>Ga0302200_10000388_pt1 | contig 44340 bp, 32 predicted proteins | sample II_Bog_N3_1_FD_194585 | JGI IMG/M metagenome (GOLD analysis project Ga0302200, IMG submission 194585) | Peat permafrost microbial communities from Stordalen Mire near Abisko, Sweden - II_Bog_N3_1 | ecosystem: Environmental > Terrestrial > Soil > Wetlands > Peat | place: Sweden: Abisko...
CCGAAGCAGCGACTGCCAGGACCGAATGAGATCCTCACTTCGCGCAGAGGGTCCGTCAAGTGACGCATAGAGTTCGGCTTAACCGTCACTGGGCCGCAACCGGTGGCGCCTAGGTCCGAGCGGCAATAAGTGAAATGCAAAGGACTTGGGGCACCGTAGTTGCCCTCGCCGCGACGCATGCCGGAGCGGCAATCGCGAATTATATCAGTCACATGCATGCCCAAGATAGGCTGGCAACGTGCGCTTAGACAGGCGCAAAAGCGCTCCAAAATACAGATGCACAAGAATAGCGAACCGTGCCCGAGGCAGAATAATCGCGCGATTATTAAAACTTTCCGCTTAGCGTGTATAGAATTGCTCGCTATGCCGATAAGCAAATCGGTTGACTAATGCCGACCTAGGGAGATAGGAATGATCAAGCAGATCGCAACACCCAGCAACGGCAATGGTACGCCCGTGCCAAACCGCCTTGCTATGAACCGTCTTGGACCGCAAAAGAGTTCCACCGCGTCGTCTGCGAATTCGTCCTCAGTGCCTAATGGGCACGGCGACGATCTGGCCCAGAACCGCCTCACCGCCAAGAAAATGGCGGACGAGAAGGCGCGCGCCCGTACCATGGCCCGTGCACAGGCCGTGGCAGAGAAGCTGTCCGCCGCAACCGATGAAGTAGCCAGCGCGATCGCCCAAGCTACCGGAGCGGTTGAAGAGATGGAAAAGACGATGCATACCATCGCCGCGGGCGCCGACCAGGCGTCGGCAGCCGCGGAAGAGTCCCGGGCGGCCATCAATCAGATAGAAAAGGCTTCAGATAACGCCAATGGCCGCGCTGAAGGGTCTCTGCGGAGGGTGAACGAGGTGGTTGAGCTTGCAAAGTCAACCACAGTGGATATTGAGGCCCTGATCCGCGGAGTCAGCGACGCTGCGGATGCGAATATTGAATCCGCAAAGAAGATCGGTGAACTGGAGCGTCAGTCAGAAGAGATCAGCAACATCGTTCACGCTGTGACGCGTATCGCCGACCAGACCAACCTGCTGGCCTTGAACGCCGCAATTGAAGCGGCGCGTGCCGGAGAGCATGGCAAAGGATTCGCCGTGGTAGCCGACGAAGTGCGCAATCTTGCGGAGATCAGCGAGAAGAGCGCGCGCGGCATCCAGGAAGTCGTAAACGAGATTCAGAACCAGGTTAAGGTAGTAGCCGGCGACACGGAAGCGGCCGGCAAGAAGGGCCGCGAGGAAGTGGAGAAGGCCAAGGTCATCACGCAGGATCTTCTCAAGATCGCTACCGATTACGAAGAAGTTCGGGGAAATTGCGCCGAAATCCAGAAGAACGCGGCGGGAGCGCTGGCCGACGCCAAGACGTATCTGAAGGGCGCCGAGGAGATTGCCGCAGCCGCCGAGGAAACCACCACGGCCTGCGAACAAGCCCAGAAATCGACTCAGGAGCAGTCAAAAGCCTACTCGGAGATGAGCGATGCGGCCCGGTCGCTGGCCGAAACGGCTGAGGCATTGAAGACCTCAACGAATGCGCAGAAGTCGGCCGAGGAACTGGCTGCCACAGCTGAGCAGCTTTCCACCAACGCCGAAGAACTGAAGGCCTCGTCGCAGCAGATATCCACAGCAATCGAGCAGATCAACAAGGCCGCCGGCGTCCAGGCCAAGGCGGCAGAAGCATCCAACATCCTGGGTGAGCGGATGCGGAATGCAGCCAAGGGGATGGGAGATCGTTCCGAGGTGAGCGTGGAGAAGGCTTTGGCCACACAGAAGCTCCTGGCAAGCAACAAGGCGAACGTGGATGCGTTGATTCTCAATGTTGGAAAGAATGCCGATGCCTCTGGCGAGTCCGCCAAGAATGTTCTGGAGCTTGAGGAACGCACGCGGCGCATCGACAAGATCGTCGATGCCATTGTGATGGTGACGGTTCAGACCAAGATGCTGGCAGTGAGCGGCAACGTCGAAGCAGCGCGAGCTGGAGAATATGGGCGCGGCTTCTCGGTGGTGGCAGGGGACATCAGGTCCCTTGCTAACGAGAGCAGCGAAAACGCGGATCGTATCAAAGACCTGGTCAAGAATGTGCAAACTCAGATCACCAAGGTTGCAGGAGATATCGAGCTGGCGGGGAATAAGGGGCGGGCCGAATTGGAACGGACCAAAGCTTCCACGGCGAATCTCGACCGGATTGCAAAAGAGTCCGAAGTGGTGGTTGCAGACATTCGGGAAATCGCAAGAGCCTCGGGTGAGGCCGCAGCCGGACTTGAACAGGCAGGCAAAGCCAGCCAGCAAATCGCCACAGCCGCCGAGGAAACCTCGCGCGCCTCGACCGAAGCAGCCAGTGCTTCTGAGCAGGCATTGACCGCAGCTCAGGAGATCGCCCAGGCCATCGAGGATATCGCGTCGCAGGCAGATGAACTACAAAACGGATAATGCCTTTCTCCTGAAAGCGTAGCGAGCACAAAACCTCAGTGTCGCCGTTCCTTCAAAGAGCGGCCACATGTTGAGTGCCCGCGCCACAGCACGGCATCGGAAAGATTCCTCTACCCCTGGAGCCTAAGTCGAAGGAGATTCGGAATGCAATCAGACACGATAAAAGTAGAATCCGACCTGAAAGATGAAAGCCAACTCGTCACGTTTCTTCTAAAGGACGAGGAGTTTGGCTTCGACATCATGTCGGTACAGGAAATCATTCGCCTTCCCAAGATGGCGAAAGTCCCCCGCACGCCAGCCTACGTCGACGGTATCGCCAATCTGCGTGGAGTGGTCTTGCCCGTCATCGACATGCGCACGCGCTTCGGCATGGAGCGGGCGGAAGAGACCGACCGCACCCGCGTCCTGGTGGTCGATATCGATGGCGTCAAGACCGGCTTACGCGTGGATCGCGTCAAACAGGTGGCACGTGTATTAAGAAGCGAAATTGAACCGCCACCGGCTGCCATCCGCGGCACCAGTTCGGACTACCTTGAGGGAGTTGTGAAACTCGACAAGGGGCAGCGTATTGTTATGGCGCTGAATGCGGCCCACGTCTGCGACATCGGCGTTACTCGCAAGACAGCCTCCTCGAACGGCCCGGCTCCAGGTGCAGGTGCAGCCGCCAGCAGCGAGGCGCCAGATCAGTCTGGAAACGCCGACGCGGAAGTCCAGAAGATGGTCACGTTTCGTATAGCGAAAGAAGAGTTTTCTTTCTCCATGGAGCATGTCCGAGAGATTCTGCGCGTGCAGACTCCCAGCCAGGTTCCCGATGTTCCCGACTACGTGCTGGGAGTACTTACCGTCCGAGGTCAGATTCTCCCGGTCATCGATTTGCGGCGACTCCTCCAGCAACGATCGTTTGCGGATGAGATTGCGGATAGTTGCCGGCCGGTGCGCGAAGAGTATGAACGCTGGATTGACCAGACCGGAAAAGTCTTCGCCGGCAACGCGCACTCGAAGGTGAATGGTTCCGTAACAGAGCATCTCCGGAAGTGGATAGCCGAAACCAACAGTTCCAGTCAGTTGCTGATGGAGGACCTGGCGAAGGCGCGAGCGCTGAACGAAAAGGTCATCAAGCAGCTTCAGGACCGCACCAAGTACGAAGAATGCGGGGATGGCGATGCCGCGCGCGCCTGTGGCGAAGAGGTTCTTTCCGCGGGGCTGGAAGCGGTGGCCGCCTTGTGCAGGTTCGAGCAGGAGATCGCTCAGAACATCCATGAGGATCAGCGGATCATCGTTGTGGATTCCGGGGGGTTTGTCCTTGGATTGGTGGTGGATCACGTTCACGAGGTACTGAATGTGCCGAAGAACCTGATCGAACCGCCGCCTCTGATCACATCAAGTGGTGGGATGGAACTTTCGGGGGTTGCCAAACTCGAAGACGGCTCGCGGCTGATCATGGTACTGGACGTTGCCAACCTGATGAAGGACCAAAAGCTGCGGGACGTCCAAAGCGCCTCTCATCGTACCGCTGAACAGGAGAAGAGCGCGGAGACTCGCAAAGCCGGAGTTGACGTGCAGGAACTGAGCGAAGTTCAGCTGGTCACATTCATGCTCGGCGCGGAGGAGTTCGGTGTTCCAATCTCGCAGATCCAGGAGATCGATCGCCTCGGCAGGATCACCAAGGTGCCGAACGCCGCGCAATTCATCGAGGGCATCACGAACCTGCGCGGGGAGGTAATCCCGGTGCTGGACACACGGAAGCGCTTCGAGTTGGAGGCCAAGCCGGCCGACGACCGCACGCGCATCATCATCGTCGATCTGGGAGGCATCAAGACCGGCCTGGTGGTGGACTCCGTGCGCGAGGTTTTGAATCTCGTACGGAGGGATATCGCTCCGCCGCCAGAAGCGATCGGCTCCGGAATAGATCAACAGTTCATCTCCGGAATCGGCAAGGTGGATGCAGGCAAACGCATGATCGTGCTGCTCGACGTGGAGAAGATCCTCTCCCGGCAGGAGCAGGTGCATCTCTCCGAAGTTAGCCACGCAGCTTGAAATGGGGCCGGCTCGCACGGCCCCTGTACCCTCCAAAACCCATGAAAAAGATACGTGTACTGGTCGCGGACGACTCCGCCCTAATGCGGCAGACCTTCAAACGGATCATTACGGCGTCAGCCGACTTTGATTTGGTAGGGCTGGCACGGGATGGCGAAGACGTCGTATCGAAGGCTCGCGAACTGCGGCCCGATGTGATCTCTATGGACATCAACATGCCGAAGCTGGACGGGATTACAGCCCTCCAGATCATCTTGCACGAGAAGATCTGTCCGGTTGTCATGGTTTCATCTCTTACCCAGCAGGGGACGTCCACCACCTTCGAATGCCTTGAGCTGGGGGCCTTCGATTTTGTCGCCAAGCCGGATGGCACAGTCTCATCGAATCTGGGCTCAGTGGCGAACGAACTGACCTCGAAGCTCAGGGCCGCGGCGAACCGAGGCGTCGTTGACCGCACGCAGCGCACTCGTGAGCGCCGGCAGCCATACCAGGCGCCGGTGCGCAACACGTTCGAGAACAACACCCGAATGAGGGCGATAGCCATCGGAATCTCAACCGGAGGTCCAGCGACGCTGCAAGAGGTGCTGCCACAAATTCCCGCGGACCTGCCCGCCAGCATTTTTCTGGTGCAGCATATGCCGCCCTCTTTCATCGCTTCCTTTGCGAAGCGCCTTGGCGACAGTTGCGCAATCAAGGTCGTGGAAGCGCGCTCGGGCATGTCGGTAGAACCGAGCATCTGCTACGTGGCACCCGGTGGGATGCATCTGTGCTTGCACCGCAAGATGACAGGAGAGATCGTGATTCGCACTCCGACGACCCCCGCCACGTTGTTCGTGCCCTCGGTGGGCGTCATGATGGAGTCGGTTCTAAAGGTCTACGGGCCCGACACTGTCGGCGTCCTGATGACCGGGATTGGAGACGACGGCGCCGACCAAATGGTCGCGATCAGGAACGCGGGCGGGCACACGATTGCCGAAAGCGAGCAGACGGCAGTGGTGTACGGGATGCCCCGTGAAGCGATCGAAAGAGGTGGAGCATGCGTGGTTGCTCCCAGTCACCAAGTCGCGGGAGAGATCCTGAGGACAGTCCGGAGGACAATTCAATGATCAGTCTCAAAGAGTATGCGGAGCAGTTGGATGGTTCCGACCAGGCAGAGCGCATCTACGCGGCGCAAGACATCGGGTACCTGAATGACCCAAGCGGCGTGCCGGTCCTTTTGGAGCGGTTGGGCAAGGAGCCTTCCCGGGCGGTGCGCGAGGTTATATTCCAGGCCCTGATCCGGATCGACGCGGACGCGGCCATCGAGGGCTCCATCCGGTTGCTGGGGAGCGCAGATCCTCAAATCCGCAACCAGGCCGTGGATGTGCTCCGCAACAAGGGTGCGCGCTCGATCCTCTTCCTGAACACGGTCATGCGCGATGGCGATAAGAACATAAGGAAACTCGTCCTCGACGTTCTAAGCGGTAGCGCCGCCAGTGGTACGGAAGAAATCTATGCTGCCGCGCTTTCCGACCCGGACCCGAATGTGGTAATTACCGCCGTGGAGAATCTGGGCAAGATACGGGCGGGGGAGTTCCGCAGCCGGATCGAAGATCTTCTCCAGCCTGGCGCGCATCCCATGTTGATCTCTGCCTGCCTTGAGGCTCTGGTTGGCATTGGCCATGAATCCTCATTGGCCTCAATTCGCCGAATGTTTCCGAAGTTTGACAAGCTACCGGACTTCCAGTTGGCATCGTGTTTAAAGGCGATTGCCGCGTTGGGATCAGAAAAGGAGTTCGCTGAAGTCGCGTGCCTGTTAGCTGTGCGCGGGTCTCACCTTCGCCCAGCGATTCTCAACACACTCATGGCCATCTATCCGCGCTGCCCATCGCTTGACCCCAGCCAGAGCCTGTTGCCGGAACTGCGGACGATCATTGAGAGCGGAGAGCCGCCGTTGTGCCGCTATCACGCGGTGCGGATGCTGGGTCTTTGGGGCGCTCGCAACGACGTGTACGCACTCCTTGTCTCCTCGCTGTCCAGCACGGAGCGCCTCGTTCGCCTTGCGGCGGTGGAGGCCATTCGCTCAACCGAACACCCCGGGCTCGAGCGCGTGCTGGCGGCGCGCTTGCGGGAGGAGACCGATGGCGAAGTTTTGGAGGCGCTCAATTGCTAACCAAAGCGCCGTACCAAACCATCTCGGCCGAACACCTTGAAAAGCTGGGGCAGCAAATCTATCGCAAGTTGGGGCTCCATTTCGACGACAAGAAGGATTACTTCCTGAAAACGCGGGTGGCAAAGCGCATGGCGGCGCTAGGCATAGACGACCCGGACGACTATGTCTTCATGGTGAGCTACGCTGACACCAATGGCCTGGAAATGCAAGAGTTGGCTAACCTGGTCACAACCAACGAGACCTACATGTTTCGCGAGTATGACCAATTGCAGGGCTTTGCCAACTATTGCCTGCCGGAGGTGCTGTCAGCCAAGCAGGACCGCGGAGACAAGACTTTGCGGATATGGTGCGCCGGCTGCTCCTCGGGTGAAGAGGCATACACACTGGCCATGATCCTTCAGGAGGTCTTTCCCCAGTCGCAGTCATGGGACTGCAAGATCGTGGCGACCGATATCGACGAGAACATGCTACGCAAGGTGGTAGCGGCACGCTACGGACAGAGGTCGGTCAACGACGTTCCGCAAGAATACAAGGACAAGTACTTGATCGCGGAAGGCGAGGAATACGTGGTGCGGCGAAGGACAGCCGCGCTGGTTGAGGCCCGTCATCTTAACCTGAACGACCGCATGGCGCTGCGGGCCATGCGCGGATTCGATTTCATCTTCTGCCGCAATGTCCTGATTTATTTCGACGATCTTTCGCGAAAGTCGGTTGTGGATCACTTCTACAATGCGCTCAATCCAGGAGGGTACATCTTCCTGGGCCACTCCGAATCGATTGGACGCGTGACGACGGCATTCACGCTGAGGCGATTTGAAAACCATTTGGTGTATGTAAAGGAGTAGTGCTGTGAATACGAAGAAAACGATTCTGATCGTGGACGACTCGGAATTTGTCAGGAGCTACCACTCCTACATCTTGGAAGAGGCCAACTTTCAGGTGGTCACGGCGGTAGATGGAAGTGACGGACTGGAGAAGTTGTACACGAACCCCTGCGACCTGGTTCTGAGCGACATCAATATGAGCAATATGGACGGATACGAGTTTATCCGGCGTGTTCGTGCCGATAAGAAATACAGTGCTCTTCCCATCATCATCGTGTCCACGGAGAGTGAAGCCAGGGACAAGATGAAGGGGTTTGAAGCGGGAGCAAATCTTTACATTGTTAAACCCAGTTCGCCCGAAATGATGGTTGAAAACATTCGCATGATTCTGGTCGCCAACTAGGGCGGAATAGGCAGGAGGAGAGCAATGCCATTTTCTGTTGTCAGCGAGCAAGACAGACACCTTCTCACTCTTGAAGGATCGGTCACCGTCCAGCATGCTCACGATTTTGCCGCCAGGTTAGGCGAGATTCATGAGGACGGAACGCCTGTCAATGTGGACACGCAAGGCTTGGAGGACATTGACACGTGCATCCTTCAGCTTCTGTATTCGCTGCGCAAGACGTTCACGGGACTCTCCTTCGATAACCCTTCGGAGTTCTTCATTGCCGCGGTGGATCGTTGCGGCCTGCGGCGCGAGTTGCTCAGTGTCCGGGAGGATTTGTGAAAAACATCATGACAGTAGACGATTCGCCCAGCCTCCGCCAGATGGTTGGGCTCGTGTTGCGCGGAGCCAGCTATCAGGTTATCGAGGCAGTCGATGGGGTAAATGCCTTGTCAAAACTCGAAGGACAGGAGTTGAATCTCTTCCTGGTCGACGTGAATATGCCGAACATGGGCGGCCTGGAGTTCACCCGTCAGATTCGAGCGATGCCTCAATACAAGTTCATTCCCATCGTCTTGTTGACCACGGAATCGCATGCAGACAAGAAGCAGGAGGGCAAGGCGGCCGGCGCGACGGCCTGGATCATCAAGCCATTCGACCCGGATCAACTTCTCGCGGTGGTGAAAAAGGTAATGCGTTGACGCTGTGCAGGAAAGGGTGCGGATAATGGTGCCAATCGATGTGATGGAACAAATGCGCGAAGCATTCAGGGCGGAAGCTCTGGATTTGCTGATTGAGCTCGACTGCGCCCTGCTGCTTCTGGAAGATGAGCCGTGCGATTCGTCCCTGGTACACCGGGTATTCCGCGCTATACATACGATCAAGGGTTCGGGGGCAACCGCCGGCAACCTGCACCTCGCCAGGTTCGCCCACAAGATGGAAGAAGCCTTTGATCTCGCGCGTGAAGGACGCCTGGCGGTTACTCCGGACTTGATCGACTGTGGACTCAAAGCATGCGACGTCATTCGTTTAATCCTCGCGGAGCAGGTTGAAGGAGAAGCCGTCCAGGGAGAAGTGGAAGTGACTGGCGCGTTTTCCCGACTTCTGCCAGCGTCTGAAAATGCGCACATGGACCCAAGCACCGCGCCGAAGACCCGCGTTGAGATTCGTGGGGCATTTGAGATCATCTTCAAGCCGAAGCGCGAGATGTTCTATTCCGGCGCGGATCCGGTCACGCTGCTTGACGACCTGCGGACACTGGGACAGGCACATATCACGGCCCATGTCGACCAGGTGCCGCCATTATCTTTGCTGGAGGCGGAGCATTGCTATCTATGGTGGGAGATCCTTCTCGTTACGGAACAGAATGAGGCGGCGATCAAGGACGTGTTCGTCTTCGTCGAGGACGATTGTGATGTGCGCATCCGGCTCTTCGAAGATCAAGCCGCGTCGGTGGCCCTGCTGGATTCCATACCGCCGGAGATGCTCGAATTGTTTGTGGTGGAGTGCGAAGAAAACCTGGATGGAATTGAAAGGGACGCGCTTGCGCTGGAAAGAGATCCTGCCTCGAGGGATACCCTCGACTCGCTCTTTCGTGGCGTCCACAGCATAAAGGGCAACTCGGGTCTGCTGCTCGATTACGTCAAAGACACCGCCTTTAGAGCCACGCACCCGCTGCAGGTACTGCTTCGCGTGGCCCACTCACTGGAGTCCCTCCTCGATTCGTTCCGCGGCGTCGACGTGGGACTGGTGTCCGAAGAGGCGATCCGCATCGCACTGGATACATGCGACGCAATTCGCACTCTACTAAGGAACCTGACGCCCAACGGCGGGGGCGACGTGGTTTCGCCGCAATTGCTTGAGCAATTGGGAGTCAAGATCGATCTCGCGCCGATTGGTCGGACGGTCGATGTGCGAGAGGCAGCGTTTCTCAATACGGCATCTCAGTGCGTCGAGATGATCGCGGGCTGTTTGCGGAGGATGGAGAACGACCTTGAATCCACAAGCCCAGTCATTGCAACCTACCTGCGTGGCCTCAAGACCTTGTCGGCAGCTGCACAGTACCGGACCTGTCCGGAACTCGAAGAACCGTTGGCGCAACAGGTTCAGATCCTGGAGGCGGCAGCGATCACGGGCCAGGCATTGGGCAAGGAAAAGCGCTCAGTGTTGGGGAACGCCTTTCTGCGGGTTCGTGCCGCTCTTGACCACGTGACGCCGGACAGCGATGTCATTCATCTTCCCGAGCCTGTTGGCTGTGCGCAACCTCCGGCAAGAACGACGCCCGAGCGGCCGAGCACTTCCGCCTCTCCTGCGACCATTCGCATCGATCAGGTCAAACTGGATCGTTTGATGACGGTGGTTGGTGAACTGCTCGTCGCCCGCGGAGCAATCCCGCTGCTCATCCGAAAGCTGAATGACGGGGCAGAGGGCGCATCCGTTGTGAAGGACCTGAAAGATGTCGGCTCGAGCATCTCCCGCATTGCCGACGAACTCCAGACCAGCGTCATGTCGATTCGGATGCTGCCGGTGAAAACCGTCTTCCAGCGATTTCCGCGCCTCGTGCGCGACCTTGCACGGTCTCTCGGGAAGGAAGTTCAGTTGGTCATCGAAGGAGAGGGAATTGAGCTGGACAAGACGATCCTGGAACAGATCGGCGATCCGCTGGTTCATCTGATCCGCAATTCTGTCGACCATGGATTCGAGCCGCCCGCGGAACGCCTGGCTCACGGCAAGAACCCGTCCGGGCAACTGACCTTGCGGGCAGTTCACGAAGCAGGCAGCGTTTCGATTGAGGTGAAAGATGACGGGCGGGGGCTTGATGCCGATGCTCTCAAGAAGAAAGCTGTCGAAAAGGGATTGTTGACCCCGGAAGCTGCGGCGGCCATGAGCGAGGAGGCCGCGTTCCAACTGGTATTCCTGCCAGGGTTGACGACCGCGAAGAAGGTGACCGACGTTTCCGGCCGCGGAGTCGGTATGGACGTCGTTCATAGTAACGTTCGCAATCTGCAAGGCACGATCGAAATTCGCTCGAAGCTCGGCCAGGGTACCTCCTTGCTGATCAAACTGCCTACAAGCCTCATGGTTTCAAAGGGCATTCTGATGGAGGCGGGGGGACAGCAATACATCCTGCCCCTCAGCAACATTCGCGACATGATCAAGTTGCCACTGGAAGAGGCGCACAAGTACCGTGGGCAAACCCTCGCGCAGGTGCGGGGAACCATCTACTCCATCTTCAGCCTGGCAGAAATGCTGGGACTGGCTCCCGCAAAGATGCCTGAACTCTCAGTGGCAATTGTTGAAGCGGGCGCGGTGAGATACGGCCTCGTCGTCGACAAGTTTCTTACTGAAGTAGAGGTATTGGTCAAGCCGCTGACGGGCGGCCTCGAACAATGCAAGGAATTCCAGGGCGCCGCCATCATGGGAGATGGGCGAGTCGTGCTTGTCCTGAATGCGCTTGAATGTCACAGCCTGCGTGGCGTCGTATGCAGCTAACAGACAAGCTGAGAATTCGCGATGTCGGGATGCCGTTGAGGGCAAAGCCTTCCCCTGCCTCTGCCCAATCGCTCGGGCAGGTAATCGCGGACCTTGGCTCGCTGAATCACGACACCGAGCAGGGTTTCTTGAGTATCGGCGGGAAACTTGCGGAGTTTATGCAGACGGTAGGCGTAATCTCGTCTGAACTTACCACTTTGGCGAACGCGGAGCATGGACAGCAGGCATCTCAGGCTCTCACACACGCTCTCGATCGCTCCAAGGAAATGAGAGAGTCTTTGGGAGACCGTAACGGAGGCTTGGCCGGCATGCGCCAGGAGGTAGGCCTTCTGAAGCGTACGCTATTCGGATTCCAGGAAATCGTCTCGACTTTCCGTACGCTCGGACTGTTGACGCGAATTGAAACTGCGCGACTTGGCAGTACAGGAGTCGACTTCAGCGATCTGGCTCACGATGTCACCTTGCTGGCGGGACAGGTCGATACCAGAGTCGAAAGCGCTCTGGCTATCGCCGACTCGCTGATCCCGCCAATCGAAGGCGCAATGCGAGAGGCTTCAGTCATCCAAACGCGGCACGCGAAGGACTTGCCGGCCTTGATCTCCGGGACCCTGGCCAGCCTGTTGTCTTTCCGCGACATGCAAGACAAGGCACACGACTCGTCGGTTCGATTGGGATCCGAGTACGGCGCTATATCGGACTCGTTCAAGAAGCTCATCGTATCTATCCAGTTCCACGACATTACGCGGCAGCAGGTTGAGCATGTGATCGAAGTGCTGCAGCGCCTCAGCTCTGAATCTGGTGATGAGGGCCGCAGTACTTCCCGTCGCTCGCGAGGCGTCTCGGCGGTACTGGCGTTGCAATCTGCGCAACTCGCCGACGCTGGCGAGAAATTCGCCACTTCCGTCCTGTCGGTTGAGCGCAATCTGGAAGACATTGCCGGGCATGTACTGGAGATGGTCGACGAGAGCCGGGCATTATCCGGCCTTCGCAAGGATGAGAAGGGGTCATTCTTTCTGCCGATGGAGCAGGATTGCAGGGCGATTCTGACCAGACTTGGCGACACTGCAAATGCTGAAGCTGCCACGCGGGTCATAAAAAATGGCTTGGCGGAGAACATCGGGCGAATGCGCGAGTCCATTCAAGAGATCCAGCAAATTGAGCCCAAGATGCGCAAAATGGCATTGAATGCCCGCATCAGCGCATTCCATTTGGGCGCCACCGGAAGTGCCCTCGACGTCCTCGCTGGCTCGGTGCAACAGTTGGCGTCTGAATGCAGAGAGCGCTCCGAATCGCTTGTGGCTTCACTTCGCTCCATGAGCGATGCCGTTACACTCTCGCGCGGAGAATGCGGAATAGATCCCGCCGGCGAACCAGCGAATGGAGATGGATGCATGGAAGACCTACGCCTGGCGGTCGCGGATCTGCACTCGTCGACCGAGCACAGTTTCGCCCTGATCTCTCAGATCGTCGCTCGCGGTGACCGGCTTGCAGGAAGCATTGCCGCGACGCGCATGAACTTTTCGGTTGGCACTCTCTTCGCGGAGGCTGTCTCACGTGCGCGAAGCTCGATCAAGGAGATGGTAGAGCGAGCTCAGTCCGGCTTGCCGCGCGATAACAGTGAAAAGCTGGATTTGGAGTTAGCCGATTTTGTGAGTCATTACACAATGCAGGCGGAACGCGATGTGCATGAAGGGGTCACCAGGGCGGTCACAGGGGCGGCGCCCGTAAGCGCTCCGGCCGATTGGCAGAACTCTACCCCTGGGGAAGCCGATCAACTTGGGGACAACGTAGAGTTTTTTTAGTGCAGAAATACTCGCTTGTCGGGGCTGGTGCGCGATAGAATTTGGCCGTAGAAAACAGCCGCTGAATGAAGCCGCTGTTTGGATCCGTCTAAACTTCCAACAAAGATCTTGCGCGGTCGCAAGTGTTGGCAAGACGCAGACGCAACGCGATCGGAGATTACCATGATCATCGCAATATCGCGCTTCCGCGTGATAAATCATCGAGAGCAGGATGTCCGGCAGGCTTTTCTGAACCGGCCGCGCTTGGTGGACGATCAAGCCGGTTTCTTGGGGATTGAGATATTTCAGGATCACACGGATTGTGCGATCTTCAATCTCGTGACCCGCTGGACTGACCACTCCTCGTTTCGAAAATGGCACTCAAGCCCAGCCCATCAGCGCTCGCATGAACTCATGCCGAAAGGGCTCAAGCTTGATAGTGCATTTACCGAGATTCGAATCTTGGAGCGTCTTGAAGACGAGCGCGACCAGGATGCCTTCGAGCACTTCCCTGGCGATTGGGAAGCGCTCATGAGGGCTTATTTGGTTTCGAGCACCAAGTCGCACGCTGTGGTTGCAAGGCCGGCCGGCGTCATCCTTGGCGCTACGGGAGCAATGGAAAGACTCCTCGGTCGCGATTCGGGCCGGCTTAACGGACAACCAGTATGGGAGTTCCTAACTCCTGAATCCACAGAAGAACTCCGCCGCCTGGTATCTGCGAGAAGCCGTGACTCTCAGTTACGTTTCCCAATGACGTTTATGGATGCCGATTCTAGCAGGCACGCGCTGATCTGCAACCTCGACGTTCAACCAAACGCATTTGCGCTGCTTTGCGAGCCGTTTTCCGAAGCGGGGAATCCGGTTGTTGCCGCACAGCGGAACGCTCCGGAGGGTGGTTCGGAAAAATGAATAATGCGCCCCTACGCGACAATACGACGCTCAGCGACCGGTTACAGCAGCTCGAGCCTGAGGCAGCCGAAAAGGCTACTCAGATGTTTCTGGAAAACCATTCCGATTGGCTGGTAAAGTATGGCGAGAGAGCCCGGAAACTCGGAATCGAGGACGCGCAGTATCACATCGAGTTCCTGGTAGGTGCCGTGGAAGCAGACAGCACTCAGGTATTTGAGAATTATTGCGACTGGGCGGCGCGGCTCTTGGAATCTCGGGGGATTGCTAAAAACTTCCTCGTCGAAGACCTTACGCAAATAGAAACTGCCCTGCGTCCCGGATTGTCTCTGGAGGAGCAGACCGTGGTCGCCCGTTTTATGGAGGCCGGCCGCGCAGCATGCAATCGGGAGACGTCCGGTCCGAAGCAACCCGGTCCCCTTATTTCTGCCACGGAAACGCGCTTCCCAACTCAGTGAAAGGACCGTTTGAACATGTCTGCTGAAGCGATAAAACTCTTGGAGTGGACACCAGAGTGCGCCGTCCACGTCGCAGAGATCGATAGAGAGCACCAGTTTCTGTTTGGACTTGTTAACGGCCTCCATGGGGCGATGCTGGCCGGGCGAGGGACGGAAACTCTTAAGACTCTTCTCTCGGAAGTGACGCAGTACACCATCTATCACTTCGATCATGAAGAGAAGCTGATGGCTTCTCTGCATTACCCGGAGATTCAGGCGCACGTCCAGCAGCATGAAGACCTGCGACGCCAGGTCAAGGCCATGCGGGATAGCTTCGACCGTGGCGATACCAAGATTACTATCGAAGTGATGATGTTCCTCTCAGAAGAGCTTCTCAAAAACCATGTGATGGTCACCGACCGCCGGTTGGGTGATTATATCCAGGTAGAACGGAGCTTCACGGCATATTTAGACTTTTTACTTCAAGGCGACATCAGAGGTTGCAGACTTATTGTTCAGCGCCTCCTCGCGGATGGAATCTCATTTAAGAACCTTTACGTCAATTTGTTTCAGAGAGCTATGTATCGCACGGGTGAACTCTGGATGAGAAACCACATATCGGTGGCTGCGGAGCATCTCGCCACTACAATCACCCATAGCATGATAACGCTGGTCCATCCCACGTTAATCGATTCGCCTAGAAAGGGCAAGAAAGCGATTGTGACTTGTGTGGGCAATGAGCTTCATCAGATGGGGGCCCAAATGGTTTCCGACACGTTCGAGTTTTTTGGCTGGGACTCCTACTTCCTTGGCGCAAACACGCCGGTCGAGGGTCTTCTGGATTTGCTCGGCGAGAAGCATCCGGATGTGCTTTGTCTTTCAGTGAGCCTCAGCAGCCACATCGGCCGATTCAGAGAGACTGTGATGAAGACGCGCACCCGCTTTCCGGGTCTTGACATTCTCGCTGGAGGTCAGGCCTTTTTGCACAACAGGGACGAGGTCAACAGTGACCCACGCCTGCGATTCCTCCGGTCACTGGATGAATTGGAGACATGGATCGAGAACCGTTGAGCAACCGATGGATGCCCCGATTGGCGTCGAACATTGCGGTGCGGTCCCCTTGGAGCTCCGGGCACGTCGCTCGGACTTGTACATATGTTAGCATCAAGCGTTGGAACCCGGTGTCACCCTGCCATTGCACCCCGTCAGCAGCGGAGTGACATCGAGAGGACCGTGATGAGCACTTTGCCAAGAACCCCGCCAAGGACCGATGCGCCGAGCGTTCGCGCCCAGCGGGCGGGACAATCGGGGGAATTACTTAATATTAGTTATGTCCACGCGTTCGTGAAAGTGGCCGAATGCGGAGGCATCGCACCCGCCTCAAAAGAGCTTTCCCTCTCCCCTTCAGCGGTCTCACGGTCAATTCAGTTGATAGAGAAGCACCTTGGAGTGCCACTTCTGGAACGCCGTCCTCGCGGATCATTACTTTCATCTTATGGGAAGAAGATTCTCCCGCGGGCACAAAGCGCGATCAGGGAACTGGGTGCAATCCCGCGAATGAAAAAAAATGAGAGCAGAGCACCCCTCGACGCGCTCGAGCATCTCTTGAATACCCGTCGACTGCAGATGTTCGTCAAGTTGTGCGAATTGCGCCGAATGCCGGGCGTAGCGGCAGAGCTAGGCATCAGCCAGCCAGCTATCAGCTTGGGAGTTGGAATTCTCGAAAGCGGCGTCGGGGGCGTCCTATTTGAGCGTTCAACACTTGGCTTGTTTCCGACCAGGCAGGCCATGGCAATGGAACTGAATTGCCGCCGCACACTCCATGAATTGCGCCTTATCCCGGCCGAAATTGCGGCGCTGCACGGGTCGATGCAAGGAGTGGTAACCATGGGTGCAATCCCTCTTGGACGGCCCCTGATTCTTCCGGACGCAATCGCCGAGGTTACTACCCGCCACGCTGGCCTTCGGATCGTGACGCGGGAGAGCCCGTTCGAAGAGTTGATCTCCGGCCTTCGCTCCGGCGACATCGATTTCATCTTTGGTCCGATCCTCTTATGCGAAAAGGCGGGTCAGCTGCGATGCGAGGCGCTGTTCGAAGAGGACGTTGCTCTCCTTGTTGGCGAAAACCATGCGCTTCTCAGAGAGCGGGCCGCTCTCAAGGATCTGAAGGGCGCACGGTGGATACTCCCACCGAAGGGCGCACCAGCGCGCCTGCTGCTGGATTCGGCATTCATAAATGTCGGTATGCATCCCCCCGTTCCAGTCGTTGAGTCAGCAGATCTGGCAATCATTCGAGGACTTTTAACAAGCACCGACATGGTGGCCGCTCTCTTGTCCCACCAGATGGCTTATGAGATTGCGGAAGGAAGAATCAAGCGCCTGCCTATTCAGTTCCCTGGCACCGTAAGCGAGATGGGCTTGTACTATCGCGCCGAGAGCAGCCCGTCGCCAGCAGCGCGGACGCTGATGGACGCAATCCGCCTCATCGCGGAAAAGCAAAGCCAGTCGCTAACTGAAAGGTCTATTCTGCTCTAACTCTCCGATTGGAGTTTCATATCTCTCTCAGGCACATGGAGCTTGAAGTCGATCAGCGGCAGGGCGGTTGCGATGAATGAGCCATGCCGTTGAAGGCTGCGGAGCAGCACTGTCGAGTGATCGCCCGGCTGGCCGCTTTCGTGCGCGATGAGTGGAAAGGGGGCAAGGCCAATCATCGGTTGGCGGATTTGTTCCCGCAGTGTGCTTTCCATCGCCTGTGGCTATGCGAGCGCCATGCGCGCCTGAAAGGCGATACAGGCGTGTTAGCGTTCGACTGTAATCCGAAGCTTCGAGTAGCTTCCGCTTAAACGGATCAGGCTTACCTGCCGATAACTAATGTGGAACTCAAGCGCAAATAATCGACAGCTGGGGCGCCCAAACGCAACTTGCATCTTCTTATGGGAAGCAGCTCCTTGTGGGCAAGTGTGTCCTCGAGTCCGGTACCAAGATCAGGTATCGAAGATGCGAATTCGAATGGCGTCATGAGGCCAAGATGCGTAAAGCATATCTTGTATACGGATCTTCGAGCGCCGTGGCACGCACCGCGCTCTTGATTGCTGCACTCCTTGCCTTGGCGGGGTCAGGTCTAGGTGTGTACGCAATCCTGCTTGGGGTAGCGACCGGTATAGAGCGGATGCTCGTGCTATCTGGCGGCCTGTTCGCGTCGGGAGTTCTTGTCGCGCCGCTCATTCACCGCAGAGTCAAGGTGCAGACATTGTCCACTGCATCGACGATCTTTTATGCAGTCTATCTTTGCGCCGGCATATTCATTTCGCTTCTGGGCACGGGAGATCACCAGAGTCTGTTTGTTTATCTTATTTGGCTCTTCCCTCTCCTTGTGTTCAACAGGCTGGTGAATTCGTACGTAGTGGAACGATTCCTCGCCAAGGTTATACTGATTGGTCCATTGGTCATTCTCGGCGGCTTGTCTTTCAGGTTGACCGCGCTTTTTGCCACAAGGTCGCTGTATCTGGTGGGGGTCTTCTGTCTGAGCTATGCCTGTTTCGGGTTGATGCTGACCCTTGTTACCCGATATCGGGAATCGTGCATCGTCGAGCGGGAGCGTGCCGAGTCTTTGAGGGTTGAAGCGGAAATTCTGGAGAGCATCTCCGATTGCTTTATCACGCTCGATTCCGAATTCAGACTTGTTTACCTGAACGATGCTGCATGTTCCGAATTTGAAGTTGAGCGGCGGGCAGCCTTGAACGTCGCGATCCCGAATGCAGTCCCCGGCTTCTTTTCCGCGCCGATGCTGGCTGAATTGCGGACGGCGTCCACCCAGGCGTCTGCAAGTATGTTTGAGGCGCAAGACGCAAAACATGGCATGTGGTACGAAATGCGGTGTTTTCCGCAGCCTGGTCGCGTGTCTATCTGTTTTCGGAATATCACGAAGTCCGTGTTATCGCGGCGCAAGCTGGAAGCAGCACTGAGCCGTCTTCGCGGGCAGTCGGAGCTCCTCGATAAGGCGCAGGACGGGATTTTCGTTCAGGACATAGACAGCCACATCCTCTATTGGAACAAGGGCGCGGAGCGTCTCTTTGGATGGACAGCTGCGGAGGTGATGGACCGACGTGTTGGAGATATATTTCGTCAGACAAGCGAGGATGTGAAAAGTGCCTTATCTTCGGTTTTGCAGCACGGAGAATGGACCTGCGAGCTTTCAAAACGGCATAAAGACGGCAGGACTCTGATCGTGGAGAGCCGTACCACCCTGTTGCGCAACAACGAGGGGAATCCGCGTTCGATTCTTTCCATCAACACCGACGTTACAAATCGGAAATCTGCGGACGCCAGAATCCACGACCTTGCATTCTATGACGTTCTCACCGGGCTTCCCAACCGCGCGCTCCTGCGAGAGCGGTTGGAGGGGAGGCTCGCGACAACGCTTCCCCATGAGAACATGGGCGCGCTTATACTCATCGACCTGGACGACTTCAAAACTCTGAACGACAGCTCCGGCCATGACATAGGGAATCTGCTGCTTCAGAAGGTTGCACTTCGGCTCAGATCTTGCGTGCGCAAATGCGACTTCGTGACCCGGTTCGGGGGGGACGAATTCGTGGTAATGCTGGAGAAGTTGAGCGGAGATGCCATGCTGGCGGCCGGCGAGGCCAAGGCGGTTGGGGAACAGATACTTCGAGGTTGTCGTCAGCCGTATCTATTAGGGGACCACGAATACGACGGCACAGCCAGCATCGGCGCCGCGCTCTTTCGAGGGAACCAGGACACCGAGGAAGATTTGTTGAAGCGGGCTGAGTTGGCGATGTATACGGCGAAGGCAGAAGGTAGAAACAGAATGTGCTTCTTCGATCCTGCGATGGAGACGTTCGCCGCTTCTCGTGCCGCGCTGGTGGCGGATCTAAAGAGGGCCTTGCAGAACCGCGATTTCGAACTGTATTACCAACCGCAAGTGGACCGGTATGGACATGTCACGGGCGCCGAAGCGCTATTGCGTTGGCGGCATGCCCAGCGCGGCATGGTTCCCCCAAGTGAATTTATTCCCTTGGCCGAAGCAACCGGCCTTATCGTTGATCTCGGCCTTTGGGTGCTGGAAACGGCGTGCTCGCAAATCGCAGTGTGGGCTCGACAGCCAGAAATGGAAGCGCTGAATATTGCCGTGAATGTCAGTGCTCGTCAGTTTCTCGATTCGCACTTCGTCCAACTTGTAGAGAAGGTTCTTCGAGAGTCAGGAGCTAATCCACGCCGGCTCATGCTGGAGATTACCGAAAGCCTCATGATGGAAAAGGGAGTCGAGACGATTGCCAAGATGACCACCCTCAAAGCTCACGGGGTCGGCTTCTCGATGGACGACTTTGGAACGGGTTACTCTTCTCTTTCGCAGTTGAAGAGTATACCGCTGGACCAACTCAAGATCGATCAAACCTTTATACGCGATGCGCTCAACGGTGTAAGGGATGCTTCAATCGTTCGCACCATCATCGCACTTGGGCGAAGCCTGAATCTGTCGGTTGTTGCAGAAGGGGTGGAGAGGGAAGAACAGCGTGAGTTCCTCGAAAGGCAGGGCTGTTACGCCTACCAGGGCTACCTCTTCGGTCCGGCGTTGCCTTCTTCACAATTTGAAGCCTTCGTAAGAAGAGTCTGCTGGCTGAGGGAAAAAGGCAGCCTGAGAAGTGTCACTGGCATTGATCTGCGACCCCTGACTGCGGCTCCATCTATTGCGCCCAGTTCCAGCTCTTAAGCCCGGCAGGTCCCCGGCGTTTGTATTGGCAAACCTGGGGATCCTTACCATCGATGTGCATGCATACAATGCTGGCGCGGCCGGCATTGTTCTGGTCCACATACCAGCAGAGTACATCGCGATTGGCCTGCATCGCGATTGGCCTGATCGTCAGGGTCGAGTAGCTCCTCCCCGATAACGCTGGCATCGCGAGGCTCATGTGCGAGGACCGTATGTATTGTGTCGCGTGTGGTTCCTTGTTGCCGAATGAGGCCCAGTTCTGTCCACGATGCGGTAAACGGAACGGTACGGAGGAAACAGCTTCCGGTCCTACGTCGTCTGAAGCATCGACGGGCGACGAATCTGAGGCCAGCCCGTCTCTTCCTCCACCTGAAAATGGCATTAGCGCGGACGGGGCGGCGCCAACTGCTCCGAGCGGGGCGGAAGAAGCCGGGCAATCCGTCTCGGAGACCTAGAGCCCGACAACCCTATTCCGGTCGCTACTGCCGCACCCGCTACAGGGAGTGCGAAATTGCCTGCCCGATATGCAAATGTCGGTTCGATCACATTGGGCGCATTCGCGTTGATCTGCATGATCCTCGGCGCCATCCAAGGGTTCATCCCGATCTTCTTGATTGAAGGCGTAGCATTCAGTGGCCTGTCCTGGCTTTGTGCTGCCCGATGGCCCCTCTCTTCCCGTGTATTCTCAGCCGTCTTCGTCTCCTCACTGCTGCTTGCGGGGCTTGTGGGAGTAACGCTCGATCAGGATGCATTCGGACCGCGATATCGCTACTTGTCCCAAGGTTCTGTGGAATTCCGTATCGATGAAAAAGCTGGCCGAACCGACCGTCTTGGAAGTGGTGGGTGGTACCCTGTCGCATTCGACAGAGAGGCACAGGAAGTGCCCGCAAGCGTCGAACTGACCAAGGGGTACTGGCCATCATCAATAGGTAGCGGGAAAATCTGCTTAGAGCCGCAAACATAACGAATCCTTATGTTAAATACTTCTCTAATAGCTCAGTTCAGCCGGGTTACATAATAGACAGAATCACAATTACAGTCCAGGTCCAGCATAAAAGTGGCGCCGGAACCTCGCGTTCTGACGCGTCGAGTAATACTAACCAAGCGATCGTTCTCAAGAACGACGAAGGGGGATTCATAGCCTCAGAGGAAACTGCTGAGGTCTGTGCTTCATCGCCACGCGACCTCTCGGCTGAAGATACATGGAGCTATACAGACATGCATGTTTATGGGTGGAGGCGGTAATAGGACCCATAACCAGGTTAACTGTTGGGCGGGTTGCCCACCCTTGATTGACCCTTGAAATTGGTGCCCCATCCTTCGCGCATTTTGGGAAGGGAGGGAGAGCACGAACCTCAACCAGGTTTCCGTAAAACTCCGATTCTCGATGGATGCCGAATTCCAGAGGCAATCTTCAACGGCGGAATCGGAACCCTGAAGCCGCCATGGCGACTGGGATGTCGCGTTCTCAGTGCGGTTCAGGAATTCCGTCGCAAATGGCGTTTACTATTGATCCGGCCAGAAAGGATTGCGATCAAGCTGCATATTTTACGTCTGGGTGGAGAAAGTAACGTTCGACTCTGGCGGGCTGTTTCTGGATGCTGCGCAGTGCCTTGGACGTGGTCTTGACGAGTTGTATTTGTGTTTTCGCCGGCACCGCGGCCGTGACACGTTGCTTGAGGTCGGCGTTGAGCAGTTCGTCGGGATTCAGTTCCGGCGAGTAGCTGGGCAGATAGAAGACCTCGATCTTGTCCGCGTTCTCCGCCAACCATTGCTGGACGATCTTGGCGTGATGTACCCGCAGGTTGTCGAGGATGAGGAAGATCTTCTTGGGCGCATTGCGGATCAAGCGTTTGAGAAAGTCGATCAGGATGCGGGCATCGAGTGCCCCGGAGAAGATTCTCCACCGCATCTGCCCCTTGTTGGTGACTGTAGAAATCACACTCAGGCTGGATCGGTTGTTCTTGATGCGCAGGACCGGCGTCTCCCCTTTGGGCGCATAGCCGCGTCCACGCACATCGTCGGAACGCAATCCGGTTTCATCGCCCCAGTGAAGCTCCGCACTCTCCTGGTGAGCGCGTTTGGCGATTGCCGGATACTCTTCATCGAGCCATTTGCCCACCGCTTGCGGCGACTGCTCATAGGCCTTCTTCAACGGCTTCTGCGGCGTGAAGCCCCAACGATTCAGATAGTTGCCAACCGCACGGACGGCCAGCACAACGTCATAGCGACGCAGAATCAGCTCGCGCACTGCCTGCCGGGTCCACAACGCATAGCTCATCTTCAACTGGTCGGGAACATGATCGCGGATCAGTCGCTGTACCTCGCGCTCTTGCTCCGGGGTGAGCGCACGGCCTGTGCCCTTGGGGCGATGCCCATGGCGGACCGTCACCGCTGCCCAACCGCCGCTCTCATACGCCTTGGTGGCCGCCCACACCGTGCGCTCACCAATCTCGCAAAGCCGGGCTGTCTCGGCAATCGTCGCGCCGGAAAGACGCATCTTTACTGCCCGTCGCCGACGCTCGTTCAGTGCCGCTTCCGATAGCTTCCTACCGTCTGCCTCTTCCATACCTCTTTAGACGGAAAAAATGCTATAAAGTCGCACTCGTTTCATGCCGGATCAGTAAGGATCGATCCTGTCCAACTCAGGCACCACCGCCAGCTGATTCAGACCATGGACGGAATAACGCATCGGTTTGATTCTCGGCAATCATCGCTTGCCGACACCTCAACGCCGAACCTATCGCCCGCAAAGAAGCGGTAATCCTGCCGATCACGAAACAGCGCTCGGAGACGTTCCCAGCCTCTGGAGTGCAAAAGATACGGACAGAAAACTCCGACTGCCGCAACTAGAGGGTGGAAGCCGGGTCTAACCTAGTGAAGAGCGAATCTTCGCACGCGTAAACCAAGCTGAATCGGAGTTCAAGGGTGCAGGTTGAGTCATTTTGCTTCTGATCCCGCGGGCAGTGGGGTCCATCCGGGCCTCGATGCAGTTTCTGCGCCTGGGCGCGGCAGCAATGCAGTTGGCCGCGGCAAGATCGATGAGCTGGTCTTTGCTTATCTCGTGAAGTTGGGAGTGGAGCCTGCCTGCCTTTCTTCGGACGAAGTTTTTCTCCGCCGCGCCTACCTTGACGCCATCGGCACATTACCGACGGCTCAGGACGCGGTGACGTTTCTGGCCAGCACCGACCCGAAGCGGCGGACGGTGCTGATCGACCAACTGCTTCAACGCGACGAATTCCCCGTTTACTGTGCGATGAAATGGAGCGATCTGCTCCGCATCAAGGCCGAGTTCCCCATCAATATCTGGCCCACCGCCGCGCAGGAATATTACCGCTGGCTACGCGATTCGCTGGAGAAGAACAAGCCTTACGACCAGTTCGCGCGCGAGCTGTTGACCTCCAGTGGGAGCAACTTCCGCGTCGGCCCAGTGAACTTTTATCGAGCGCTCCAGAACCGTGAGCCGCAATCGCTGGCGCAGGCGGTAGCGCTGGCCTTCATGGGCGTGCGCACGGAGAAATGGACACCGGCGCGGCGCGCCGAGATGGCGGTCTTTTTCTCGCAGGTTGGATACAAGCCGACGGGAGAATGGAAGGAAGAGATCGTCTTCTATGATCGGAACAAGCCTCTCGCCACCGCCGATGCGGTCTTTCCGGACGGAAAGAAAATCCGTTTGCAGGCCGGGCACGATCCGCGCGTGGAATTTGCCGACTGGCTGATCAGCCCGCGGAACCCCTACTTTGCGCGCAATATCATCAATCGGGTATGGGCGTGGATCTACGGTCGAGGCATCATCGACGAGCCCGACGATATTCGTCCCGACAATCCGCCGCTCTATCCTGATCTTCTTGGCTTTCTGGAAGCGGAACTGATCACCTCGGGCTACGATCTCAAACACATCTACCGCCTGATCTTGAATTCCAGCACCTATCAGCTCAGTTCCATTCCGCTCAGTACCAAGCCGGAAGCGGCAAGAAACTTCGCCAGCTACCCGGTGCGCCGCCTCGATGCCGAGGTGCTGATCGATGCGCTCAGCCAGATCACGGGGACGGGTGAGCAGTATTCCAGCGCCGTGCCGGAGCCCTATACGATCATGCCCAACGGAGAGCGGGCCATCGCGCTGCCCGACGGCAGCATCTCCAGTCCGTTTCTCGAACTCTTCGGCCGTTCGCCGCGCAACACCGGCATGGAGTCGGAGCGCAACAACCGCCCCACCGCCGCGCAACGCCTCCACCTGTTGAACTCCAGCCAGATCGAACGCAGAATCGAACAGGGTCCGGCGTTGCAGGAGATCTTTCGCAAATCGGATCCGCGCGCAGTGCTGACCAGTTTGTACCTGACCATCCTCTCCCGCTATCCGACGGAAGACGAGGTGAAGGTCGCCACGGCGTACGCACAGTCCAGTGGTCTGGACCGCCGCAAGGCCGCGATCGACGTGGCCTGGGCGTTGATCAACAGCACGGAGTTTCTTTATCGCCATTAATGGATGGGTTTTTGGAACCATGCTTTTTCCAATCAGGAGATGAGCGCCATGCGTAACGACGACCGGAACGGAATGCTGAACCTGCCGCTGTTTGCCAATCTCTCGCGGCGCGACCTGCTGCGTCTGGGAGTAGTGGGAGGCGCGGGAATGGCGCTGGGCAATCTGTCGTTTCTGCCCGCCTTTGCGGAGCCGCCCAGGCCCACGGCCAAATCCAAATCGGTGATTCAGATCTGGATGTGGGGCGGGCCATCGCATCTCGATACCTTCGATCCCAAGCCGGAAGCCGGAAGCGATTATTCAGGCCCGCTGGACCATCCCATTGAGACCAACATCAGCGGCATTCGCATCTGCGAGCTGATGCCCGATCTGGCCAAATGCGCCGAGAAGTATTCGATCATCCGCGGCATGACGCACGGAGTGAATAGCCACGAGACCGCTTCCTACGAGGTGCAGACAGGCCGCGCCGCGGGCGGCAAAGATGTCTTTCCCTGTGTGGGCGCGGTGGCATCTTACTTCAAAGGGGTCAATGCCGGTTACAAGGGCCTGATTCCGCCCTACATTGTCCTTACCGAGCCGCAGGGCCGCTTCTCGGAAGAGGGGTTTCTCGGTTTGCGTTACAAGCCCTTTGCCACGGGAGGCGACCCGGCGCAGACACGCTTTGCGGTCGAGGGCGTGGTGCTGCAGGGCATCAGCGACCAGCGCCAGCAGAGCCGCCGCCAGTTGCTGCACGATCTGAATACGTTCGATAAGTCCCTGCGCGACGATCCCCGCATGACGCCCTGGAAGGAGAGCGAACGGCAGGCCTATGAGCTGATCCTCGGCGACGGCGGCAAGGTCTTCGACCTCTCCCAGGAAAAGGACGAAATGCGCGACCGCTACGGAAGGAACACCTTCGGACAGTCGTGCCTGGCGGCGCGGCGGCTGGTGGAGCGCGGCGTTCCCTACATCTCCATCAACTATCAGGGCGGATGGGATACGCACAAGGAGAACTTCCAGACCATGCGCCGCCGCGTTCCGGAGATGGACAAGGCGATGGCGGCCCTGCTGCTGGACCTCTCCGAGCGGGGTCTGCTGGACAGCACGATTGTGTGGTGGAGCGGCGAGTTCGGTCGCACTCCGAAGGTGCAGTGGGAGGCTCCATGGAACGGGGGCCGAGGTCACTGGGGACAGGTTTTCTCGGCCGTGGTTGCTGGCGGAGGCTTTGCCGGGGGGCATGTCATCGGCTCTTCCGATGCGCGCGGCGAAGAAGTGAAGGACAGAGCGGTCTATCCGATGGACCTGATCTCAAGCATTTATACGCAACTGGGAATCGACCTTCACGCCAGCCTGCCGCATCCACTGGGCGAATCCGTCTTCGTCGTTCCAGGTTCCGACGCATCAGGCAAGGAAGAGAAAGTGAGAACCGCTGGAATGCTGCGCGAGATCATGGGAGTGCGCACATGATCTCGCGCACCGGCGGATCGATGCTTCTGCTGATTCTGGGAGCGCTTCTGGGAGTTGCAGCGGCCTGCGGACAGCAGAACTCGCCTCACACCGCATTTGTTTATCCCGCCGGAGGCAGGCTCGGCAGCACCTTTGAGATTATCGTTGGCGGGCAGTTTCTGGATGGAGCCAAACAGGCCTTCTTTGCAGGAGACGGAGTGAAAGCCGAGATCACCGGGTTCTCCAAGCCTCTTTCGCAGAAGGAACTGGACGAATTTCGCGCGCAGTTGAAGGAACTGGAGCAAAGCCATTCCAACGCTCCAGTTTCCGCAAAGCCTGCCCCGAGTCCTCAGCCGACGAAGCCGCCTGCTGGAACAGCCGCGAACAAGCCGGAATTTACGGCCACCCCGGCCAGCGCCGTTACTCCCCCCGCCAAGGACGCACTGCCAGAACCGCAAAAGCCCCACATCCCCACGCCGCGGACGCCGGAGGATAGGAAGCGCGCAGCCGATCTACACAAAAAGATCGACGCAACGATGCGCATGAGAGCGGCGCCGGCGCTCTCGCAGTCGGTGCAGTTGCGCGTGACCGTGGACGCACATGCCGCGCCCGGGAACCACGAACTGCGCGTGCTGACCAACCAGGGACTGACCAATCCGCTTAACTTTCTTGTCGATCGGTTTCCTGAGACCACGCGCCCCTTCCAGCTTGTACCGCTTTCGCTGGCCGCGGGCGGCGGTTTGCCGCTCTCCGCGCAGGCACACGTCGAAGCCTCGGAAGCACCGTTGGAGATCGCCTTGCCTGCGATCGTGAATGGGCAGATGATGCCGGGAAGCATGGACCGCTACCGCTTTCATGCGGAGAAGGGGCAGAAGATCGTCATCAATGCCATGACCCGTGCGCTGATCCCGTATATGTCGGATGCGGTGCCGGGATGGTTCCAGGCATCTCTCACGCTTACAGACGCGAAGGGCCGGGAACTGGCCTCGGCCGACCATTTCCGCTTCGACCAGGAACCGGTCATCGAAGAAGAGATCGCCGAGAACGGAGACTATATCCTCTCGGTGCGCGACATTTTGAATCGCGGCCGCGAAGACTTTGTCTACCGGATCGCCATTGGCGAGATTCCGTATGTCACCGGCATATTTCCCATGGGCGGCAAATCCGGTGCCCATACACGGGTTGAAGCGGCGGGCTGGAACCTGGCAGCAACACAATTCAAGTCCTCTCTGAACGAGCCGGGAGTTCATGAGTTTTCTGCCGCAGACAAGGTCTGGAGTGCTGTGAATCCTGTTGCATTTTCCGTGGACACGCTGCCGGAGACAATCGAGAAGCAGAATTCTTCTGGCGCCGCCAATGCCCGCCGCATCAAACTGCCGCAGATCGTCAACGGGCACATCGATCACCCCGGCGATGTGCAGTTCTTCCGCATCGAGGGCAAAGCAGGGGAAGAGATGGTTGCCGAGGTCGAGGCACGCCGCCTGGGATCGCCGCTGGACTCCTTGCTCACGCTGACCGACGCACAGGGCAAGCAACTCGCCTTCAATGACGACTTCGAGGACAAGGGCGCAGCTCTTCTGACCCATCAGGCTGACTCGCGTCTCATGTACCGCTTCCCTGCAAAGGGCGCGTATTCTCTGCAACTCGCCGACATCGAACAGAGCGGCGGCCCTGACTACACTTATCGGCTTCGCATCAGCCATCCGCGTCCTGATTTCGAACTGCGGATCGCTCCTTCCAGTATCAATCTGCGCCCCGGCCGAACGATTCCCGCCACCGTTCTCCTGATTCGGCGGGATGGATTCGAGGACGCCGTTACACTGCGCATCAAGGATGGACCGCCGGGACTCGTGCTTGGCGGGGGCACGATTCCCGCTGGAACCGATACGGTGCGCGTCAGTCTGACCGCTCCGGCGGAGGCAATCGCGGCGCCCCACAGATTTCTGCTGGAAGGGGAAGCCTCCATTGACGGACGAACCGTGCGCCATGCCGGCATTCCGGCGGAGGACATGATGCAGGCCTTTCTATGGCGTAGCATGGTTCCCGTCGAGCAAGCCATGCTCTGCGTCTTGGGCAACGACCACCGCAAGCCGCTCTGGAGCGCTATGGAGAACCGCCTGCGCCTTCCCATTGGCGGAACGGTGCTGCTCCGGCTTGCACTGCCGCCGGGGCAGGCAGGAAATCAAATTCAGTTGGCGCTCAACGATCCTCCGGATGGAATCGGCATCGCGGATGTGAGCCAGGCCGGCGGCTTTCTCATGGTTCGCTTCAGTGCGGATCGCAAGGTCAAACCAGGGTTGGCTGGAAACCTGATTGTCGAGGCCTCCGCGATCAAGCCATCCGGCGCTTCAGATCCACAGCCGAAAAACAGGCGGCCTGTGCCGTTGGGGTTTCTTCCGGCCATTCCGTTTGAACTTGTGCAGCCTTAGTTTGAACCGACCAAATATCGCCTCCAACCTCCTCACAAAGCACAAGTCTCCCCAACGCGGAATCGAAACAGAACGCGTCAAACATGCCTGGGACCACCCCTACATGCTCTAGGGAGACTCTGCACAAGTCCCAACCGTGCGTTCTGCTTGGATAAAATGATAAGTAGAGGGTGAGGGCGATGCGGCAACAAACACTGGCGTCACAGGCGAGTTTTGAGAAGTTTGGTCGCAAGGGCAAGCGGGAGCTTTTTCTGGACCAGATGGAGCAAGTGGTGCCGTGGTCGGAGTTGTTGGCGCTGGTGGAGCCTCATTATCCCAAGGCGGGCAACGGTCGGCAGCCCGTAGGCCTCGCGATCATGTTGCGGACTTACTTTCTGCAACAGTGGTTCAATCTGTCTGATCCCGGCATGGAAGAGGCCTTCTATGACTCTGCAGCGCTTCGCCGCTTTGCCGGAGTCGATCTGGGCATAGCCGCGGCGCCGGACGAGACCACGATCCTGCGCTTCCGCCACATACTGGAGCAACACGCGCTATGCGGTCAGATGCTCGACACGGTAAATCTCTATCTGGAAAGCAAGGGCATCCGCATCAGCACCGGAACCATCGTGGATGCGACGCTGATCAACGCGCCCAGTTCAACGAAGAACGCAAGCAAGGCGCGCGATCCTGAGATGCATCAGACCAGGAAGGGACAGCAATGGTATTTCGGCGCCAAGGCGCACATCGGCGTGGATAGCAAAGAGACGGTGGTTCATTCCGTGATCACGACGGCGGCCAGTGTGGCCGATGCGCATATGTTGCCTGATTTGCTCCACGGCAAGGAGAAGAAGGTGTGGGGAGACGCGGGCTATCAAGGGCAGACCGAGGCGATTCATGAGGCTGCACCCGATGCGCAGGATATGACCAACCGCCGCACCAAGTTCAAAAACCATGTGGACGAAGAGGGCAAACGCAAGAACCGGACCAAGTCCAGAGTCAGGGCCACGGTGGAGTGGCCCTTCCGCATCTTGAAGCGCGTCTTCGGTTTCATCAAGGTGCGCTATCGGGGCTTGAAGAAGAACCATGAGTGGCTGTGCGCGGCTTTCGCTCTGGTGAATCTATACCAACACCGCAACCGGCTGGCCCCTCAGAGGGCGTAGTGTCTCTGGAGGCCGGGAAACGGCCACCAGAGACCAATCAGGCGAGCTGGCAGGCGCATTTTCCGAGCGATTCTTGACCGAAACACCTGAAACCTGGCCACGCCTGCTTCGTTGCTGAGAAATCAGGCACCTGCGCAGAGGGTCCTTAGTTTGGCGCGCCTGTTCTCCAAATCGGGCGCACAGCGTTCTCAGACGCAGATTTCACAACTTGTGCAAAAATGAACAGCGACCCCGATCGTGTTCAAGATAGGTTAGGATCGCAATCCATGTACGCCTGAGCGCCCATCTCAACCGGATGGGGCGACTCGACAAAACCACACAACTGGACGAGTTCCCGACAGGGCGCAAGAAAGCGGCTTTGCTAGTTCCCATAACTGTCCTCGCGGACGGCGGTTTTCAAAATGGAATCTGCAATGCGGTTTGCGCGCATTCCAGGGCGTCTTGGCCCTGCCTGGCTCCCTAGACTGACTTCATCTGAAGTTGAAGAGCAGGTGCGTATGGTGGTCAAGACACATTGCAAAGGTCTGGCTGTGACAGGACTGCACGTTGGGGTTACCAATGTCCGGCGCTATTTTCCCAAGAGCATTGCGGTGATCGAGTTGCAGTTGGATCACCTGCAGATCCAGTGTGGTCTGGCTCCCGATTTCTGGCAGGGCCAGCCGGAGATACAGGATCCCCGGCTGTGCGCGTGGCTGGAGTCAAAACACTTTCATGTCCGGCCAGACCTGAGCCCAATTCCCATGGCGATGATTCCGGCGGGGAAGAACGCATTCCGGCTGCAGGCCCTGCGCATCCATGGGCAGGCCCGCTCCAAACCGGCGGACGCACCGGCAGCCTGAGCTCTCACCGCCTGCGCAAGGCACCCCTGCGGGGAGTCTGTGCCCCGATCCGCCTGCCTTTCAAGCGGCCTGCACTCGAGAGTTGATAAACTCGGGATGCCATGACCATCCAAGCACTGCAAGAGACCATTGAGCGGTACTTCGCCGCTGGACCCGCCGCCCTCGATGACCCCAAGGCCATGAGGGCCTTCCTCAGCCTGCGCGCCGCCCTCGAGCGCGGCGAAGTGCGGGCCGCCTCGCCAGACTCGACGGCGCCCAGCGGCTGGCGGGTGAATGCCTGGGTCAAGCAGGGCATCCTGCTCGGCTTCCGGCTGGGCGTTCTGGAAGAGCTGCCTGCCGTGGGCTTCTCGTTTGTGGACAAGCACACCTACCCGGCCCGCCACTTCAGCGCCGGCGACGGGGTGCGCGTGGTTCCGGGAGGATCGTCGGTACGCTCGGGCGCCTATGTGGCGCGCGGGGTGGTGTGCATGCCGCCCATGTACATCAATGCCGGGGCCTATGTGGACGAGGGAACGATGGTGGACTCGCACGCCCTGGTCGGCTCCTGCGCGCAGATCGGCAAGCGCGTGCATCTGAGCGCCGCGGCGCAGATCGGCGGCGTGCTGGAGCCGGTGAACGCCAGCCCGGTGGTGATTGAGGACGATGTGCTGGTGGGAGGCAACTGCGGGGTCTACGAGGGCACCATCGTCCGCAAGGGCGCGGTGCTGGCCGCGGGCACCATCCTCACCCGCGGGACGCCGGTATTCGATCTGGTAAACGGCACCATTCTACGCGCCAGCGCAGAATTGCCTCTCATCCTTCCCGAAAATGCAGTCGTGGTGCCCGGCTCGCGCGCCGTGGGCAAGGGCAAGGGGCAGGAGTGGGGCCTGAGCCTGTATGCGCCGGTGATTGTGAAGTACCGCGACGACAAGACCAGCCTGAGCACGACGCTCGAAGAGCTGCTGCGCTAGGCGCAGGCCGGATGATTTCGTACCTTGAGTTCATGCTTTCCCAGGTCCCAAAAGCGGGATCTCCACCCCACGGACGAAGACATGTCCGTGGGTACCCCGGGACCTGGGGCACCCAGGGTTGGAACCACTTCAAGCGATCAGAGACCTAAAGCAACAACCAGGTACATCGTCTTGTAATCCTTTGTCCCGCTCGCCGATAGTCTTTGACAGAGCACGGGATCAGCGAGTCTTATCAGCGAACCGGCATGCGCGGAAGTGGCAGGCCTTACGTAAGGCAAAGCCTCTTTGCGGAAGTTCAGGGGCCCAGACTGAATCCGGAAGGGGAAGCTGCATATGCCGTTAATGACCTGGACCGAAGAGATGAGCGTGGGCGTCAAGGCGCTGGACGACGATCACAAGACGCTGATTGAGATGTTGAACGAACTCAACGACGGAATCGAGAGCGGCCAGCCCAGGGTGGCGCTGGAAAGCGTGATTGACGGGCTGACGCGGTATACCAAGCTCCACTTTGCCCACGAAGAGCGGTTCTTTGCCCAGGCAGGCTTTCCCGGCGCGGCCGAGCACAAGGCGGAACACGAACGGCTGACCCGGCGGGTCCTGAATATTCAGGCGCGCTTTGAAAGCGGCCAGTCGATGGAACTCTCGCTTGAAGCGCTGAACTTTATCAAGAACTGGCTGACCAACCATATTCTGGGCTCCGACATGGAGTACGGACCGTACCTGAACGCCAAAGGGATCAAATAGCGAAGTTTCCCGTTCGACGAAAGATGGCGCCCAGATTCTTGCGCAGAGATCTCAGAACCATCTCTTGTGCTGTTCGCGGTAAACGGGCGCATTGCCGAGTGGAACTTCTGTGGGCCTGATTGGACAGTGAGGAGTTGCGGTGCGTGCAGGGGGAGCAGCAGAGGCGTCAGGATGCTTCAGATTGTTCTGAACGGGACGGTTCGCAATGCTCTCCTGATGCAGGTCGGCAAGATGCTCTATCAGCTCCCCGATAAGCTCCTCAAGCTGGCTTCGAACTCTATCGTTGAGCTGAGGAAACTGAAAACCCACCAACTTCACCGATCGAATCACTCTCACCTGTCCACTCACACGGAAGGGCATCTGGTTGACGCAGAAGAGCAATTCCACGATCTCGTCCTGGATGAGGGCCATTGGCCTCTCAAATTCCATCAGGCATCCGCCCACGCTCAGATTGATGATTTTGGCAGGATAGGGCATCTCGCAAGCGGGCAGCGTTTGAACGCTGGCTAGACCTGAACATTCAAGACGAGGGCTGCGCCGAAGTTCTTTGTAAGGCTTCCGCTTCTCCCTTGCGCCTGGCTCCTCTGGGGTCTTCAGTTCTTCGCCCCTCTTCAGTTCATGGCACGCACTCGCATCCGTGCCCGTCTTTATCGGCTCGGTCATGCCCGAATGCGGTTGCGATCTCTGCGAAAGGTGCACGGGAGTCACCGTTTCTGCAGCCGACAGGATGCAGTGCTTCTCTTGTTCGGAGTTGGCGGTGCAACTATCGGCATTCGGTCGCCGTAATTTCTCTCTTTTCTTCTGAACACGGCAAAACGCTCATTTCCTCCGGTCGAAGTTCATCTGTTTCAGTCGTTTTCTTCGCCAGGCGGAGCCCAGGAAAGACTGTAGACTGTTTGCAACCATGCAAGCTGACGATGAGAGAGTGCGACATATTCGCTGGGGTGTCATTGGTCCTGGCCGGGCGGGCTCGCGCTTTGCCGAGGGGCTGCAAGCGGTCGAGGGCGCGACGCTCGATGCCATCTGGGGCCGCAATGGAGGGAAAGCCATCGCCTATGCACTCAGATTTGGCGGACCTCTGGTCTACGAATCGCTGGAGCAGCTATTGGCCGGCAACGTGGACGCCGTCTACGTGGGCACCCATCCCGACACCCATGCGGCGATTTGCCTCAGGGCCATGGAGGCCGGCAAGCATGTGCTCTGCGAAAAGCCGGCTGCGCTGAACGAACGGCAACTCGTGGAGGTGCTGGCCTCGGCCCGCCGTCACGACCGGCTCTTCATGGAAGCCATGAAGCCGCCCTTTTTCCCGCTTTACCGGCGCTTGCGCGAGCACCTGAAGACCGACCCCATCGGGCAGGTGGGCTATGTGCGCGGGGGCCACGCGGACGCGACCCTGGCCAGCAGCCACCCGCTGCATTTTGCCGAGCTGGGCGGCGGCGGCATTATGGGCATCGGGCCGTACGAGGCGTTTCTGGCGCTGGACTGGCTGGGCGAACTCAAGCGGGTGCAGACCATGGGCCAGGTGGGTGCGGCCGGGGTAGACACGCTGGCCCTGTTCCAAAGCGAGCACGAGCACGGCATGGCGCAGTTGCATACCGGGCTGGAGCTGCTGAGCCGCGGCGATGCCCTGATGGCGGGTCCGCTGGGCTATGTCACCATTCACGAGAACTGGTGGAACCCGGTGCGGGCCACGATCCGCTACAAGGATGGCCATGTAGTGGAGCTGGACGAGCCCTTTGTGGGCGGCGGATTCAACTATGAAACGGAGCATTTCTGCACGCTTCTGCGCGCAGGCCGGCGCGAGAGCCCGGAGATTACGCACGCCCTCTCGCTGGGCATGGCCCGCCTGCTGGAGGCGGCGCGGACGGCGCTGGGGGTGCGTTTTCCCGGCGAAGCTGACGAAGAAAACCCGCAGGGGCTAAAGCCAGCATCGATCTCAATCGCCTTGCGGCACGACTGAAGTCGTGCCCTGACACTTGTGTCCTGTCACTCCAGGAAGAAACAAGACTGCAAGATCAATTGAATAAAGGGAAACTACGAGATGCATGCCGGCCCACCCTAGCCGCAAGAACAAAAACGCGGCGAGGGTGGGGCACCCTCGGATTTATCGGTGTGGCGCCCGGAGTTTCATCGGTGGGGCACCCGGCCGGATAGGAGTTCCTGTTTTCCCACCCTTGCGACAGAAAAAAGTCGCAAGGATGGGGCACGGGCTTTTGCGCGGGTTCTGGCGCGCATTGGCCACAATCGGCGGGGCATTGCTGCTTCCGTCCACCTTCTTATCGCGATGAGTGTTAGCATCAAATCTGACAGATGCAGACAAAAAAGTTGAAAATCATTCCCCTGGGCGGGCTGGGCGAGTTCGGCATGAACTGCCTGGCACTGCGTTGGGAAGACGACATTATCGTGATCGACGCCGGGTTGATGTTTCCGGAGTCGGAGTTGTTGGGTGTGGATATCGTTGTCCCAGATATTACCTACCTGATTGAGAACAAACAACATGTGCGCGGCATCGTGCTGACCCACGGGCATCAGGACCACATCGGCGGCCTGCCCTGGATCTTGAGCGAGCTGAAGGTTCCGGTCTACGCGACCGAGTTCACGCTGGCCTACGTCGAGGGCAACCTTGAAGAGCATCACCTGCTCGACGAGACCACGCTGATCGAGATCACGCCCAAGCAGAAGTTCACCATCGGCCCCTTTACCATTGAGCCGATCCACGTGACCCACTCGCTGGTGGACGCCGTGGCGCTGGCCATTGAAACCCCGGTGGGGGTGATCATCCACAGTGGCGACTTCAAGATCGACCTCTCGCCGCTGGACGGCAAATCGTTTGACCTGCAAACCTTTGCCGAGTATGGCAAGCGCGGCGTACTGGCCCTGCTGCAGGACTCGACCAACGTGGAGCGCCACGGCTACACGCCCAGCGAACGGGCGGTGATTCCACGGCTGAACGAGATCTTCTCCCAGACCAAGAAGAAGCTCTTCTTCAGTTGCTTTTCTTCGTCGATCTACCGCATGAAGATCGCCTTCGATCTGGCCCACCAGTATGGCCGCAAGGTGGCCATCATCGGCCGTTCGATGATGGAGAGCACCGAGATTGCGCAGGATCTGGGCTACATCGACGTGCCCAAGGGACTGATCATCAATCCCGGGCAGATGCGCGACTACTCGCCGGAGCAGTTGATGATCCTGATCAGCGGCACCCAGGGCGAGCCGATGAGCGCCCTGAGCCGCGCCGCGGTGGCCAATCACCGCCATGCCCACATCGATGCGGGCGACACGGTGATCCTCAGCTCGCGCGTCATTCCCGGCAACGAGAAGAGCATTTACCAGGTGATCGACCATCTCTTCCGCCGCGAAGCCAACGTGATTTACGACGACGGCACCAACGGCCTCATCCACGTCAGCGGACACGGCAGCCAGGAAGAGATGCGCCTGCTGATCAACCTGGTGCGGCCCAAGTACTTCATCCCGGTGCACGGCAACTATCGCTACCTGCGCAAGCACGCGCAGATAGCCTTGGAAACCGGCGCCGTGGAGCACGCCCTGGTGATTGAAGATGGCGACGTGCTGGAGTTGGACAAGCACGACGTCCGCAAGAAGGACAAGGTCACGGCCGGGCGGATTCTGATCGACTCCGGTTCCTCCATCGACATCGTCGAAGATCTGGTGCTCCGCGATCGCAAGATCCTGAGCGAAGACGGCGTGGTACTGGCGGTTCTGGCCATCAACAAGCGCACCGGCAAGATGGCGCAGGCGCCGGAAGTGGTGATGCGCGGCTTTGGCGGCGCGGACATCACCGACCAGGCGCGCGAAGTGGTGCTGAAGACGCTGGACGGGCTGACCAACGAGCAGCGGTCCGACTACGGCATGGTGAAGGAGAAGGTGCGGGTAGAGCTGAAGCGCCTGATCCAGAAGACCACCGGGCGGCGGCCGATGGTGATGCCCATCATCATGGAAATCTGATCCAGGCAGAGCGGTTACTGTGGAAGGGGACGGGCGCCAGCCTGTCCCCTTTTGCAGTTTGCATGATGAGAATAAGGTACTGACAGGACACAGGATGAACGAACAGCTGGTTTCCCTCGCAAATATTCGCGCCGCAGCGGCGCGCATCGCCTCCATCGCCGTCAAAACTCCGCTGGTGCAGGCCGCTTTCCCTGGCCTCTCCGGGCACGGAACCGGCAAGCAGATCTGGCTGAAGGCGGAGAGCCTGCAGCCCATCGGCGCCTTCAAGATCCGCGGCGCGGCCAACAAGATTCTGCAGCTCTCGGCCGAGGAGATCGCCCGCGGGGTGATCACCTACTCCAGCGGCAACCATGCCCAGGGCGTGGCCTATGCGGCGCGCGAGGTGGGCGCCAAGGCGGTGATCGTAATGCCCTCGAACGCGCCCGCCATCAAGCGCGCGGCCACCCTGGCGCTGGGCGCGGAAGTGGTGGACGTGGGCGTGGCCTCGAGCGAGCGCCTGGCCGTGGCCGAGCAACTGGTGCGCGCGCACGGCTATGTGGTGATTCCGCCCTACGACGACGAGCAGATCATCGCCGGCCAGGCCACCTGCGGCTTGGAGATTGCCGAAGCGCTGCCGGACGTGGACCTGGTGCTGGCGCCGGTTTCGGGCGGCGGGCTGCTCAGCGGGGTAGCGGCGGCGGTGAAGCAGTTGTACCCCAAGGCCAAGGTCTTTGGCGTGGAGCCGGAGCTGGCCGGCGATACGGCGGAGAGTTTTCGTACCGGCGCCATCGTCACCTGGGGAGCGGAGCTGACCAGCCGGACGATTGCCGACGGGCTGCGCACGCAAAGCGTGGGGCAGCGCAACTTTGCCCACATCCAGGCCTATGTGGACGGGATTATCACAGTGACCGAGGTGGAGATTCGCGCCGCCATGCGGGCCATTGTGACCGCCACCCGGCTAGTTCCCGAGCCCAGCGGCGCGGTGGCCGCCGCTGCCCTGCTTTTCCACGGGGATCAGTTACCGGCTTACACCAAGGCGGTGGCGGTGGTGAGCGGCGGGAATGTGGCGCCGGAACTGCTGTCCGAAATTCTGACGGAAAAAGCGGTCTGACCGGGAGTGCTTGCTGTGCCGGTTCGGGATTCTTGGTTTCCCACCCTTTCGCCAGAAAACAGGCGAAAGGATGGGGGCACGGAGTTTTGTGCGGCTTCCGGCGCGAGGTTCAGTTCAGCCTTAACCCGCTGGGGCTAAGCGAATTGGTCAGGATGACAGCGTATTCATGATCCAGGGACGGGCGGTGCGCAGGCTTGTGCTGAATTCCGCTGCGCAGGTGACTAAAGTCGCTGCTACGGCGCGGAGTGCGGGCTAACCTCAGGACATCAGGAGGTTCGACATGACCACTTCCCAATCCACTTTGCGCTCCATCGCCCTGGAAAAGCCCGCCACCATCCGCGTGTTTGAGCGCTTTCACCTGGACTACTGCTGCGGAGGCAACCGCCCGCTGGCCGAGGCCTGTGCACAAAAAGGCATTGACGTAGAGGCCGTGCTGGGCCAACTGGCCGCGGCCACCGCTGCCGCCGAGCCGGACAAGGACTTTACCCAGGCCACGCTGCCGGAACTGATCCGGCACATCGTGGCAACGCATCACGCGTATGTGCGCAGCGAACTGCCCCGGCTGCTTCCCATGGCGGAGCGCTGCGCCGCCAAGCACGGGCCGGCCCACCCGGAGGTGGTGGAGGTGGAGCGCCAACTGCGGCATCTGGCCGTGGACCTGCTCAACCATCTGAGCAAGGAAGAGATGTTTCTCTTCCCCTACATCGAGGCGCTCGACCAGCACCGCAACGGCAATGGAGCCGCGCCGCATGCGTGTTTTGCCACGGTAGCCAGCCCCATCCAGGCCATGCTCAACGAGCACGAAGCCGCCGGGGCGCTGCTGGAAGAGATGCGCGCGGCCACCCGGAACTTTGCACCGCCGGCCGGCGCCTGCCCCACGCTGGTTGGCCTCTACGACGGGCTGGATGCCTTCGAGCGCGACCTGCACCGGCACGTGCACCTGGAAAACAACCTGCTGTTTCCGCGCGCCATCGCCATGGAAAATGAGGTGCTGGTGGCACAGGGATGACCTGCGGGTGAACGGGGAGGGGGCTTTCTGTTTTCCCACTCTTGCGACAGAAAGAAGTCGCAAGGATGAGGCACGGAGCTTTGTGCGAGTTCGTGTGAATGAGCCTCGGAGGCGGGGGGCTCAGGGCTCGGTGCGCACCGGTGCGGGCAAGACCGCCAGGACACGGCAGCGGTGCTTGCCGGCCGCGCTCCAGGCCAGCGCCATCTCGCTCTCCATGTAGACGCAGTCGCCGGTTTCAAGCACTTCGTGCATGCCGCCCGCGTCCAATTGCAGGCGGCCTTCCAGCACGTAGACCAGGCCGCTGGTCTCGCGAAAGGCGTCGGAGGCGGAGATGGCTCCGCCGGCCGGAAACTCCACCATTTGCGCCAGCAGTTGCGGTTCCCCGGCCGGCGAATTGAGCGCGCTGACCTTCACGGCCTCGGCGCTGCGGGCGTTCCCCATCAGGTGAGCCTTGCGGGTGATGGAGAGGGTGTGGCGCGCCGGCTCGGAGAAGAAGTAATTCATGCCGACCCCGTAGACCCGGCTGATGGTGGCCAGGGTGGGCAGGGTGGGAACCATGCGGTCCGTCTCCAGCTTGGAGAGCAGGGCGGTGGAAAGGCCGGTTTCGGCCGCCAGCCGCGACAGCGTGAGCCGCTTCTGGGTGCGCAGCAGACGCAGCTTGGTGCCGATGCAGTAGGGTTCCAGAGACCAGTGCGCGTAAGAAACAGTTTTGGGCGTCACAAATTCCCCCTGGGAACAGTGTGGCCCGAGGTGCAGCCGGTGCACTGGAAGAATCTCTGAAGTTTTTCTGAAATTGCGGAGAGCCCACCAGTTTGCGCAACCAATGCCTCAGTTCGGGAAGTGGGACAAAAGGTCCTGAAGAATGGGATGACAAATCCGCGCGGCCTTGCCTGGGAGGCCCGGGAGGCTTCGCCTGCAACACGTATAAGTGCTTAGTTGTTCTCTATTTGCGGACACACATCGCGGTTTGCAAGGAAACGGACTGGGCACTGGAATTGCTTGAGAAGAAGAGAGGCGGCCATGCATCACAGTCCACGGCCGAGCGAACGTGGATAATCGATTCAGCACCAGGGTTTCCTGCGCAAAGAAGCACCGGGAATGGCTGCAAACCACGGCTGGCTTCCTCGCTGGATTTCCATTGTGCGGGTTCCTGCGGCGATGCCGGAGACGCTTGCCGGTTGGGTTGAGCAAACGCACACCGGCAGGTTGACCGGGACTGTGAAAAGTGTGCCTGGTGGTATGAAAGAGCCTGTGCGTGTTTCTCCCGGTTCTGAGCCGGGGTTTTCTTTTTCGGATTTCCGTCTGGAGCCGGACGGTACGCTGCGGCGCGGCAACGCGCTGATTCACCTGCCCCCCAAGGAACTGGCGGCGCTGCGGCTGCTGCTGGAACATGCCGGCCAGGTGGTGACGCCCCAGCACCTGAGACGGCAACTGTGGGGCGAGGTGCACGTGACCGCCGACAGTGTTCCCAAGTGCCTGTCTTCCCTGCGGGAGCGCCTGCAGCCGGTAGAGTGCATTCAAACGGTCTACAAGCGGGGTTATCGCTTCTCGGCGGAGGTGCGGCGTCATGGCGCACTGCCAGCCAGGGCGCTGCCGCGGCTGGCGATTGTGCCCTTCGCCACCGGCTACACGGTAGAGGAACATCTGGGCCCGGCCATTGCCGAGGAGACCATCGCCCGGCTTAGCAACGCGCAGCATCCGATAGTCGCCCTGCTGGCGCGGGACTCCGTCTTCGCTCTGGCGCAGCACGAACACACCGCCCAGCAGATTGGGGAGGCGCTCAAGGCCGACCTGGTGCTGACCGGCAGCCTGCGGGCGCTGCCCGCTCACTTCCGGCTGCGGGTAGAGATGATCCGGGTGGCGGATGCCACGCAGATCTGGGTTGAGGACCTGCTGGTGGCCAAGAGCCGGGTAGCCGGGCTGGAGTCGGACCTGGTGGAACGGCTGGTCTTTCGCCTGGGCAACGGAGACCTGACTCTCTCTGCCGCCGCGGCTCCCGAGGACGAAGAGGATGCCGATCCGCAGCAGCGCGAGGCCTACGAGATCTTCCAGCGGGCGCACCATGAGTGGCAGACGCTGCAGCGGCATCGCATGCAGGACGCTCTGCGCCACCTTCTGCGGGCCACCGAACTGGATCCCTCACTGATTGCCGCGCGCGTTGACCTGGTGAACCTGTGCGTCACCCAGGCCTTCTACGGCTTTATGGCTCCCAACGTTGCTGCCAACCATGTGCACCGCACCGCGGAGTCGATTGCGGAGTTTCCCCTGGGCGCCGAGGCCATTCTGCCCGCGCTGGGCTGGATCAGCTTTCATGTGGACCACAATCTGGGCGCGGCCCTTGAGGCCTTCTCCCTCTCCGCGCATCTGCCCCACGATCCCTGGACCACCCGCTTGCGGGTGATGTTTGCGCTCAGCCGCCATCGTTTTGCCGAGGCGCACGAACTGCTGGCTGCGGCGCTGCAGAGGGATTCCTTCTCGCCCTGGCTGCATGCCCGGCTGGCCTGGACGCTGCACCTGGAGGGGCGGACCGCGGAGAGCATCGAACAGGTGCGCAAGGGACTGTCGCTGTTTCCACACCATGGATTCATCGCCATCTACGGAGCGATGATCCTGGCTTTCAATGGGGAGGCGACCCGCGGAGTCCAAGTGGCCCAAGCCCTGGTGCAGCGCTCCCCGTATCTCGATCTGGGAACCGGCGCCCACGCCTACGCGCTGGCCCGCGCAGGGCGCAGCGACGAAGCGCACGCCATCCTGGAACGCTTGCAATGGATGAGCCGCGAGCGTTTTGTTCTGAGTTCGTTTACGCCGGCCGTCTACGTGGCCCTGGGCGACAACGAAACGGCCTTGACCGAGTTGCGCACCGCAGAGGAAGCGCGCTGCCCGTGGTTCTTCCAGATGCTGGCCGATCCGCGGCTCAAACCGCTCGAAGGAGATGCGGAGTTTGAACGGATGCGCGGCATTCTGCCGCGGATGGAAGCGCGGAGCGGTGCTTAGTGGGTGCGCTCCCACCCTGGCCGCAAAGACAAATACGCGGCGAGGGTGGGGCCCCCATGGCTGGTGGGGCAACGCTGGCTTACGCGCGCTGGTGGAAATATCCAGCGGGAAATAGCGCTCGGTCTTAACGTTGCGCGGACTTTGCCGCTTCCTCGATGACCGCATCGAAGGCGGGCTTGGGCTGCCCGGCGCGATCAAAGAGTAGAGGGTAGTCGCTGCGGCCCCTGACCGGCCAGTCGTTGCGCCAGGAATCCGCGTCCGTCACGCCCCAGAAGGTCACCCGGCTCATCACATCGCGATGCTTGAGATAGATGCCGAAGAGAGTGGCGTACTGCTCTGCCAAGGCCTTCTGCACCGCGTCCGGCAGGGCGTTGGGGTAGGGATTGAGCTTGGGATCGGCTTTCACGCTGAGCGAGACATCCGCGCCCATGGCGGCCGACGGCAAAACATCGATGTCCAGTTCGGTGATGGCTATCTTGACGCCCAGCTTGGCGAAGTCGGAAATGGTCGCGTCCTCCAGCGCGGAGGAGGGCCAATCGAGGCTGTCGTGGCCCTGGATGCCGACCACCGCGACCGGGATGCCGTGGGCCTGGAGATTCTCGATGAGGGCGATGGCGCCCTTGCGCTTGGGCTCGTTCTCCAGCGAGTAGTCGTTGTAGTTCAACTGGGCCTGAGGATCGGCCTCGTGGGCGTACTGGAATGCCTTGAGGATGTAATCGTCGCCGATGATCTTGAGCCATTTGGACTGGCGCAGGGTGCCGTCGTCGTTCAAGGCTTCATTGACCACGTCCCAGCTTTGAATGCGCCCCTTGTAGCGGCCCACGACGGTGAAGATGTGGTCGTGCATCCGCTTGAGCAGCGCCTCCCGTGTGAGCGGCTGCCCCTTGTCGTCCTGGAAGACCCAGTCCGGGACCTGGCTGTGCCAGACGAGGTTGTGGCCGACGATGAACATGTGGTTCTTTTGGCCGAACTCGACGTACTTGTCAGCCAAACCGAAGGCATAGACGCCCGGCTGGGGGTGAACGATCTCCCACTTGAGCACATTCTCCGGGGAGATGGAGTTGAATTGCGCCTTGATGAGGGCATCCCCGCGGACGTCGGCCCCAGTGATCTGGGCGGCGTTGATGGCCGCGCCCACATAGAACGATCCGCGATACGCGTCCTTGAGGGTGGTGGGAGACTGTGCGGCCGCCGCCATGGTGGTGGCCAAGATCGCGATGAGAAGGAGGAAGCGGCGATTCGACATTTCTAGATACTCCCGGTGAATGGGACTGGTTGGGGTTCCTGGATTTCCCGCCTTCAGCCACCTGCGGTGGGGCCAACTTTGCAGGGTGAGGCGATTGCTTTCCCAGGTTCCAAAAGCGGGACATGGGGCACCCATAGTTCTTGTTTTCCCACCCTTGCGACAGAAAGAAGTCGCAAGGATGGGGCACGGAACTTTGTGCGGGGACCAGCCGAGGGTACGTCGGCCTTTTTGCTTTCCCACCCTTTCCGCAGAGAACGCGGAAAGGATGGGGCACCCAGCTATTCGGCCTAGGAGGAATAGCCTTTGCGACGCTCGCTGAGATCGTGCCTGATGGTCAGGTTGAGTTTCATGGTGATGCCGTAGAAGAGCAGGCAAACCGCGGCGGCAAGGAACGCCGCGCCGGAGTAGACGGAGGCGATGAGGCGAATGCCCAGCAGGGCGTGCTCGCTCTGCACCACATTGGGCTGATAGCCATAGAGCGAGAGCAGCCAGCCGGCAATTGCGCCGCCCAGGGCCAGCCCGACCCACAGGGCAAAGACCACCGCGGAGGTGACCGTGCCGGTGGCGCGGCGGCCCGTTTTCCATTCGCCGAAGTCGGCCACGTCGCCCATCATGGCCCACAGCAACGGGCCGGAGGTGCCAAAGGCGAATTGGCGCAGCACTTCAAGAATGATGATCGCCGAGGTGGAGGTGGCGGGGAAAAAGAGCAGCGCGATATTGAGCACGCCGGTAATCAACATGCTCAGGATGAAGAGCGTGCGCTTGCCGATGCGCTTGGTGAGGGCAGTGGAGCTGGCAACGCCGATGAGCAGCGCGGTGAGGCCGAAGCCGTTGAACCAACTGAAGAGGATCTGGTTGCCGGCACAGTATTTGAAGTAAGGCAGCATCACGCTGCCGCGGATCATGAGGGCGATGAAGTAGAAGGTCGTGACCAGGAAGAGCGCGATCCACGGGCCGTTCTTGACCAGATCGCCCAGGTCCTGCATGACCGAGGATTCCTGCTTGGGATCGGGCTGAATGCGTTCCTTGCTGACGGCAAAGGCGATGAGGAACATGACCACGCTGGCCACCAGGAAGATCCCCATGGTCAGCTGATAGCCGCGGGCATTGCTGCCGTGGCCCAGGTAAAGAACCATGGGGATGGCCAGGCTCTGCACGATAAAGCCGGCGCTGTTGGCGAAGAGCTGGCGGTAGGATGCAATGCTGGTGCGCTCATTGGGATCGTCGGTCATGACCCCGGTCAGCGAGGCGTAGGGCACGTTGTTGGCGGTATAGACAAGGCGCAGCAGCAGGTAAGTGATCCAGGCATAGGCGATCTTGGCGCCGGGGCTCAGATTGGGCGTGGTAAAGGTGAGGATGCCGAAGATGCCGAAGGGCACCGAGGTCCACAGCAGCCAGGGACGGAACCTGCCCCAGCGGGTTTTGGTGCGGTCGGCGATGACCCCCATGACGGGATTGAAGACGGCCGCGCCCAGGCCGACGACGAGGAACATGGTGCCCGCCTGCGCCGCCGTCAACCCGAAGGTGTCGGTGTAAAAGTTCAGTTGCAGGGCCATCATCGCCTGGAAGATGAAGTTGGCCGCCATGTCTCCCAGGCCGTATCCGAATTTCTCTCCAAAGGAGAGTTTTCCGTTCGTCTCGCTCATAAACTTCTACCCGCTTTCGCTAGAAGAGCAGTCCGGGTTTTCAGCAGCGTTGGTTCCGCCGCCGGCAACTTGCGGTTTGGCTCGCCAGGATTCCATCGTTCATGCCGCTTTTGCCGGTTTTCCGCGTTCGCACCCGGAGGGGGCCGAGCGCGCTCTGGAGCTGCCCCGGAGCCGCATTCGATTCCACCAAAGTAAATCGCATTACTCCATGGTT
>Ga0302200_10000391_pt1 | contig 44101 bp, 28 predicted proteins | sample II_Bog_N3_1_FD_194585 | JGI IMG/M metagenome (GOLD analysis project Ga0302200, IMG submission 194585) | Peat permafrost microbial communities from Stordalen Mire near Abisko, Sweden - II_Bog_N3_1 | ecosystem: Environmental > Terrestrial > Soil > Wetlands > Peat | place: Sweden: Abisko...
CCGGAAGCGCCTTCACCTGTCTCTATCCCTTCATCCATCCAAGCCCTCCGTGGCCACATAGCCACCACGAGTCGAGCTTGAACCCTGAACAACCCCAAAACAAGGCGGCCAGAAAATGACGCTTACGAATGTTTTAGAAGCCAAGCAGATTGAAGATGATGGAACTCTGAGCCTTGAATGCGAATCAGGTCCGCCGTCAATCAGCAATTACGGACCTGTTTCCGAGGGAGTCTATAAGGATGCAGATGGAGTTGACATATCGGTTATCCTTCACGTTGGAAAAACTGGATTTATGAATATGCTTGAAATCCTCAAGGTTAACTGTTTGCCAATCATAAATCCGCCAAATGCTCAAGGGTTAGTTGTCTGGCGGCGGGTGGCGGCAGGTGGCCCGGTTATCGTCCCTGAAGAATAACCATGAACGAAGAGAAGCTGTGCCCCGTTCATCACAGTTTTATCGTGATGAGCGGGCGGGTGCAGCAGCCCCGTCCAGCATCGCAAACCCCGACCATGCTTCGCATGGGGATTAGGGGGACACACCACCCCAGAATGGTTCCCGCACAGTAACCTTCGGTTACTGTGCGGGAACCACTTTATAATCAGGCAGATAAAAGGAAAGCTCTCTAAAAATATGGTGTTTACAGGTTACTGAGCGCGAACCATAAGAAAACAAGCGACTAAAAGTAAAAATGGTGTAATCCGATCTATTCTATAAACACGCGCCGGTTGCTGTCGGGTAACTTGATGATTTTCCTGCCCTTAGCTGAAAACCGCCTTGCGCAGCCACGAAAGCGGAGGAATCCATGGACCAGACGAAGCAGTTCCCGGCCAGTAAGCGTGTGGTGTGCCCATGTTGACCGTCCGCTGCTGCGTGCATTTGGAGTAAGGACTGATTTGCGAAGTGTCCACTTATTTTAAGTGGACACTGCAGGTATCAGTGATTTGCTCAAAAGCGGTACTCCTGGTTCTTATAATCATGGGAGCAACATACCCTCGGCGATATTCTCGAGTATCTTTCGAAGTGGCGGTCACCAAGGAGGAAAACCCAGCGAGATGGAATCGGAAGTTAACCGCCGCGTTCTCTGCCAGCGCGCCTACGCTATGAAGAAGCATCGCGCCACGCGCCTCCATTACGACCTCAGATTGGAATGGAACGGAGTGTTGTTGAGTTGGGCTCTTCCAGAAGGGCCCGGCTATCGCGCCGGAGTGCTTCGTGAAGCTATCGAGATGGAAGATCACAGAGTGGCAAACCTGCTGTTTGAAGGTGTACATGAGACGGGTCCCATCATGCTGTGAGATCGCGGAACCTGGGAACCACACCCGGAATTCGAAGATATCGAAAGCTGTCTGCGCAAGGGCATCTTGCGATTTACGCTCTACGGGGAAAAGCTGAAAGGTGGCTGGATGCTTGCCAGGACGAACAGAAATGCGCCACGACCTGTCTGGAGACTCTCGAAGCTAGCCGATTCGTTTGCCGAAAGCACCACCGACAAGAGCATCCTGGAAGAGCAACCAAACAGCATCCGCTCGGGAAGAACCATGGAAGAGATCGTTCGCGATTGGACAAGACCCAAGAACAAATGCGCACGGCAGATAAAGCTCTTCGACGAAAATTAAGCTTCATGAAGCCTCCAGCTCTCAGCAAATCCGACCCTCACACGTCAATATGGGCAGACCACACGCTTACGCTGCTGTTTCTTCAGGTGACGATTCAGTGTGCTCAATGCCATGCCATGACGGCGGCAGAACGCACTGCGCCCCAACCCGCTCGATCGGTACAAACCTGCCACCCGCGCAATCTCCGCGCGACCGCGACGGTGAACTACCCCTACTGATTCTCCGCTCATGGGTGCAGTCCATCACAACCATGAACTGCTTAACAGATGAGGTTGCTCTGACGGATACACTCGAACTGCTCCCGGCTGATATCGCTTGGATATGGCTTTCTTGGCTCCATTTCTCAGATTTACCGTTCTGAGGGAGAAGCTGCATATCTCTACCTTGATGACCACGACAGATCAGGACCAAAGATCGTAAACAGGCTCTTAGAAGTTTCCCGAGGCGATGTCCTTCAGCACAAGCTTGGCTAGACTCAGTTCCGCTACCAGACGCTTCAGCTTGGCGTTTTCCTGTTCCAACTCCTTCAGCCGTCGTACCTAATCCACCTGCAACCCGCCGTACTCCTTGCGCCAGCGATAGTACGTCTGCTCGGTGATCGCAGCCTCTTTACATGCCTGCGCCGTCGTCTTCCCGCTCGCCACGGCTACCTCAACCTGCCGCGGCAGGCTCACAATCTGCTCCGGCGTATTCTTCTTCCCTCGTGCCATCAAAGCTCCTCTCATACCAGTTTCTCGCATCGCTACTGGTACAAAACTCGCCGGGCACTCCAAATCTAGTTCTGAGTTATGCGCGAAACATCGATAGCTGTAACCAACGGTTCGCCGTAATTTGCCGCATATATACGCCCGCTACGTGGATCGAGGGCTAGCGCATATGGGCTTCTGCCCGCCTCGTAAGTTCCGATCACTTTATAATTCGCACCATCGATCGCCGTGACGCTGTCGCTGTGAACATTTGCTACGTAGACACGGTTGTGTACCGAGTCGACTGCGACTGCCTGCGGGTGTTTACCGACAGGCAGCGTGGCTACGACCTTCCACTGCGTGGCGTCGATCACGCTCACGGTCTCATCACCGTAGTTCACCGCGTAGACCATCTGCGTAACCGGATTGATTGCCACCGCGCAGGAGATGGCCCCGGTTGGAATGGTCTTCACCTGATGCGTTTTTTCGTCTACCGCGACAACATCGCCGGTGCCCGTATGAGCTAGATAGAGCGTATTCGACGATTGGTCCAGCGCGATGCCCCAGAGATGCGCTCCGACCGCAACCTTAGTGACCGCCCCTGTCGCGCCGTCGACCACTCGCAGGTTGGAATCTTCGTAGCTCATCAGAAAGATCGTATTGTTGCGGGGATCGATAGCTATTCCGTCGGCATCGCCCACCTTTAGCGTCTGTGTTGCGTATGTCGCACCGTCAATGACCGTAACCGCATTGCCGTAAGTACTTGTCACATAAACCTTGTTAGTAGCCTCATTCACAGCCAGTACGTAAGGGTGTGCCTCGCCCTTGACCGTCGCGATGACTGCATCCCTTTCGCCGTCGATCACACTAATTGAACCGCTTCCGGTGTTAGCGACGTATATCCTGTCCGCAATCGGATTGATGGCGATCGAAATGGGTCCGTTTCCCACTTTCACCACCTGCGTCGACCCCGTCCGTTCGTCGGTGACTAACACAGTTCCTGCCGCTTCATCCACGGCATAAACCTTGTGAGTCAACGGGTTGATAGCGACAGCGAGACTGGTAATCATCCTTCCTTGCGGGGCATCGCTCTGCGCATACACGCGGCAAGCTCCGCAAGCAAGAATCAGCCCGACTGACGCAACAGGAACGATTCTGGCCGGCCATATCCGGCGAAAGCGAGAGATTGAAAGAATCGGTTGCATAGCGCGAAAATGAAGGTTCATTTTGTGTTGAAACCTCGTTGTCAGACTATATTATCAAACATAACAAAGTCCGGAGTCGACCCGCACAAGAACATTCGCTCCGGCAAGGAAGGTCCACAAATGATTCGCCGCGTGCACGCGCTCAGCCTCGTAGCTGTTCTTGTTTCCACCGCAGTGGTCGCCCTCGGCCAGAACCAGGCCTTTCATGTTCTCGCCTTCCACTCCACGCATGTTGAGCAGGACCACATGGATTTCGCGATGCTGGCCATTCCCTTTTTTGAGGCGATGGCCGATCGGGACCACTTCGACTTTAAGGCAACCTCGAATTGGGACGATATGAACCCCAGAGTACTTAAGCAGTATCAGGTTGTTCTGTGGCTGGATGATGTGCCCTCAAATTCTGCACAACGCGCAGCCTTTCAGGATTACATGGAGCACGGAGGCGGGTGGTTGGGCTTCCATATCGCAGGCTATATGGACAGCCGCGAAACCTGGCCGTGGTTCGCGGATTTTCTTGGAACTGTCTTCAACGGCAACAGTTGGCCTCCGCTACCGGCCACGCTGATGATCGACGAACCGGCGCATCCAGCCATGAAGGGCCTGCCTGCGAGTTTTGTTTCACCCTCCAACGAGTGGTACTGTTGGCAGCCCAATCCCCGCCATAGCTCTAATATCAAGGTGCTGATGACACTCGCCCCTTCCAATTACCCGCTCGGATTCAAGGACACCCTTGTCGGTGGCGACATTCCTGTTTCATGGACCAATACGAAATACAGAATGATCTACACAAATATGGGCCACGACAACAAGAGCCTCACCAACCCTGTGCAAAACCTCTTCTTTGAGAATGCTCTACTGTGGCTCGGTGGCCGCCTGCTATAGCTGCTTCTTTTTTGACAGAGTATCCAGCCAGCCCCTGCGCCCTCATGCTCTGCAACCCATCGCACTGCTAATTCAACGTCCACTAAAACGAGTTCTGACGGAATACAGCGCAGAGTGCGTCAGAACATAAAGCGTCTTCCGGTCACTTCCGCCAAAGAGAAGCTGCAACGGCCTCTCTGGCACTTTGATCGTGTCAATGAATGTGCCTGCAGGGTTGTATACGTATACCTGACCGGCAGCGAGGTAAACATTGCCTTGCGCATCGACGGCTCCCCCTTCCCCGCCCTGCTCAACAAAGAGTTTTGGGGTAGATAGTGATCCGTCCTCGCCGACACTGACGGAGTAGGTCTTTTCTTCAGACTCATCCGAGACATAAAACGGCTTCCCAGGTATGGCCGCCTGTAGTCCGAAGGCTCGGATGACATCATGCATCTTGATCCCGTAGTAAAGGTCGTTATTGATGAAGTCCGAGTTTACGGAAATGAAAGTGCTCCTATCTGGTGAGACAAATTGATATGGACGGGGAGCCACAATAGCCTGAAGAAAATCATTTTCATTACGCCAGTAGTTCCCGGGGAGCACCGCCGTCATTCCCGGTCGCGGCGCCGAGTGTTCAGGCTGCAAGAGCGTAATGCTCTCGTCGAGAGACTCTGGTCTGAGCGAATAGACAGTAGCTCTATCGGCATAGGATACAACCAACATGTCGCCTGACTTGTCAAACGCAAGGTTCACCGGCTCAAGCGGATTGTCGCGGATCTTTGTCAGATGTTGAGAGGCCGCATTCCATCGATAGATCGCGTTCCACCTCGCCTCAACAAAGTACGGATCGCCGGAGGGACCGATCGCACCGCCGGAGATGCTAAAGAATCCTCCTGCAAGTTTGGTTATGGACGCCCCAGGCGCGAGGATGGCTGATGGCCGGTCAACTGACGGACCTGGCGCGTCTCCGGAAATGTCGAGCCAGGAGAATTCGCGATCCCTGACCTCGACGTGATGCGTCTGGTCGTACACGGAGTTATCGAACGACGCCTTGCTGTCGCTGTAGCAGTGGAAATTCCTAAAGTGGATTTCCTTCGAGCCGGTAATTCTTGCGGCATAAGGAAACGGCTGATACGCGCTCACAACGCGGTAGGAATGATAGTTTGCGAAAGTAATGTTGCTCGAGTCCTGAACTTCTATCGGCAGTGAAAATGCGCTCTCACCACTCTCTTCTTCGGTTTGCAGCGCGTAGATGCTCCAGTTGGATGCATTGCGCAGAATGATCTCATTGCGAACATGGTGTTCGCTTGATAGTTCATAGATACGGCCAGGCGTGGACGTACCGGAGATATAAAGGCCAGCCTGTGCAAATGTGCTGGGCGTCCATATATCGACAAACGTACCACCTCCACCGTTAGTGATCCACAGGCTTGGATACTGAGCGTTCCAACGCCGCTTGATGTTCGAGTCCGCAGTGTGAGTATTGTTGTAGATACTCCATGATTGATGATCCTGTTTAGTATCTCGGCTCAGATCTGAGGTGCCGTGACCACCCAGAAAGCGCACGTCATTCATCATGGAATTGGTTCCAGCCATCCATTTGGCAGCCACAGCGCGAGGGTTAATTCCATTGGTATAGAGACCGATGCCGGTTACGATGTTGGTGCCGCGCTGGGGCGCTTCCAGCATTGGTTTGGCTTCACCCACGCCCTGGAACGCAGGGGTGGAATCGGCCAGGAAGATCCGAGTAATGCTCGGATGCAGGCCTATAAGCACAGTGTCCGGCTTCATCTCGATCGTGTTGGTGACGAGATATTGCCCGGACGGAAAATAGATTGTCCGGTACTTGGCGATGGCTTGCTTCAATGCCGCGGTGTCGTCGGTAACGCCATCACCACGGGCACCCTGGCTGCGAATATTCACCCAGGTGCTCATCGCCGGTAGATCGAGAATATCGGAGTCAACGAGCGGCGGCATATCCGCAAGGACGGAGGTCAGATAGATATCGCGAATGACTGGAATATCTCCGATGTCGTCGAAATGAAGGCCATGTGAGAATGTCTTTACCTGATAGATCGTGCCCTTACCGGCGATCTCTTTTCCGCTCTCTCGATACACCGCGAACAGGGGCACATTTCGGCAGATTACGTTCTCCATATTGATTTCGGTGTGCGCATTGTTCTCGTTGCTAATTACGAATGCAGGACCAGTAACACCGTCCAATCGACCGTCTTTTATCCACAACTCCTCCGCATAGCCGGGATCTATAGAGATCGCTGTCGGGACATGTTTGAATTGCGGCCGTATTAAGGTAAGTCCTGCTTCATGTTCGCGAATGGCTGCTTCACGCTGGCCTTCGAAAGTGGCGTCGATCACCGAAAACTGCCAGCCAGGCGACGGCTTCTTTGTCCAGATGCCATACCGGCCGCCGAAAAAATGTACATCTTGCGCAACGTTGCCTCCGTCGTGAATTCCGGCCAGTCCGGAACCGATGTGGAAATCGATATGGGCCAGATAGCAGTGCTGGGCATAGCGGGCCCGTACACCGACCGCTCCAGAATTTCCGTCCTGTATCTCGATATCCACGTTGCTCATAGCCGAATAGAATGTTCCCGGATTGGCGTCGCTAATTTCCGGCTCCGCCTTGGATCCGCCATTGTGTCGCGGGCGGTTTCCGGTGAAGTACACCATATAGGCCGGAGCATTTTGGAAATAGGGAGTATGCGGAGCGACGAGCAATACGGGGCGAGTGGCTCCGTACCCAATCAGTCGTATCCCCGGCCAAATATGAATCGTCCTGGTGAGCAGATACTTGCCCGAAGGAATAAAGACTATGCCTTCGCTGTTAGTCTCCTCCTGCTTGTCAATGGCCTGCTGGATCGCCTCCGTGTCGTCAACTTTGCCGTCACCGTGGACTGCAAACTTGTCCGGGCTCAGATATACAGCCTTCGGGTCGTCGAGGCGGATGGGGTAGTATGAACCGGCAAAGGCGGCACCGGCGGGAAACAGCGTTAGCCAAAGAACCATAAGACGACTGAACATGACAACTCCTGACTTTCTCTCCTAGTGATTTGCTCCGCTCTCTTCCAAATCCAATTTGTGCGGGTCGAGGCGCAGCTCGCGATAGGTCTCGCGCAACTGAGATTTCAGATCTTTATACTTCTGATATAGTGCGGTTTCTCGCTTGGCATCTTCCCTGCGCCCGAGTCTCTGGTACACCGTGCTCAGACGAAAGTGGATCACGGCATTCGTCGGGTCCATTTGGACCGCATGTTCCAATAGCTTCTCGGCCTCCTCCAGGCGGCCCATCGCCGCCATCATCTTGCCGAGTTCATAGCTGGCTTCAGGGTCATCAGGCTGCAGCTTCACTGCTCGCGAATAAAGGTCGTAGGATTTCTTTGGGTCGCCGCTATCTTCGATTATCTTCGCCAGCCGAAGGTCTGCCTTCTCATCGAAAGGATTCTGTCCCAGCGCAGTCTCGTATTCCGCCTTCGCCTGGGCGGTGGTTTCGGGTGTGATGGGCAGGCTGTGCAGCATTTCAGCGAGTTCAAAGTGCAAGCCGGGCAGCTTCGGATCTATCTTGAGAGCTTCGCGATAATCCTGAATCGCAACTGATGTGTCTCCGCGCCTCGCTGCTTCATGCGCCATCACCTGATACATTAGCGCTGATTTGGGAGCTACCAGAGACAGGCTGAGAATTGCCTCACGTGCCAGATCCGAATGAATTCGGTACGCGGCATAGATCAGCTCCGGGTTTTCAGGATCAAGGCCGCGAAGCACAGCGATCACCGCGGACGCTTTGTCGAGGTCCTCGGTTGTTGTATATATCTCGATCAGTTCCAGGCCCGCTCCGATACGCACCTTTGTCTCGACCAACACTGGGAACGACGCTTCGAGATCCGCACGAGCAGAGATGGTGTCGCCAGTACGCCGCTCTGCCATGCCCAGCAGCGCCTGGATCTTCCCGAGGTTGGGCTTGAGGCGCAATGCCTCGCGGAGTTCCGGAATTGCGTCCGTGTATTTTGCTTGAAAGAAGAGGAGGACGCCGAGATTACCTCGAGCGTCAATGTTTGATGGATCCAGTGCAACCACCGCACGGAGTTCAGGGATTGCAGCCTCGGGCTTATTTTCACTCAGAAGAAGATGCGCTTCCCTGAGGTGTGCGTCAGCCTGGCGCTGCGCATCGTCGAGGGCCGGCTGAGATAGGCATGGGGCAACAATGCCGAGCAACATGAGCCAAAGGAAATGGCGCTTGATTATTCGAATCATATTGAAATCGTATCGCGAATGGATGAACTAAGCAGACGGAGGAAAAATCTGGGGGAGAGCGACTTGCATCACCCTCCCCCAGGCTAAGGAGGCAGCTTTAGAACTCAATACGTGCGCTAATCTGCATGTTGCGTCCGCCCACCGTTGTGCCGCCTATGGTTCCAGCACCCGACGGCCTGTCGGGATTCGACAGGTTGACAGGATCGTTGAAGTTGCCATCTGGAGCATCGAAGTTCGGATGATTGAATACGTTCGTAGCATCCGCGCGCAATTGAAGGTTGACTCCTTGGACGATGTGAAAGGTCTTCCCCAGCTCCGCATTCTGCGTATCGATTCCGTGTGCGCGAAGAGAGTTGCGCCGCGAGTTTCCGAATGTTCCATTGGCCGCAACCTTAAAGGCGGTTGGATCGTACCACTCCTGCAGGGTCTTCTTGATATTCTGCGCAGGATGCACCACGTCTGGATACCAGTTGCCCGCCAGCGCGTAGGAATTGTTTGTACCGCCATATTGCACTGTGAACGGGTTGCCGCTTTGGTTGATTGAAATCATGGAAACCTGCCAGCCGCCTATCGCTGTATCCAGCAGACGATTATGGTTCAGGAAGGTTCTTCCCTTGCCGAAAGGCAACTGATAAACCACGCTGGTCTTCAGTGACTGCCGAATGTCGAAGTTGGATGGGGCATAGTTGCTCCTGGGGTCATGGAAGTTCTGGTAGTAGACGTTTCCACCCTGACCATTGAACGGCGAGACATCCATGTCATCCAGGTATTTCGACCAGGTATAGGCCGTCGAGAAGGCAATGCCCTTCGTCAGCCGTTTGTGCGTTTGCGCCTGCAGCGAATGGTAATTGGAGATCGCGTTGAACGTGCTGCCCCCGATCCCCTCGAACTGAGGATACGGGCGGCCGGCCGGGTCATCTGTAGGCGACAGGTTTGCAACCGGAACCTGGTTGATATCGCCCTTGAACTGCATGTTGGAGCCATGCCTGCCGACGTATGCGATTTCCGCAGTGATCCCCTGGCCGAACTCCCGCTGCACGCTGAGCGACCATGAATACATTTTGGTGAGCGGCGTGTGATACGGGTCGTAGCTCACACCTTGGCCGTTGTAAGCGGTCGCCGATTGCGAGGCCTGAATGTAGGGTAACGGAGTGGTGGTGCCGTAGAACACTCCGGGGCCTGAGAGCGTCGTAAGAGGAGTGATGCCATTCGTCGTATCTTGGGCATTACCCGAGAGGTTATACCCGGTGCCTGCGGAATTATATCCGTACTGATCGACGCTCCAGGGCGTGGTGTAGATTCCAACTCCCCCGCGGATCACAGTGTTGGGTTTCGGCGTGTAGGCGAAGCCAAGGCGCGGCAGCACACCGCTGTAGACATTGGCCTGGGCCTGAGTGCGGTGATTCGCCGGCGCAAACCACATCGCGCCATAGGTGTTTGAAACCGTATTGAGGATCGTCGGATCGAAGTCTCCCATTCGTCCCTTGACCTCGGTCCAACCGCGCTGAATCTGATATCGGAGGCCGACATTGATCGTGAGATTCGGACGAAGTTTGATGTCGTCCTGAATAAAAAGCTGCGGGCTTTTCTGCCGTGAGCCAAGGACAGGCGAATTGGATGCGCCCCAGCTTTGCACATCGCCGAGCAGGAAATCGGCCCAGGGAGCGCCACTTCCAGTGGCCGCCAGACTCGCCTGGGTGTATGCGCCAGAGAAGGTGAAGTCGCCGGCATCGACATTTCCCCACGGCGCGCAATTGCACTCGAGCATGATCAACTCGCCGCCGAAGTGAAGAATTTGTTTGCCGCGAATCAGCGTGGCCACATCCGATGGCTGATAGGTATTCTGCACGTAGATTGCATTTGAGCTGGCATAGGGCGAATCGATAATGCCCGCCCACATATTGATGTTCGGAAAGATATTGGCTTTGGCGTATTGCAGGCCGATGGTCGACGGAATGTTCAAGCCCACAGAGCCGGGCACAAGAACATTGGCATGACGATTGAAACTGAAGCGGGCTTCGTTCACAAACGTCGAGCTGATCGACCACACGTCGGATGTCTGACTGGAGTAATCCGACATGTCGTCGTGATAGCATGCGATCGGGCAATTCCATTCCGAGTAGACCGGAGCATTGAAGTCTCTTTGGGAAATCGAGGAGGTCAAACGGTTCTTGGGGTTGAAGTCATAGTCGATGCGACCGAAGGTGCGGAATGCCGGATTCGGTGTATGAACCATGTAGAAATAGTCGTTGATTATGCCCCCGCTGACATTCTGGTTCGGTTCCTGGAAATAAGGGAGAATCTTCTTTGCGACGGGATCGACCTCGCCCGCGGGGATCACATTGTCGGTAGCGTAAGGGAAGCGGCACATCGTGCCGTCCGCCAAAATGGTCTGGGTCGACGGATCGAAGAGCTCGCCCGTGTAAACAGTTGCGCCGTTGCAGGCATTGATGACGTTGTTCCCATCGCTGTCTTGGATCGGTATCTTGTTGCCGTTCCCGTCCAGAGGCTCCAGTTGGGTCTCATCGAACTGCCCGTTGGGCGTACCCACGCCTTTCATCTGATCTGTGGGCATCGTGGTGAAGCTGGTCCACGACCCATTATTGTCGGTCTTGTCGTAGTTGAAATAGAAGAACATCCGGTTGTGGCGAATTGGGCCGCCGATGGCGCCGCCAAACTGGTTGAACTTCAGCGGGCCTACGTGTACTCCGGGAGCGGCAAAGTAGCTTCTCGCTTCCAGATCGTCGTTCTGGAAATGCTCATACGCAGAGCCATGAAATTTATTCTCGCCGCCTTTCGTGATCTGGCTGAAGACCGAGCCGCCGATGCCGTATTGCGCAGAGAAATTCGAGTCATCGATCTTCACTTCGGCAACCGTTTCGAAGGTGTCGGTATCCGCGTCGGCGCTATGGGCGTTTGTCACCGTCCCGCCATCCGACAGGATGTTGCCGCTGTATGGCATACCGCCGTTGAGCGAGACCGAGAGTCCAGGGTTTACGACCCCGTTGGCCGAAGATGCGCCCGCGCTGCCCGGCAGCAAGATAGTGAAGTTAGACCAGTCCTGCCCAACCTGAGGCAGTTCCAGCATGGTCTTTTCGTCGAAGATCGTAGACTGCTCGCCGCTCTCGGTACTAATCAGGGCGGCTGTATCGGCGGAAACCATCACCTGCTGCTGATCGCTGCCCACAGCCAGTTTGCCGTTCAGGGTGATGGTGCCCACATCCAATGTGATGGGACCCAGCACCAACTGTCTAAATCCCGGCACTGTGATCGTGACAGTGTATTGGCCGTTTGGCGTGGATACGGTGTCGTAGATGCCGTCTCTGTTGGTTGTGAAGGCCTTGTCTACGCCGGTATTCACGTTCAGCACTGAAACCGTGGCGTTGGGTACGACAGCGCCGGTAGGATCGGTCACTGTTCCGCGAATTTCGCCGGTTGACGAACTCTGGGCTCGCGCGATCACTCCTGCGCCCAGTAAGAGACAAAGCGCAATCAACCAACCACAACATTTACTCTGCATATTCAAAGGCCTCTCCTGAATCAAATTCATCTCTCTCGTCTTCCCGATGGCGTGCCACGATTTATGGCCTCTCGCCTCTCAATATGCACAATTCCCAGCCGCACAACCGGCTCATGTGAGCTGGATCACCGAGGCTGAACTGTACACCTCGCATCCGTACAGCCCAAAATTTCAGGCTATACACCGAGCCTCAGCCGCATTCCCGCGTCGAAATGCGCCCGGAATCTTGAGGAATTGCCCCGATAAAGAAAAGCGTGACATCCTTCGTAACGATTAGTTAGTATGTACTCACAAATGGCGAGGGGTTGGCAAGTGCTTTTTTTCAAGGCATCAAAATGCGGTTTTCGAGCGTTCCTGATCCGGCACCTCTGTCGTCGCCGTCATACCGGTCCTGCACGCAGCGTATTCTCCATTCCTGATACTCTGCGCATGAGTTGACTTGAACGAAATTCTGATAAACAGGGGGGATCTTGAAGCGATTGTTGGTCTATTTGGTGGCATTTGCGCTTTGTCTGGAGGCGGCATCCGCCGCATCCGGCGAGGATGGCATTCCAAAAGCGGCTTGGACGCGTCCGCTGGGGCTTCCCCTGGAAAATCCAGGAGTGACGCGCACGCCCGGCGATATCGATGACGGCTATTGGCAGGGCGTCCCTGTCGGAGGGTTTGGGGCGGGCACCTTTTCGCGCAGCTACCGCGGTGACTTTGCGCGCTGGCACATCAAGGCAGCTGTTCACAAATATGAGCCGGTCTACGCCAATCAGTTCGCCATGTTTCAGCAGTCGGAAGGCGACGCGCACGGCACAGCTCAAGTGCTGATGAACGGCCATCCGAAAGGCGGCGAACTGTCGAGCTGGCAATGGGATTATCCCGTCGGGGCGGGCAACTATTACGCGCTTTTCCCCAAGGCCTGGTTCGACTACAAGTGGGACAAGTTTCCCGCGCATGTGACGCTGGAACAGTTTTCTCCTGTGATTCCCAACAATTACCGTGAATCCAGCTATCCGGTGGCTGTTTACCGCTGGCACGCGGAGAACCCCACCAACAAGACCGTTACGGTCTCGGTGCTGCTTTCCTGGACGAACATGTCGGGCTGGTTCCGGACCTTCACGCGCGACTTTGCCGGAACGCCCAACCAGGGCAATCACAACGATTACAGGAGTGAAGAGTTGGCCGGCACAGGCACCATGAAAGGCATCGTCTTCGATAGAAACCGCGGCGGCAGCGCTCCCAACGAATGGGACGGCCAGTTCGCCATCGCCGCTCTGGAATCGGAGGGCGTGGAAGTCAGCTATCAGACGACGTTTCAGGCATCCGGAGACGGCAAAGCAGTCTGGGGTCCGTTTTCGAAGGATGGAAGGCTGGCCAACAACGGCAAGTCGTGGGTAAGCGAAAAAGAGAAGCTCGGCGGCGCGATCGCGCTGCGTTTCACCCTGAAGCCGGGAGAGAAGAAAATCATCCCCATGGTCATCTCGTGGGACTTCCCCGCCGTTCAGTTTGGAGAGGGTAGAAAGTGGGATCGCCGTTATACCGACTTCTATGGAACCTCTGGCCGGAATGCCTGGAAGATAGCCCGCGACGGACTGCTGCACGTCACGGAATGGAGCGCGGAGGTGGACAAGTGGCAAGCGCCCTACATCAACGACGAAAGCAAGCCGCTGTGGTACCGCGGAATGCTCTTCAACGAACTCTATGCGCTCACCGACGGAGGAACGTTCTGGGGGCGTCAGAGCGGCGCGGATCCCAGGACGATTCCCTCTTTTGCTCTGCTTGAATGCTTCGACTACGCATACTACGGCACTCTCGACGTCCGCTTCTACGCATCGCTTCCACTGTTGAAGTTCTGGCCTGACATCGATAAACAGGTGCTGCGGGAGTTTGCCGATACGGTGCCCAAGGAGTTGCCGGAACAAGGGCTCTGGGTTTGGAAGACCGAGCAGACCGGCCAACCAGTTACGCACAAGCGCAAGAAAATCGGCGCGGTTCCTCATGACCTCGGCGTACCAGAAGGCGATCCGTTTGTTGCGGTCAACGAACCCGGCTGGCAGGACACCAACGACTGGAAGGATCTCAACTCCAAGTTCGTGCTGATGATCTATCGCGACTATGTTCTGACCGGTCGAACAGACACCAGGTTTCTTCGCGACACCTGGCCCGCTGTCAAGAGCGCGGTCGAGTACTTGCGTCAGTTCGATCACGGGGGCGGAGTCCCTGAAAACAGCGGTTATCCTGACCAGACCTACGACGATTGGGTAACCAGCGGGGTGAGTGCTTATTCAGGCGGCCTGTGGTTGGCTGCTCTGCGCGCCGCGGAAGAAACCGCCCGCACTCTGGGAGATGCGAAAACGGCCGCGGAATACCACGCTCTCTTTTTGAAGGGGCAGCAGACATATGTTGTGCAACTTTGGAATGGCGAGTACTTCCGCTATGACACGCAGAGCGAGTCAAAAGACGACATTCAGACTGACCAGCTTGCCGGCCAGTGGTACGCCAACCTCACCGGCCTCGGCGATATCGTGCCCCACGCCATGCAGCTATCGGCGGAGAAAAAGATATTCGACTTCAACGTGATGAAGTTTGGCAACGGCGAGATGGGAGCAGCCAACGGCATGGCGTCGGATGGCGCGATTCTGACCAACGCGGAGGCGAAGGAGGTCTGGGTGGGAACAACACTCGGCTACGCCGGACTACTCATGAGCGAAGGGAAGAAGGATCAGGCCTACAGGGCTACGTGGGGCCTTTACCACGTTATCTACGAGAGCAAGGGATACTGGTTCCGTACACCCGAGGCCTGGGATATCACGGGGAATTTCCGCGCCGGCATGTACATGCGTCCCACAGCCATCTGGGCTCTGGAAATGACTCCGCCCAGATCGCAATAGCAGGGCGGGTCTGCGCCGGGGACTAAGAGTTCGCGGCGCGAAATGCCGAACTTCGGAAGCACCAGCTTAGGTCCTAAATCAATCGATGGAGCCTCACATGCAACGCAGGTCGCACCTTTTTTCACTCCGACAGATGACAGCGAAAATTCTGGTGCTCTTTCTAATAACTGCTTCGGCGGCTCTCGCGGCAACTCCGCCCAGGTTCCGCGTTGTCGCCCTCGCTGAGCCGGGCGGGCTTCATGCACCGTTTGTAGACGCGGCGAAAATATGGCTCGATAAGCAGGCAGCGCAGAATGACTTTACCGTCGACTATATTGAAAACACCGATAGGATCGACGACGCCTTCCTCGCGCGGTATCAGCTATTCATTCAGCTCAACTATCCTCCTTATAACTGGACACCCGTGGCAGCCGCCGCGTTTGAGAAGTACATTAACGAAGGCAAAGGCGGATGGATCGGATTCCATCACGCCACGCTGCTGGGCGAGTTCGACGGCACAAAGATGTGGCCGTGGTTTTCCGACTTTATGGGAGGCATTCGCTTTACCAGCTACATTCCCGCCTTCGCCGATGGGACGGTAACTGTCGAGGATCCCGCACACCCGGCCATGAAAGGCGTCGCAACTCGCTTTGTTATTCAGCATGAAGAGTGGTATACGTGGGATAAGTCTCCCCGCGCCAATGTTCACGTGCTGGCCAGCGTGAATGAAAATACGTATACGCCCGATACCAAAATCAAAATGGGCGATCACCCCGTCATCTGGACAAATGAAAATTACAAGGCAAGAAACATTTATATTTTTATGGGGCACCATGCGGACCTGTTCGACAATCCAGCCTTTACGGCCATATTCAAGAACTCAATCTTCTGGGCGGCGCGTAAGTGAAGCTCTGCCGGGTGAGAAACGCGGACAGTACCCGCGGCACACAATGGGGGGCGCGATGTTCTGGGAATATACCGGAGACACATCGGACCACGCGCTGCTCGAAGCAATCAACGATGGGCTTGTCCGCTCCCAGGCATCGGATGCTTCACCTGCAGCGCACGCCACGGCGCACTAAGAGCCTGTCCATAAACTAGCGATTCTGCAAGGAGAACCCTTGCACCATGCCGATCAGGATGCAAACAGGTGCGTTCGGATTCCAGGTACCCCCACCCATATTTTGGGCGTAAAATCCTTGTTTTCTTGAGTTTACGGACAGGATTTCGCTGCAAAATCTTCAAAACAAAGGAGTTACCCGCAAAATAGTCCAGCAGAAGGAGTTACGGGCCGATTCCATTACTTGCTGTGGTGCGGCCCATTGATCTGCCACTCATCAGTGTGCATCCAGACGGGGAAATTCTGTGCAATCTGCAAAAACTCTGTAGCGCCCGGTTTGTGGACAGATTCTAAGGCCTGTCAAACGACCAGGCCTTATCCCCGGTCGTTTGCAGTTTTGAGCCGCACATTCATTGCGCTCCTGGCTCAGCTTCGATTAGCGTTCGAATGGCAGGCGTAACCACAAGGTACAACTCCGCGTGCGGCGCCGCAAGCTCTTCCACGCGTGCAAACTGCTGTTTGCGAAGGTCCGCTGTAACCGGGCGCGCCGACTCGATGGCGTCGAGCGCGAACAAGCCGAGAGCACCAAGCTCCGACAGTTCCTTCGACAACGGAACCAGGGACTCTCGCAATGCTGAAGCCGCTAGATAAGGCTGTAACCGCACATCGTTATCGCGCCACCGTAAAAGCCGTTTCCGCAATTCTTCGCGGACCGCGGAATCGTGAACCGCGCGCTGCGCCAGAGCGTTCGTCTGACGCGCCAAATCACTCTCCGGCGGGATGGCGTCTACCAGGTGATTCAGCGCCGCCTCCAGATCGTATTTCTGCGTCTTCTCGCGATCGTATTCCTTGACGGGCTCCACAGCGCCAGCCAGCGTTTCAAGCAACTCCGGAGGCATGTCGTTGCCCTCGATGCGTCCCAGCATTCTCTCGCTGCCAGCACGATGCTCCAAACCGAGCCATTCAAGATTGCGGCTAAGAATCGCCAACCTACGGTACATGGAATCAACATCGGTCACAGACGCAGGCGACCACAGTCTTTCGGCAATCGCTCCGAGTCGCGGCCAGAGCCTGTTATCCAGAATCTCCGGCGTCACATACTCCGTCCACTCCGCGGCTTCTCCACCAAGAATGCATGATTTTTCTTTCGCGGAAAGCGATGCGCTTTCACCCTGCATGGGGTCGACCGCATAATGCATCGATGCCGGATATTGCAGATCGAGATAATAGCCCGCAGATAGCACAGTCTCATAGCCCAGCTTGGCCGCATCGGACAGCGACTTGGCGCCGCGCCAGGACTGAATGAGTGAGTCCTTGGGCAGATTGGAGTCGAGAATCTCATCCCATCCCGCCATTTTCTTCCCATGCTTTTCTACGATTTGCTGCACCCGCCTGGTGAAGTAGGTCTGGAGGGCATGATTGTCCTTGATATTGTGCGCATGCATCCACGCCTGAATATGGGCATCCGCATCCCAGTACTTGCCGTCTACCTCGTCGCCGCCGATATGAAAGTATCTATCCGGAAAAAGCGTCTCCATCTCACCGAAAACGGTATCGATCAGCTTGTATGTCGCGTCGCGCGTCGGGTTCAAAGGAGGACGCAGGTCGTCACGCTGCGCCCGGACCAGGCCATGCGGTGCGGGACCGGACGCCAGTTGAGGATAAGCAACCAGCCAGCTCACGGCGTGGCCCGGCACATCGAACTCAGGGACAACGCGCACGCCACGGTCGCGCGCATAGGCGATCAATGCGCGCATCTGATTCTGCGTATAGAAAAGCCCGTCCGAGCCTAGCCCTGTCAGCTTCGGGCAGCGCTTGCTCTCCACGCGAAAGCCCTCATCGTCGGAGAGATGCAGATGCAGCACGTTGAGTTTGACAGCGGCCATTCCGTCAATATTTCGCTCGATCTGGCTCAGCGGGATGAAGTGGCGCGATACATCAATCATGAGTCCACGCCATGCGAAGCGTGGGGTGTCGTCAATGCGCACATTGGGGACGACCCATCCCCGCGGCCCGAATTCCACAAGCTGCAGCACGGTCTGCAGCCCATGCATGATGCCCAACGGATTGGCTGCTGTCAGTTCAATGCCTGTGTCCGCGACAGTCAGATGATAGCTTTCATCTTCGTCTACCCTCTGAACGCGAAGACCGGAGCCGGCGCAATGAATTACAAACAGCGGTCCCTCCGGCGCTTCGGAAAAGCGCTGCTCCAAAGGAGACCCCGTTCGCACAGACAGGTCATGCACAAATCGGTTAACCGCTCTTCGAACCCGTTCATCACCACCGGTGACCTGGAAGCGCGGCCTATGGTCGATCGAGAGAAGGCCGTTCTGTCTCGCCACCTGCGACGGCCAGGGCATCAGGTTCAGTTCTCCGGCCCCGCATGGCAATGCGGCACACAGCAAGAGCAAAGCCATCTTGAAGAGTTTTGTTCTACGGCTCGCGGTCAAGGTTTTCTCCCAGGCAGAAAGTCACTTTTTAAGAACAGCGGGCCGCCCCATTCGCAAGGCCGGCCCGTCAATTACTTCCTTGTCGTTTCACGCCATGGAGGGCGAGTGGCGTTCGTTCAGTTTGTCGTCCAGTAATTATTGAAGCCTATGTAGTCGGAAGGCATGGCGGCAAGAATCCTCCTGCGCAGTTCGAGCACGTCGACCGAACCAAGCGAGCTGTAAAGCACTTTGCCATCGGGCCCCAGCAGCACCGTGTAAGGAACTGCCGACTGCCACTTGGGATCGAATGCCGCCTGGAGCGCCGAAGTATCGTCAGATGCAAACAACAGATTCCGGCTCGTGGCGTGTTTCTTAGTAAGGAAGCGCAGAACGCTGGGTTTTTCATCCGGCATGTTTGCCGAGACCGTCACCAGATCAAAGTCCCGCGCGCCATACATACGAAATGTGTCCTGCAAATCAGAAAACTCCGCCACGCAAGAGCCGCACCATGTGGCCCAGAAGCTAATCAGCGTAAGATGCCCGCTGGCATTGGCGCGCAGCTTCTTCAACCCCTGCGCATCCACGAGTTCAACATCGACGGGTTGTGCATCAAGCTTCCGCTCGGATGCTTCGCGAAGAGCTTTTTTTTCCTGCCACTTCGTCGAGCATCCAAAGACCGGAGTGTGCGTCACCGCAACTTCCTTGTTGGCCAGCAGGGCGTCAATTGCATTGCGTACGTCCTGGGTCTTGACCATCTCGATGCGGTAGCTGTCATCCATGCGGCCCTCATAGCGAAGACGACGGTCCTTATCGAAGATGAAGACATGCGGCGTGGCCTGCGGGCTGTACTTGCGCGTCACAGCCTGCGTCGCCCCGTCGTACAGGTAAGGATAATGAAGGTGCTTGTACTGCACCCGGATCTTCATTTCATCCAGCGTATCGCTGATGTCCGACGAATCCAGCTCATCGATGGTGATCGCTTTTGGATCGTTGCCCTGAATGGCAACCACCGCTGCGCCACGCTTTCCATATTCTTCATAAAGTTGTTCGATGCGCTGCTCGTACATCTGCGCGATCGGGCAGTGGTCGCATGTGAAAACCACGACCAGCACCGGGCTCTTCGCATAGTCGCTCAACTTGTGGATTTTTCCGTCCACGCCGGGAAGGGCGAAATCGGGCGCAGGCGAGCCTAGGGAGAGAATAGGATGCGAGGGCGTCTGCGCAAAGAGGAACAGGGGCAGCGTGGACATCAGAGCTAAAGTAAATAGCTTCCGCATTGTGATTCTCCCTGCATCGGCTCTCCATGAGCCAAGGTTAGGCGAGGAATTGCCGGGTCCCGCTCGACCCGTCCAATTGCTGCCGATTCAATTCACAGAAACGGTTGAGGCAGCAGAACCGAAGGCAAAGCATCCAGGGCCAGGGAGATTGCGCCCCAGAGTACGGCGCGATCGCCGAGTTCGCTGGAAGCGATCTTGGTCACCGCAAATTCTCCTCCCTCCAACTGCTTCCGAACAAAATCAATCAGTGCGGGGTGGCTGCCGACTTCTCCGCCCAAAAGAATCAGACCAGGGTTGAGAATCATCGATAGATTCACAAGGATGTCCGCCACGATTTCCGCCACCTGGCGGACGATGTTTCCCGCGCGCGCATCCCCGGCCAGTGCCCGGTTGAGGATTCCCACGGCATCCATCGCGACCTCCGTCCGGATCCCTTGTTGCGTCGATTCTCCCCCTTCCCCGTGCCACCTCTTCAGGATTCCCGAGGTCGTGAGGACTGTTTCCAACTCGCCAAACTCATAGATGGTCGGCTGCCTGCGCGAGATGGACGGAAGACGGAGATATGCAATTTCTCCAGCGGACCACTGCGATCCATGATGGATTCTGCCTCTCAGGAAGATGCCGGCGCCGACATTGGTCCCGATATTCACGAAGATGAAGTCCGTCTCCATCCGCGCGGCGCCGTTATACTGCTCCCCCTGCGCGGCCAGATTTGTATCGTTCTCCACAATCACCAGACACTTTACGATCTTTTCCAGCATGGCGCGCAGGGGCACCGACCGCCAGCCTTCCAAGGTGCTGATCGAAAGGACGCTGCCCTCCTCCACGTTTGTGATCGCAGGCACGCCCACGACCAGGGCCAGCAGTTGGGCGCGCGTCTTTTTCTGCTTCCGCAGGAGAGCCTTCAGCTCGTCCCCGATGTAGCTACAGATGGCTTCTGGAGTCGTTCTCCGATCAACAAGCAAGACCTTCTCTGCCCCGATTTCGTTCCCATTCAGATCGGTCAGCAAAAATGACAGGCTCTTCGCCGAGATTTCCACGGCCAGAAGACAGCCCCGCTCCGCCTTGAAGCGGATCATGTCGGGCGGCCGTCCTCCACTGGATTCGCCCTCGCCGATGGGCTCGACGAGACTTTCAGACAGCAGATCTTTGACTACATTGGTAACGGTGGGAGCGCTAAGCCCCGAGGCACGGACAAGATCAGCCCTTGAACAAGAGCCGCATTCTCGCAGAAGCTTCAGAATGCCGTGAGCATTCGTGTGGCGCAGGACTGAAGGTCTGCCAATTGGAATAGGTCTTTTCTTCACTCGATCCTTCGAAACACATCCGCCAACAGGTTACTATATGCCCGATCACGCCGCGCAATCACTCACAGATTGCGAGACACGCTCCCTTTCATTGACCTTTCTCATCCAAAGAATCTCTTGCTTTAGGCCCGTCAAAACGATCATACTAAGTAATCGTTAGGAAGTATATAGGTTTGTATCCGCAGCCAACCCTATTTGCTTTCCTGCCTGAGTTGATCCGCTCGTCTGCGCCGCGCCAGGCAACTCTGGAGCGCGAAGCCGGACGATGGCGGACCAGTTCAGGTGGTTTCGTGAAGAAGAGAATGTTTTCGGCAGCTTGTGCAGCTATTTGTTGAATTGGGGAACAAAATGGAAGAAGTGACTCAATCGGAGCCCCGCTGGATCAACGGCGTCGAACCATCGAAAGAGATGCTGGCGGCAAACGGCGCGCAGATCCTCGATATCGAGTGCCGCGAGCAGCCTGACCGGCTCCGCGATCTGATCCAGACGTATAGCACCGATCCCGCGTTCCGCGCACAACTCGACAAGTTTCGCGATGCCGCGGCGGAGACAGGACCGATCCTGTTCATCGGCATGGGCGCGTCGTACTGTTCTTCAATCAGCGGGTCCGCGCTGCTACAGGCCCACGGCAGGCTGTCATTTTCGGTCGATGCGGGTGAATGGCTGCAATATGCCCGGCCGGTGTGGGACAAGGCGGCACTCTCGGTGTTTCTGACCACATCGGGAGAGAGTGCCGAGTTGGTCGAGCTTTTCAAGTCGGCCGGCGATCGGGCGATCAGTCTGATCTGCAATAATCCCGCCAGCACCTGCTGGAAGCTTGCAGAAAATAAGCTCCCCATCTTGGCCGGCCCTGAGTACGGCAATGCGACAAAGACCTACATCAACTCAACGACCGCATCCATCATCGTTGCGTCCGCGATGCTCGGCCGTGCCTGGAAGGACGACGCCCAGCGTGCGGCGGATGTCTTCACGGCCAATCTCGAACCCATCTTTGCCCTTCGCGGCGAACTCGACGCCTTCTGCAGGGGCGCTGCCAATATCGAGATCATCGGTCGCGGCGCGGCCTATGGCGGCGCCATCATGAGCGCGCTGTGTATTCGTGAAATGAGCGGCTTCCGCGCGGCCCCGCATACTGGCGCGGGATTCAAGCACGGTCCAAATCTCGACGTGGACGCCTCGCATGTGGCGATTATCTTCGCGCTTGGCCAGACTGCGCCGCTCGGCTTCAAACTCGCGGACGAGTGCATCCAGCGCGGGGGAAAGGTCATATTGGTTTCGGCGGACAAGCGCAAAGCCACTGACTCGCTGTTTCCCGTGCGGATCGATGAGGTCCCTGAGCCTTGGGAAGGCATCACTTCTCTGCTTGTACCGCAGGCTCTCAGCCTGGGCATGGTGGAACGAACGGGGTGCAGGCTGCCTCCCCGCTTTCAATACGGAAAGATGGAACAGTAGAATGACGGTTCTAGCCAACCGGGAGGCAACTTTGTCGAACACAGCAGCCGACGCGCAAACGCATGTCCGCCACGGCTTCATCTTAAAAGTGTCGCTCATTGCTGGATTGGGCGGCATACTCTACGGCTTCGACATGGGCGTGATTGCCGCAGCGCTGATTTTCGTGCGCGAGTCCTTCTCGCTTTCTATGCGAATGGAAGCAGTGGTGGTCAGCGTGGTGCTCGTCGGGGCAATGTCCGGTGCACTCGCCGGAGGCGCCATCGCCGACATCATTGGCAGACGCGCCACCCTCCTCTGGGGCGGCGGCATCTTCGTTGTGGGTTCGCTGCTTGCTCCGGCCTCGCCCAATGTGGCAACACTCATCGTGGCCCGCATGCTGCTTGGAGTGGCCATCGGCTTCACCTCCGTCACCGCGCCGGTCTATGTCTCCGAGCTTGCTCCTCCACGGTCGCGCGGAACACTTATTGGCCTTTACCAGTTTGCGCTTACGCTGGGCATTGCCCTGGCTGATCTGACCGGATATTGGCTAGCCGGACGACATGCGTGGAGACTGATGTTTGGCATCGGCGCTTTGCCGGCGGCCTTGTTCGTGCTTCTCATCCTGACGCTTCCGGAGAGCCCCCGCTGGCTTTTTGCGCAGAACAGAATTGGCGAGGCCGAGTCCGTGCTGAGCAGCTATACCGATGCAACCGGGTCCCGTCTGCTGCTCGACGAGATTCGATCCGCTCTGCAGACTCCAATGGAGCGGCGTTGGAGTGCGCTGTGGAGCCCGGCGGTCCGCGGCTCCCTCCTTATCGGTGTCGGCTTTACAGTTCTGCAGCAGGTCACGGGAATCAACACCATCATCTATTATGGGCCGCGGATATTTTCATTAGCCGGCATTACTTCCAACGAATCTGCAATCTTCGCCACTCTACTGGTCGCCGTAACCAATGTGCTGGCCACGATCATCGCCCTGGTGCTGGTGGACCGCGTGGGACGCAAGCCTCTGCTCTACGTCGGCGTCAGCGGCATGACCGTTTCGCTGTCGATGCTCGCTTATTCGTTTCATAATTCGGCTGCTTTGGGGGCTTCGCCGGGCGTCATCGCCACCGTCTGCCTGATGGTCTACATCACCTGCTTTGCGTTTAGCATGGGCCCCATCGCCTGGATTCTGGTTTCAGAGGTCTTTCCCCTGCGCGTGCGCGGCCGCGGTGTTGCCGCTGCATCGCTCGGTTCGGGAGCATCCAATTTTGTTGTTTCGCTCACCTTTCTCTCTCTCATCAAGGTCGCGGGCAATTCAATGACCTTCCTTATTTATGCAGCCTTCTGCATCGTCACGCTGCTTTTTGTTCGCTTCATCGTCCCGGAGACCATGGGACGCGAGTTGGAGAGCATCAGTTCCGTACCCAACGCGACAGCACCATAACCGAACCTGGCAAGAGAAATCGCAAGCCGGCAAAACCGCTTTAACGAGGCAATTTCAGGAATGACGCGACCGCAGACCCACGCTAGCATCCCGGCGCAACAGGACAACTTGGCAATGAAGAACACCGGCTATGTGGCTGGCATTGATATTGGAGGAACCAACCTTCGAGTGGCGCTCGCCGACACGCGAGGCGCTGTCGCGGCAAAGTGGACTTGCTCTACGGCGAGCGTTCGCGGTGCAGATGCGGTAATGGCTCTTATCAACGACGGGGTGAGGCAGCTGCTCAGCGAGGTATCCGCACCGCCAGGCGCCTTAAGGGCCGTTGCCGCCGGCGTCCCAGGTATTACAGACGTTGACGCGGGAATGGTCATCGCAACTTCGTATCTCATGGGATGGCGTGACGTTCCTCTTCGCGCAATGCTCGAAGATGCGCTCAATGTTCCTGCCGCAGTTGACAACGACGTGAACCTTGCCGCAATTGGCGAAAGCTGGGCCGGCACCGCAAAGGGAGCGAATGATTTTGTCTTTCTCGCCATTGGAACCGGCATAGGCGCAGGCATTGTTCTGAACGGCAGCCCCTTTCGCGGAATGGGTTGGACAGCAGGAGAAATCGGCTACATGCTGGTGCCAGGCGTAGAGGACGTGCCCCGCGATCATGGCGAGCCTGGCGCCCTGGAGAGCATGATCGGCGGCGAAGGTATCAAGGCGCAATGGCAGAAAGTTTGGCGGGCAGACAACACGGCACTGCCCAAGGATCTGACCGCGACTGAGATCTTCGATCATGCGCTTGCAGGCGATCCGCAGGCGCAGACCGTCCTCGATCTATCAGCTCGCTTGCTATCGCGTGTTATCTACAACATCAATCTGGTGCTGAATTGCCCGCTCTTTGTGTTCGGCGGCGGAGTAGGCGCGCACAAGGGATTCTGTGACGCTACGCAGAATATGCTTGCACTGTGGAACATGCGGAACCCGCCGATTCTCAGGTGCAGCACGTTGGGAACCGATGCGCAGATCATGGGGGCCCTTCATCTTGCTCTTGACATGGCCATCGCCCGCCCAGTGCTCTTCTAGAACAAAGAAGCACATGGGGACCACGATGGAGATGTTTTTGAAATGCCGACGAGCATAGCGTAAGCGTTGGAGTTCGATGCGTTTTTTGACAATGATGAATCCGCATCCTTGATTGCGTAGCCGCCATGGGCAGAATCCGATTGCTGGGCCATCATTTTCGGTTTCGAATGAGAAGCGCCGCGGCAAATTATTTCTGGAGTACCACGGGCCAATACCGGCTGACGCGCTCCAGAGCTACTGCATCAGACTCAGAGAACGTTGACAGTGTAGATAAATCGGCCCAGATTTCTTGACTCCGGCTATAGTGAGATTGTCGTCCCCAGATGTCCAAACCCGGCGCGGCCTTTGCAGTAAATATCGCCTAGGTAGAGCCGGGGGGCCCGTTCGTAACGACTCGATGACCCGGACTTCTATCTCAACGATCCACGCGGTACGCGCCGCGCCCAAACCAATTACGCCGGCGTCTTGGAGCAGACATGCCACGCCCACGTAAGGGCCCACTCTTCTGGACGCTCCAGTAGCAGCGTGAATGGAACTCGATCGGTTCACTATTTGCAAGAGCTCGAACCGAGCAGGAGGAGCGCTATGCCAGGTTTCATCATCGCCGGCTGGTAGTATGTCCATCTCGGCTAAGATAGATGCTGGGGCTGCTTAAATAACTGTTGCGTGCTTTAAGTTACAGGGGGCGATGCGGATACTCAATATAACTCCAGACATTATTTATCTGTTTACCGTGCTGCTCGATGCCTTCCAGGCCATTCTTATGCCGCACAGTGACTGGGCGCGCACGTTCGTGATTATGGGAGCGGGTACTGGGCTGGGTTTTCTGGCAGTCATGAAGGGCTATTTCCCGGTCCTGCACAGTGCATTGTCGCGTCGCGAGGCAAATATTTCATTGCCGGATGTGCTCGCCAGCTCTCTGCCACCGGCCGCCGAACGGGTGCGCCGTTATGCCCGCGAAGGCGTGAATAGGGCTCTCTCGATGCTGCTCGCTGGGAGGGGACGTTGGTCAACAGAACTGCTGGAGAATCAGATGTCCGATCGAATACTCTGTCATTTCCGGTCTCTACAAAACAACCGAAGTTGGATCAAAGTCTTGATTCTGGTTTTCGTTGCTCTGAATGGAGTTGCCATTGCCCAAGACCCGGTCGTTCCCGTGGATGCCTCGCAAATGCACCGTAACGCAAGTGCCGGCTCGCACGCCGATCCGGGACCACGTGTCACAATCATGACCAATTCAGTGAGGGCCACACCATCAGGGTTCGTACATCCCGGTGTCCTGGTAAGCGGGCAGCAGCTGGAGTATGTGAAGAGGATGGTGGCTGCTCACACGGAGCCATTCTACTCGGCATTTCTGAAGGCGCAGCGTAGCGAATGGGGCGCGCTCGGCTACAAGCCCCACGGGCCGCCGGAGGACGGCTACATCAAGTGCGGGCCAGTCTCCCGTCCGAACATCGGCTGCAAGAATGCGGATAATGACGGCACGGCAGCCTACACGCAGGCGTTGCTCTGGTACATCACTGGCAACAAGACTTATGCCGAGAATTCAATTCGGATTCTGAACACGTATGGGCGACAGTTGAAGGGCTACGCACAGGAACGACCGTACAGCAACGCTCCACTTCAGGCGGCCTGGGACGGGCAGCACTGGCCGCGCGCCGCCGAGATCATCCGGTATAGCAATGCTGGATGGAAGGACTCGGACATCGCGGCCTTTGAGCAGATGCTGCGAACAGCGATCCTGCCTATGGTGCGCAATGGCTCACCTCAAAACGGCAACTGGGAAATCAGCATGAACGAGGCACTTATAGGCATTGGGGTCTTTACCAATGACCGAGCGCTCTTCGATGCTGGCTTACGGCATTGGCGGGAGCGCACGCCAGCATTCTTCTACCTGCATGCCGATGGTCTGCGCCCTGTTGCATCACCCAGGGGCGATGTGAGCTGGTATGGGCAAAAGGTCTTCAACGCAAGCGTGGATGGAATACAGCAGGAGACCTGCCGCGATTTCAACCATGCACAGTATGGCATAGCTGGCACGCTGGACGCTGCGGAGACCGCGCGGATTCAAGGTGTCGACTTGTATAGCGAGCAAGCCCAGCGCCTGACTGCTGCCATGGAATTCAACTCACGGTATTTGCTGGAACAGCCGGTACCTGAGTCGGTATGCGACGGTCAGTTGCATCTGGTCCACGATCCGACATATGAGATCGGCTATAACGAGTTCCATAATCGCCTCGGGATAGACTTGCCCTCGACACGACAGTATATCGAGGAAGAGATTCGGCGGCAGCCAACACCGGTCGACATTCACATGATGATCTTCGAGACATTGACACATGGAGGAGATGCGAGATCTCTACGTTAGAGCTGATGCAGAGTTACTGACACCGCAGATTCTCCCTTGGCTGCATTTATTCCAAATAGTAATTCCATCGAGGCATCCAAACACCCTTGCGTCACTGCTGAATTCGCTCTAATTCTCATGTTGTTTCATACCAAGTGCAGACGAGGGAATGAGCGCGTGTATGTACCCAAGGTTCGTTGCGCAGTGCGATAGCTGGATGTTCTGAAGCAGACTTGTAAATGCTCGGTCAATCAGCGCCTGATCAGGACGCTGCAAGAGGCGCTCTCGCGTAAGGCCGGCTCCATCGAGTAGCTTCGAGTATTCGACAATTCTGCTCCAACCTTCTGGAGGTGCTATCGTCTCAACAGTCGAAGTGCTGCCCATCTTCTTATAGGGCCAGAACGCCCAGCCGATATCGTTCTTTTCCAGGACGGTTCGAAAGGCAGCGATCCAGTCATCGTTGTGCTCGCCGGATTCGCCCAGCCAGACAGGAACATGGTACTTTTGCCGGAAATCCACATAGCGCTGCACCACATTTTGATCGGGCGTAACCACCTTGTATCTATGCCACTCATAAATGGTGTTGGGATCGAAGGGAGGGCCAAAGACATCGAAGTTATTGTCCCACTGGGCGCCGCCGAGGATAAGGATATGGTGCTTGTCGTACTTGCGGATAACCCCTGACACTCGCTTGTAGAGAGGCTCAAGCAAGGGATTAAGCACCATCAGGCTCGGATAGTTTGGAATCGGCTCGTTGAGTAAATCGTAGCCCAGAATGGTGGGCTCATTCCGGTAGCGGCGCGCAATGCGCTGCCAGGTATCCAGAAATTGTTGCTGAGCTTCCGGATCGCTGAAGAGCCAGGGATAGCCGCTGCTATCGTCGATATTTGTGCCGGTCTGGCCTCCGGGCGCCGCATGCATATCGAGCACAAGATAAATGCCTTCGGCTTTGCTCCATTGTACGAGCCGATCAAGCAGTTGAAACCCCTCCGCGTCGTTGCTCGCAAAGAACTTGTAATGGAGCGGGATCCGAATGGAGTTGAAGCCAGCTTGGTGGATCAATTGCACATCGTCGTGCGTAATGTACGTGTCGCGCCATGTGCGCCAAAACTCGCGGTCACGCGCGGGACCGATGAGTTCCGTCACCAGCCCCTCGATCTCTCGTGCCGATTGCACATGGCCGCCGAGCTGCCACATGTATCCTTCTGGCAGCATCCAGTTGCCCAGGTTGATCCCGCGTAGGTGAATCTCCCGGCCCCGGGCATCGACAATCTGCTCTCCGCTTGTGTGGACGTACTGGCCATACGCCATGGGACAGGCCAACCCAAATGACAGCAAAAGAGTCAGCGCAATGTAAATAGCCGCTTTCATTAGAAGAAATTTGTTGGCCATTCCGCCTCCAGGAAAATTATTGTGACAATGAGCGAAGAACCACTGTCATACTATTGCAAGGTTGGTTTCTGAAGCATTGCACGTGCGCGCTCCACGATATCTGGCGCATGAGAACGCTCGGCTTTTTCCAGAAGAGCAACTGCGGCGTGTGCCTGCCCCTGCCGGATCAGAACATCCGCTAAATCAAGTTGGGCCTCTCCGAACTCCGAATCCAGTTGCAAGGCGCGCTCAAAATGTCCAACCGCATCGTTCAGCTGCCCTTGCGCGGCCAGTGCGACTCCCAGAGTGTCTTGCAATTCAGCAGAATCAGGCCCTGACGCCAACGCATTGTCGAGATGGGAAATTGCCTCTTCGTAGTTCCCATTTGCCAGGAGCGTTCTCCCGAGATTCGCTTCGGCACCCATATATTTTGGGTTCAATTCGAGCGTCTTGCGGAACTGCTCGGCGGCTTCTGAGAATTCCCCTTGTCCAGCAAGTGCAACACCCAGATTGTTAAAGGCATCGGAGTATTGGGCATCGAATCGAATAGCCTCTCGATAGTGACCTACTGCCTTTTCTAGATCACCCTTTTTCACCAACGCTACGCCGAGATTATTGTGAGCCTCTGAGTAGTTTGGCCGGATCGCAAGCGCATCGTTGAATTGCGCGATCGCTTCCGTCAGTTGCCCCTGTTCTGCCAAAGCTCTCCCAAGGTTGCTGTGAGCTTCTGCGTTGTCTGGATTATCCTTGACCGCTTGCCGGTATAGTCCGATGGCCTCGGTCGAATGTCCGGAGCCCGCAAGCGCCGTCGCTAAATTGTTCTGCGCTTCAGAGTAATGCGGCTTAGCTGCGATGGCCCTGCGGTACTGTTCAATGGCCTCCTTTGTTCGGCCGGCACGCATCAACGTCAATCCATAATTATTGCGGACTCGTGCATCTTCGGGGTTCATGGAAAGCGTCTTGATCCACTCGGGAACGGCTTTGTTGAAGTCCCCCTTCCTGGCTAATTCTGCCGCAACGTCGAACTGCTTATAAAACTCCATCGCCGGTGTGGCTATATGCTCGATTCCGCCTTGCGGATTGACATTGACAAACTCGGGAATGTTTACGGCTCGATTGGAAGCAGTCGAGTTTTCGATCAGGATCGCGGGCGTGTCCATGCCCTGCTCGTCGATATGCGTCAGATACATCTGCGTGTAGGGCGAACGGCCCTTGGAAGAGAAAACCATCCAGCGTCCGTTGGGAGAGAAACTGTGCCAGGAATTCATCAAGGGCGTATTGCATGTCATCAGGCGCGCCTCTCCGCCTTTGGCCGGAACAATATATAATCTGCTGTCCGGGCGCATGAGTTGCCCATTGCGCGCCCGGACATAGACGATCCACTTTCCATCGGGAGAGATCTTGGGAAAGCTGTTGCTCATGCCGTTCCGCGAGGCGCCAACAATAGCCTCCGGCTTTCCGCCCTTTCCTTCGTTGAAAGGAATGCGATACAAATCGTATTGAATCGGTAGCTCAGCGGGATCGTTCGCGTAGGAAGCCATCTTTCCGTCTTCTGGAACGGGGTTCTTGGCGCCAGCGCGAGAGAAGACAAGATATTTACCATCAGGACTCCACACTGCATTGGTCTGAACAAGTTTGGGATCTTCGGCGCCCGGAAGAGGTTGTAACTTGCGCGTCGCGGAGTCATACCAGGCAATGATGCCGCGGGTCGGATAGAAGACCTGGAGAAACCGGTAATCCTCAAAATTGGCGACGTAATAAAACTGTGAGCTCTTGACTCCCGGCGGCCTGATCGTTGTCACCACGTAACGTCCGTCCGGCGATACCTGCGACATGAATCCTTCGCGCAATGGACTGCCCAACTCGCCGCGAAACGACGACCATGAGATGACATCCCGATTCCCAATCGTCATCTGCTTACGAACCGATACGAGCGTATAGAGTCCCTTGTCGTTCTGCGGACCATCCAGATCCATTCCCATAGCTTTGCCATTAACGGCAAAGGAATGGCAGTTGGCGCAGGTATGCAGGTCGTGCATCACAACATGGCTGCTTGTCTCACTCACATTTCGCAGCCGCCAATCGATCAAGGGCACAGCGCTTGCCGCCAGCGGCTTGATGACGCCGCCTTCCGTCTCCGAAGGCATCAGTGGGACATCGCGATAAAAAATAGGTGCGCCAACCGGATCGGCAGATATCCGCAGTTGCATACTCCCCTGAGAAGAAGGATTCGCGAAATCGTCATCCGAATAGCCGCGAATGGTGATTGTTGCAGCGCCTTTGACAGCACGCCTTTGAATCTCGGCCCATGTGGCGGGGTCTGGTCTCCAGGTATGCGCCGCGGCTTGTTCGGGTGTAAGCGCGGGAGGCTTATTGGTAGGTGAAACGCACCGTGGATCGAGTTCTCCAAGCATCAGTGATTCGCCTTTCGAGGAGATACGAATCACGGGTGCGGCATCCGCAAAGGTAATTTCAATTCGCCATGAAGTTGAGTCGACGGCGGGATCTCGCCATAAAAACGTGGGAGGGGCCATGTCAGGTGGAAAGACCGATTGTGTTGACGGGTAATCAATGATAATCAGACCTTGGCTATCCTGCCTCCACGCTGCAAGGATTCCAATTCCCAACAAAATGCAAAAGAGCGCTAAGCCGGATTTTAGAATTCGTTGTGCAGTTCGAGATGTAAGCTGCTTTGACCAGTCGGGTCTAGCGGAGGGCTTTTGAGTAAGTGGATTCATGCTTTGCGGATTCATGCTAATGGCCCCCACCGTATCACGTTATCTGACTGTGTGCACTTTAGCGGAAACGGAGAATTTGGAAATTTCTTGCAAGCCGCCACCATGCCGTCGGCTTGCATCTTCATAGCTTTCCAGCTCCCACCAGTCAAGAAGATTCTATTGACTCTTTCCCGTTATTGTTTATCGACTTCAATCAATTGTCGCTCGGACGAAACTCTGGTCGTCAAATTGCTTTGTCAGATCGAATGCAACGTCTGCCTGAGCGATTTCGCTTTTTGCCTAGCTTGGCGGAAGGCCGCCGAGATAATAAACGCTTAGACTGGGAGCGGCCTCTATCAGTCGAGTCAGTTCCGGATTCGGAAAGCGCCGGACATACGGCTGCGCCCACCCGATCTGGTCTCCGCTCACAACTCTGGGAACTTCTTGTTTTATGCCGGTAGCTTTCTCAAAAAGTGCAGGATTACTGAGGCCAGCCACCGACACATTCACCAACCGATGAATCGCGCCGTTTGCATGGCCATACAGTTCGAGACCATTTGCCTCTCCGAACTCCGCCAGCAGAGCCAGCGGCGCGAGCGCATAGAGGTGATAGTGCAGCGCCAAACGGCCGCGAGACATCTCCAGGGTAAGCGTTCCATCCGGTTGTATCTGGTTAACTCCGGTGTCATATGTTGACATTGCCCAGTCAAAATCACCGCGATTGTTTGCGGCAACTCCGATGGCTGCAAGCTCAACTCCGGCCCAGTAGAGATGATTGTTCTTTGCCGCGCGATGCCCCGCTATGTGTCCATCGAAATAGGCCTTGGATTCTTCTCCAACGCTCTGCAGCCATTTGCTAATGTCTTCGGTCTGTTGAGGCGTCGCATCCCCCCCACCACGGACTTTCAGATATGCAATTGCCACCGCTCCAACAACCCAACCCTGAACATAGTAAGCCTGATCGGACGAGATCTTCCTACTCAAGGACCTATCCTGCGCCATTTGCACAATTCGACTCATTGCACATTGGGCCGCTTTGCGCGAGCCAAATGTCCGGTAATCGTCGGCCGCCTTGACAATGGCCAATCCAACAGCCTTCACGCCGTCGGCCGATTCGCGATAGGCCTTCATCCGCACAGGATCGACGATCGAGTGAGTTGGATCGTCCAAGCGATAGAAGCCATCCGTTACCAAGTCAGCGGCGATATGCTCCACGGCCGGACACGGATAGGGAGCTTCGCTACCCGCCATAATTCCTACATCCCACGGTGAACGCAAGGGGTTGGCTAGTGCTGTAATCGGGGCGGAGACACTAATCGCAACAGCAGCTAGCAGTGCGGCAAATCTGAAGTATTGAGCGCTGCACCTGCCGACAGCCAACCAGGATTGAGCAGACCTAATCATTCCAGTTCCTTCGTATTCATTCTGTCCGTTAACAGCGCGGAAGGAGGATTTCTTACATCTGATAAGGCCACCCCAAGGGGTGGCCTTATCGTACATCGCCTGCGAGTAAAGAGTTAGCAAACAATCCCGCCGGGAAAACCGGCGGGAACTCAGGTTCAACTAAAAGAAGATGCGAGTAGATGCTTGCATCTGACGTGGGGGTTGTGTAGAAGTGATCTTTCCGAAGCCGCTTGACGTGTTGAATGTGGCCGCAGTTGTTGTTCCAACTGCGGTAACTGAGAGCGAACCGCTGGGCGCCGAAAAGTTTGTATGGTTGATTACATTGAACGCGTCCATGCGAATCTGGAAATTCATCCTTTTGAAGACCTTGAAGTCCTTTGCAACCGAGGCATCAAAGTCTACTTCTCCGGGTACCCGAAGAACATCGCGCGGAACGTTGCCAAAGCCAGTTGTGACAATCTGCGTTCGAACGCCGCCAATGGTGTTGTAAACCGGACCGGCCGGCGTTAGTGGGAAATTCGTGTCAGTTGCGGTATCGAGCCATTGCATCGCCGATCCATTCATAGTCGGATGCACCTTCAGGAGTTGGGCGTTTCCGTTGGGACGCTGCGAGGAGCCAGGAATCTCGTTGCTCTGCGTAATGTTGAGAGGGACTCCAGTGCGCCCGACGAAGACCGGAGAAATATGCCAGTTGCGCAGCCACCACGGACCCGGAGTTGTATAGATGACAGCAATGTTGAGTGTTTGCTTGGTGTCGATGTTGCTGGGTGCATAGTCTGAGATCTTGTTCGGACTATCGACAGGGTATTGCGAGTTCGCCGTTCCGTTCGGAGCGGAGAAGTTGTAGATGGTGCTGCCATCGTCCAGGCTCTTGGCATACGTGTAATTGGAGAGCGCAGCGAGCCGAGTGTTGAAATTGCGGCGAACTGTCACCTGCAACGCGTTGTAGTTGGACTTTCCAATGTTGTCGTCTGTCGTGAATCCCTTGAGAGTCGGGTATTCCAATGAATTTTGAGTCGCGAGACTGCTGTTGGCGAGGGTTACAGCAGGCACCGACGCCAAGGGAACTTGGTTCTCGGCGAGATTATAGGCAAGGTGGACAGCATGGTTGCCGATATAGTTGGCCTCCAACGTAAGGGAAAGAGGCAACTGACGCTCGAAGCCGGCGTTCCATTGCTGCACCAACGGCATGTGATTCTGGTTGTTGAAAGAGATGGCAGGGGCGTAGGGGTTGCTGGCTGTAGCAGCCAGGACAACCGCGAACGGATCCTGCAGATTGGCGGGCGCCGCAAGTGGCATACCCTGCGAAAGTGTGAATGGCTGGGCGATCGCCGTTCCCAGGTTGTTGTAGTTGATGGTGTTATCAAATCCCGGATAGGCGAGTTGACCGCCGAGGTTCTGGAAGATGGTCCCATAGAATGTGCCGAATGCTGCGCGAAGCACGGTTTTGTCATTGATGCTGTAAGCAAGACCGATACGCGGCGAAAAATTCTCCTTGGGTGTGGTGATGTTGAGGGAATTTGACGTCCCGTTGCGATCCGCAGCCAGCATGACCCCAGTGGCAGGGTCAATACGGCTGTAGATATCGGTGGCGATCGTTAACGGCGACTCGTACTCATAACGAACGCCCAGGTTGAGAGTCAGCTTCGAATTGAATTTCCAGTCGTCCTGAAAGAAGACACCGAGGTTGCGGTTGCGCCGTCCGGTTGGTGGCTGGGGCTGCTCGTATTGCCCAGTCTTGATCTGACCGAGCAGGAAATCCGCAATGCCGGTGGTGGAATTGCCGGAGGCTCCGTGATTAGTGACGGAGCCGTCGAATTGAAACAACCCGTCGGGGTATGTGGCGGGGTTGTATGAGTTGAACTCGTTCATGCGATAGGACGCGCCAAATTTGTACGTATGACGACCGGCTACTTTAGTTATCGTGCCGAATGGAGTATACGTGTTTGTAATATTGACCTGATCGGTGTTAGAGGAGGGTCCTATTTGGCTGAAACCAGGGTCGGTAATCTGGGGCGCCTGAGGCAAAGGCAGCGACGCAATACCCAATTGCGTAGAAGCGGTCGCGCTTAGCCCAGGAGGAACTCGGATCACGACGTTCCGGAAGTAGCCCATGTTCAAATCCATCACGAGACTTGGAGACCATGTGCGGGTATAGTCGACGGAGGGCAGCCACGCATTGTTGCAGGTGCAAAGCCACGTTGTGTTGAGCAATGGGACGTTATACGTAACGGCCTGCGGCGTCGATGTCGTGTAGCGGTAGACGTTGAAGATCACCCTGTCCTGGGGCGTGACAAGCTCGTCGACGCGGGCCACGAACTTGACAGCAGTGTTTGTGAAGTTTTGTTGATCGGTCCAGTTGTTTATATAACGGTTGCCTACCGGGTCGTAAGATCCGTTGGTGTCCGTCGCTGTCGTGATTGGCAGCAGGGCCAGGATCTTCGCGGCTGCGGGATCGACGGGGCCATAGTTGGTGATTATGTTGCCGGCGATCGCTGTCGACGTTTTTGATCCAGGTCCATAAACAACTTGTGGAGTACGGGCTTTGCCAGTTGCATCGAGAGGAGCGAGAGCGGCCGACAGGTCGCCTTTGACCTCCGCGGTCGTGGGAACGGTTTCAGAGAGGTTTGTTGTGGAAGGTGAGATGGTGCGGTCATAGTTGGCAAAAAAGAAAGTCTTATCATGCCCGTTGTAGACGTGAGGAATCCGGATCGCGCCGCCAGCGGAACCGCCTTCCTGGAAGAACCGGTCGCGTGGTCGTGCGGTAATCTTCCCGGTGGTCGAATTGACCGTCACCTTGTTGAAGAACGTGTTGGCATCCATGTCTTCGTTGCGCATAAGGAAGTAAGCTTTGCCGTGATAGGTGTTCGTACCGGAAACGGTATTCACGGTGATGACAGCGCCTGAGGTGCGGCCATACTCGGCCGGTGCATTGGTAGTGAGGACGCGGAAAGAATCGATACCGTCTGGTGATGGCAGAGTTCCCGGAGTTCCTGTCGAGGCTACGATCGTCGAGACGCCGTTCAGCAATACTTCCGTGTTCAGTGTGCGGCTGCCATTGATCGAAAGCTGGGAGGTGGAAGGCTGATCTCCCGCTCCACCGTGCGCTACGCCGGGAATAAACGCCAGCAGGTTTTCCGAGGCGCGTTGTTGCAAAGGAAGATTCAAGACATCGCTCGGGGTAATGAGGGTCGAGACGTCCGATGTGCTGGTGTCTATCTGCTCACCCGAGGCGATAACCGTCACGCTTTGGGTTACCTCGCCAACTTCCATATGGACGTCCACCGAGGTAACCTGAGCAACGGTCGCGATCAGGTTCTCTAATACAGCCTGTTTAAGCCCCGGTGCGGTGACCGTGATCCGGTAGGGACCGGGAATCACTTGGGGCGCCACAAAGACGCCGGCAGAGTCGCTCTTGCCATTGAAGGCAGTCACGCCGGTATCTTGATTGACGATGAGCACCTGAGCGCCGGACACGAGAGCGCCCTTCGGGTCGATGATCTGGCCGCGAATTGTCGCATTGGTGTTCTGAGCATAGGCTACGCCTGCACCGGGGATAAGACCCGGCAACATGCACAATGCCGTCAGCGCTATTACAGCTGAGGCTATTGAAACACTAGCAAAACCAAGTGTTTCACGAATGAATTTCATAAAGCGGCTCTCCTTGATTGTCGTGCGTGCGGCACCCTCTCGATCCGAGTGTCTTGTGTTCAACGGTGTGTGCAGCGTCATGGCCATATTCCTCCAGTTGAGGCGTGATCTTCGTAACTAAGTTGCAGCGCGAAGGCGCGCCGGTAGTTAGAGATTGAAGGATGCAGTGGGCATCCCTTCCGGTGTAGCTTCGATGGTGCAAGCTCCTTTGCAAATGACTGAGATTTCAGCGCGTCCATTGGATAGTTGCAACTCGCGCGAGGCACGCGTGGTCCCAAGGTTGTCTATGAGACTGCCCGCACCTGTGAGCTGGAATCGGATGGTCTTTGCGGAGTCGACGCAGAGAATCCCCTTTACGTCAAATAGTTTGGCTTCCACGGTAACCAGGTTCTGGTTGCGTGCCTTCTCGGAAAGGCGCACCTGGACAGGATCGCCCCACGATTCCGTCTGGTAGATCAGGTCGATTTCATCTGAAACCTCCGTCTCCCCCTTGGTTGCAATCGTGCTTAGATGATTAGTTCCATGCTGGAACTCAACCTCCCAGCGCAGACCCGCCGCGGGAAAGTTCTGACTGTCCCGATGCTTGGTTCCCATGGAGTTACCGTTGAGAAACAGCTCTGCATGATCGCAGTTGGAATACACATGCACGCTGCGCTTTTCGCCCGCGTTGCCCCATCGAACCGGCCAACTGTGCCCATAAATATGAACCATCGGCTCTTTTGCCCAGTAAGACTGAAAAAGGTAGTAGGACTCCTTCTTGGTAAAGTCCCGTTCTAAAACGCCTTTCTGATTGACACGGGGGACGGGATTGTCCCAGCGCTCTGGCGATGCAAAGTCTTTGAACACCCATTGCGCGGATCCAGTTAGCCACTCTAACTTTTCCTGGGTTTTCAGATGCCAGTCGAAGAGAAGGCAGGCATAGGTCTCCGAGTAGTCGCCATCCTTGGACATGCGCTCTTCGCCGCCGGTCTTCAGGTTGTCGAGGCCGCTTTCATCGGTACCCAAGCCGGTGGGAACCTTGCGCAGAACCGCTTCGGGGTCTTCAGTGTGGCGGCCGGCGTGGCTATCGGCGCCCCACTCAATGTGAATGAAGCGCTTGACCCGTGCGCGCTCCGCATGGAGGGTTTGCTCGTACTCGCGATAGTTGCCTCTATACCACCCCGCCCAAATGGAGGGCGAATAAACATCGGGAATATCGCGGGCAAAATCGCAGCGGCGGAAAGAAGTCAGGCGCGAGTCATCCAGCCGGTGCGCCAAGTCGCGCAAATCCGTCATGAACGCGCGAATCGCATGCTGGTCCAGCTTAGGTGACTCGCCTGGCCAATCGTCCTCGTTGCCCAATCCCCAGAGAATGACTGAAGGGTGGTTATAATGTTGCTCGATCATGTGCGAGAGCATCTGGCGCGCATTCTGCTTGAAGGCTTCGCCGCCCACGCCGGCACGGCACCAGGGAACCTCTTCCCACACCATCAGTCCTAGTTCGTCGCAGAGATCCAGCACCAGGCGGTCCTGCTGATAATGAGCCAAGCGGATGAAGTTGGCGCCCATGGCGCGGATTATCTGCATTTCACGGCGCACCAGATCATCGCTCATGGTGGCGGCAACTCCCGCATGGTCGGCGTGGCGCTGCGTGCCGCGCAGGAGCAAGCGCTTGCCGTTGAGCTTGAAGGGACCGTTCTCGACAAACTCCAGGTGACGAATGCCGAAGCGCTCCTCCAGTCTGGTTTCACCAGCCTTAGTCGAGAGCGTAACCCGGCAGCGGTAGAGGAGTGGTGTCTCGGGTGACCAAAGCTGCGGCGCGGCGAGGTGAAACTCCGACAGAGGAGCGAAATCGGCGAGGGCGGCCGCGGTGGTCAGGCTGCGCGACGCATGGTGCACCGCCATGCCCTGCGCGTCCAGCACCTCGACGGAAAGTGTGCAGGTCGAGCCTGAGCCGGTGGGATTGTAGAGCCGAGCGGAGATCGCCACCTGAGCCGAACCGTCTGCCGCGACCGTGGGCCGAATGTGGACCGCGTCCAGAGCGACGGAGGGAAGATAGACCAGGTTCACGTGCCGATAGAGGCCGCCGTAGAGGCAGAAATCGCTCAGGTCGGAAGGCAACCGGTCCAGATCGGGGGAGTTGTCGCAGAGGACCAGTAGCGGTATGCCATCGTCGTGCTCTTCCCCGGGCAGTTGGCCGACCGCCTCGGTAATGTCGAAGACGAACTCGTCATAACCGCCCTTGTGACTCCCAACCGAGGTGTTTCCGATCCAAACCGTGCAGGACTGGCCTGCACCCTGAAAGTGCAGCAGGGTCCGCCCTCCGGCAAAGGGGTTGTGGATCGCGATCCGCGTCCGGTACCAGCCTTGGCCGCGATAGTAGGGCGTCTGGGGATCACAAGCGTCCATAGCGTTGAAGCAGTGCGGCAGGCTGACCTCGACCCAGGCGCTTTTCTGTTCAGAGGCCCAGACTGAAAGGACGCTATCCAAGGCGCCTTGCCTGTACTGCCAGCCAGATCCTAGACGGATAGCGTTTTGCACCACTCCATCTTCGGAAGAGAAAGCTTCCAGGTTCGCAGCGCGCAAACCCGGACGAAGCAAGAGTCCACCAGTTGAGAGCGATGCGATTTTCATAAACTGCCGGCGGGACGAATCGAACATGAACACCTTTTCCGTTGCTTGGCAGCCAATAACGTTGTCAAGAAATCGAAGCAAATCGTTTGTCTGGATGCCGTCCAAATCGTGGTGAGGAGACCGGAATGAACCCCGTGCTGCACCTTTCAGCAAACTCAGCCATCCTCCGGGCTACCAAGCGTGATTGGCAAGTAACTTACGGTTTGCTCTGCAACCGCTTGTGATCTCCTTTGGAATGTTTCAATTAACGCTGGATTGACGCTTGTAACAAACGTCTTGCCCGGGGTCGTGAAGGGCGTGTATCATCCCTCTTGCCGATGAACAGCGCAAACAGAACACTGGAAAGCTGGCACCCGCAGTCGAGACAGGACTGCGATCTGGTGCTGCGCGAGTTGTACGAAATACTGTCCAGCCCTCACTTCAACAACAGCAAACGCTACCCTGCGCTGCTCGAATACATCGTGAAACACACCCTAGACGGTAGGTCAGAGATGCTCAAGGAACGTACGCTGGGAGTTGAGGTCTTTGACCGGCCACCGACTTATGACACCAACTCCGACCCGGTGGTGCGCTATACGGCGGGCGAGGTGCGCAAGCGGTTGTCGCTTTACTACTCCGAGCATGGAAACCACGCCAGTATCCGCATCTCATTGCCGGCAGGCTCGTATATTCCCAAGTTTTCCCAGGGACGGGTGGAAGCGGAAGAGACCATGGGCGACAACGCCAATGCTGGGCAGCACAGCGGCGAAAACTACGGCCCGGAAGCGCACGCCGTCGAACACCCCACCCTGCGCAGGCCCCATCACCACGAAGTGGGCGGCGAAGGCTCTGAACACTCCGAGGAGGGTCCCCCGAAAGGGGTTCTCACGCTGCTGAAGTGGCTGGCCATTGCGGCTTTGCTCGCGGCGTTCTTTGTGGCAGGATTCTGGTGGAAAGATCGCGGCATCCGCCCCTTGACCGCGGTCGACGATTTCTGGGAGCCCCTGCTGCACGGCCAACATACCATCGTGCTCTGCACTGGCAGCGTGGTCTTTGCGCAAAACAACTACTCAGGCGTACACACCGCCGGCAAGGACATCGATTACCCCTTCATCTCGTTGCAGAACGCCTCCGCCATCGCCCAGGTGGCTGTAGCCATCGAGCGCGGCGGAGCTGAAACCATGCTGGTACCTGCCGGTTCCACCCAGCTGACCGAGTTGCGCGAGCATTCAGTGGCGCTGATCGGCGGCTACAACAACCGGTGGTCGATGCGCCTGCTCGAACCGCTACGCTTTCACTTCTCTCCGGACACCCCCGACTACCTGTTGCCCAACCAGAACCCCGCCATCGTCGACCGCACCCAGCCGCAAACGCACTGGGAGCGCGACCTGGCGTTGCCATACTCCGGCGCCGACGACTACGCACTGGTGGCCCGCTTTCGCAATCCCTCCACCGATGGGTGGGTGGTGGTGGTGGCCGGACTGGGGCGCAACGGCACCGAGGCCGCGGCCCTCTTCGCCACCGACCCGCACTACCTCGATCAATTGCGCGGGCACATCGGCAAGAGCTTCGCCAACCGCAACGTCGAGGTCGTGCTGAAGGTCAACGTCATCGACGGCAAAACCGGCGCTCCCTCAATTATGGCTGTCCACGTCTGGTAGGTGGAGCTTCATCTCTTCACCCTGAGAGCGGCGGTTTGCGCGGAGGGTATTCTTAGCAATGAAGAAGGCATCTGAGTTCTCAGGCCATGATCGGCCTGCAGAACGGCAGCCGGCAATCCGAACCAAGAACGAGATGAAGAACGATCTAAGGAACCTCTGAAAAATCGTCGAGTTATAAGGTTTCTCGATCGGAATTTCTCCGCATCCGCTCAAAATCGCGGATTTTGCAACTATTCCACCGCTCATTTTGCCCGCCGGGGGCTCTCTCAGCCTCCGGCGGACACACTACGCCCCTTGTAGGGCAAGCCGTAAATTGATCTTCGCCAGCCTCCGGCGATGCTGATAAATATTGATCGACGCGAAGGCCGCGCACAACCACTCGTGATTCTTCTTCAACCCGCGATAACGCACCTTCGTAAATCCAAAGACCCGCTTCAACACTCGGAATGGCCACTCGACCTTTGCGCGTACTCTTGCCTTCACGCGGTTCTTGCGCTTTTGTTCCTCGTCCACACCGGCCTTCGTCTTCACGCGGCGGCTGGTCATGTCCTGCGCATGCGGCGCAGCCGCGTGGATAGCCTCGGTCTGCCCTTGATAACCCGCATCGCCCCACACCTTCTTCTCGTCGCCATGCAGTAACTCCGGCAACATGTGGACGTCGGAGACGCTGGCCGCTGTGGAGCAAACCGAGTGCACGATCCCTTCCTTCGAATCAACGCCGATGTGCGCCTTCATGCCGAAGAACCACTGGTTGCCCTTCTTGGTCTGATGCATTGCTGGATCGCGTTCCTTCTTGCTGTTCTTGGTCGAACTGGGGGCGTGGATGATCGTCGCATCGACGATGGTGCCCGTGGTGATGCGAATGCCGCGGCTGTCGAGATAGTGGTTGACCGTGTCCAGCATCTCGCCGCATAGCTCGTGCTCTTCGAGAAGGTGGCGGAAGTTCAAAATCGTCGTCTCATCCGGTGCCGGTGCGCGGCCCAGATCGATGCCAACGAAGCGGCGCAAGACGGGCGATTCGTACAGAGCATCTTCGACGCCCGGGTCCGACAACGCAAACCACTGCTGCACGAAGTAAACCCGCAGCATGATCGCCAGCCCCACCGGCTTGCGGCCCGTCTCGCCCTTCGAATAGTGCGAAGCTACCAGCGCCAGCAACTCCGACCAAGGCATCACGGCTTCCATCTCGTCCAGAAACTGCTCCCGACGCGTCTTCTTCCCGTACCGCTGAAACTCTGCCGCCTGTGCCAAGGTCAACTGCTGCATCCGTGATCTGCCTCCACATATAGCTTTACTCAAAAGGCATAAGAATCAAAGCAATTTTCAGAGCTTCCATAGATAAAGACTCCGGCGAATGCCAGCAACAAAGCGCATCCCAGTACAAGCAGCGTGCTGGGACGCCACTTTCCGTTCTGGTCGATGGGCTTGAGATCGTCGGCGAGCGCAGAAGCGAATGCCGCCTGGAGGTTGGTTTCAGCGTCCTTCCGGTAGAGTGTGCGCATCGCATGGCGCGTCTCTTCCGCCGTCACATTGCCACGAATGTCCGTACTCATAGCACCGCCTCGACCGCAATGGGACCGCTTTGGCTGTTGCCAAAGTGCAATTGATAGAGCTGTGGCTGGCTTCCCTGGGAGGCGCGAATGGTGACAACGCCCGTGCTCTTCGTGCCCGGTGCAATGTCGGTCGATCCAGATTCGGCGTTGACAACGGGGATACTCACGCCCGGATTGGTTTTGAATTTGCCGAAGGTACGCGGCGAGAGCTGGTGGTCGCGCAAACTCTCCATGGAGATGGGATGCTTGGTCGACTTGACTTCACTTATGTCCGGCGTAGTGACCCTGAATGGCACCGTCGATTGATTGGCAATCGTGTATCGGATGTAGAGCGCATCCTTCGAGCGAAAGACCTGCTCCAACGTCACATTGACGCCGCTCACTGCAATCTTGCTCTTCTCGCGCACAATGCTCTCGGTGCCCATCAATGCCTGCGTCAAGACGAGCGAAGCAATATTCTGAATCTCTCGATCGCTCGGCTCTGACTTTTCTGCTTCGTGGTCCGGCTTGTGCTCAGCGGGAGGCGGTACATTGCGGACAATGACATTCATCTTGGCAAGATCGCCGGCGGGGTCGATCTCATACGCAATCTGCCGCGATGCTGTCCAGATGAAAAGATTGGTCGATACGCCATCTTTTAGCGGCTTGAGAAACACTTTGTCGTCATGCCGCTCAATCTGGATCGAGTCAGGATCGGCGACCGCAACCGTGACAATAGGTTCGCCGAGATCGATCACTGTGAGGTGATTAAGCGCCGTCTCGATGTGCTGAATCTGGTTAAAGTTGGTGGATTGTGCCGCGGCATTGATGGCGGCAAGAGCGAGAACTGCTCCCAGGAATGACTTCATAATCTCCTCCTACTCGCCGCAACAAGGGCGACAGAAGCAACTGCGAGCTGAGGCCAAGCACGAATGCTTGAGCCTCATCTCAGCAGGTTAGGAGCGTTCATTACTGAGGAACGCTCGTGTTTTCGAAGATCAGTGTCCGCTTCCCTTTGTACTGGAAGAGGAAGATCCACTTTTCTCCGTCTGGCCCGTCCGCGTTCTCGATCCGTTCAACGAGAAATGCCCGTTGCTGATCGTCGAACCGAACGTAGCCGTTGACCATCTTTGGCAAGCGAACCGGAGCATTCTTGCCTCCAGTCTGCTCGGCAAAGACATCGACGACCTCCTGGGGAAAGGTCTGGAAGAGCACGGCTCCCGATCCGCGTCCGTTCGAGACGATGGTATTCATCGCCTGCGCCCAAGCACGCCGGTTGTCCTGCTTTCCCTGCGCCCAGTAGTGCATGAACAGGTGCAGGCCACTGAATTGCTCCTTGGCATCTTGTTCAAACTCCCAGAGCGCAGCCTGCGCTTTATTCCGCGCAAGCACGGCCGATCTCCGTTGGTCTTTGTCATCGCCGGTGCGCACGGCTTCCCACAATGCCTGAGAGTTTCCGTACTCCAGCTTCAGTTGTTCCTCGCGCTCGGTGATTTGAGCAGCAACATCGCCGTAGATAGCATTGACAAGCTGGCACTCCTCGAACATCTCCTTGGTCACAGTGTGGCCAGAGAAGATGCCTCGGAAGTCTTCGACCGCCATGCGTTCGTTCAGGATGTCACCCAGTTCCTTGCGAAGGACGTTGTAAAGACGGCCAACCTTGTCGGTATCGGCGACGTCGAGATGAAGCGGCAAATCCGAAACCCTGCGCTCACGCTTGTAGCGGAGCCAAGGCGCCGGGGATACCTCTTTCCGAATATCGCTGATGACCGACTCATCGATCTCAACCCTGTGTTTGAGCGAGTC
>Ga0302200_10000401_pt1 | contig 43726 bp, 39 predicted proteins | sample II_Bog_N3_1_FD_194585 | JGI IMG/M metagenome (GOLD analysis project Ga0302200, IMG submission 194585) | Peat permafrost microbial communities from Stordalen Mire near Abisko, Sweden - II_Bog_N3_1 | ecosystem: Environmental > Terrestrial > Soil > Wetlands > Peat | place: Sweden: Abisko...
GCCACCTGCGGTGCGGCGGACGCTCGCTGCTCGCTCGCGGGAGGTTCTTCGCTTGCCACGCTTAGCTAGAGACCAGCGGGGATGGGGCACCCTGCCCGGATGCCCCTATGCTGTACTGCGGAAATGGAGGATTGGATGCAGGGCTCCACCCTTGAGCTCTCTCTCTTGTCCAAGGGCGGAGAGGTGCAAATCCAATGCGAGCGGACAGCGAGGCACCTGCGGTGCAGCAGTCTTACCAGCCTCTGGTCTGTAAAAGCTGCGACTCTTCGAGGGCGGCGGCAGCCAAGCCCTTCATGGTGCCGGTGACCTGCTCGGCGACTTCGGCGAGGATCTTGGGGTCGCTGTAGTGGGTGGTGGCTATGACTATAGCCTTGGCGCGGGAGACGGCTTCTTCGCGTTCCTTGGGGTCGTTTTCGACGTCGAGGGGGGTGGCGCGTTCCTTCATGAAGATTCCCGAACCGACGAAGATGGCCTCAGCGCCGAGTTGCATCATGAGGGCGGCGTCGGCCGGTGTGGCGATGCCGCCGGCGGAGAAGTTGGGCACCGGCAGCTTGCCTGTTTTGGCGACCAGGCGAATGAGCTCGTAGGGCGCCTGATGGTCCTTGGCAGCTTTGTAGAGTTCCTGCTCGGAGAGCACGGTGAGGGCGCGCATTTCGCTGGTGATCTGGCGCATGTGCTGCACGGCGTGGACCACGTCGCCGGTACCTGCTTCGCCTTTTGTCCGGATCATGGCCGCGCCTTCGGCAATGCGCCGGAGGGCCTCGCCAAGATTGCGAGCGCCGCATACAAATGGCGTTTTGAAGGCGTGCTTGTCGATGTGGTGGGCTTCGTCGGCCGGAGTCAGGACTTCGCTTTCATCGATGAAGTCCACGCCCAGTTCCTGCAGAATCTGCGCCTCGGCAAAGTGGCCGATGCGGGCCTTGGCCATGACGGGAATGGACACCGCCTGGATGATCTGCTTGATCAGGCTGGGCTTAGCCATGCGGGCCACGCCGCCTTCGGCGCGAATCATTGCGGGGACGCGCTCGAGAGCCATCACCGAGGTGGCGCCTGACTCCTCAGCAATTCGGGCCTGCTCCACGTTCATCACGTCCATGATGACGCCGCCCTTGAGCATCTCTGCCAAGCCGATTTTCAGGCGCAGGCTGGTTCCGGTAAAGCTTCTGATTTCATGATCTTTCGGCATAGACTTCGACCTCGATTCGAGACGGACATAGGCCGGTTCGAGGCCGGCGTGGCCGTAGTTGGGTGTCAACCCTAAGTGTAGCAGCGTTGCGGATTGCCGGTTGCGGGTGGTGAAACAGGCGAAGGGCAGGTAATCGCATTTATTAGGCCATTCCAATCTTCCTGTCTTCATTCTGGTCACTTTTCTGCAAGATTCCTCAGCAAATGGATAACGGACAATCCACGATGTCACCGACTCAGACGCAGCAACCGGGGCGCCAGCCGTCATTGCCTGGTGGGTCGGAAGCTCCGGGAGGAAATGCATTGATCCCATCGCAGGAACACGACGATGGGGACGCAATTTCTCTCAGTCTGCCGCTGAGCAGGCTGCCCGTGGAGCTTGAGGTGTCGGTTCCAGTGCGGGAGTTTCGCGTGCGCAACCTTCTGACTCTCGATGCAGGACAGGTGATTGAGACCCAATGGGCGCACGACGAAGATATGCCGCTGTCTTGCGGCGAAGTGCAACTTGCGTGGAGTGAGTTCGAGGTTATGGATTCGCATCTGGCGGTGCGATTGACCAGACTGGCTTGAGCCGTCGGGTTGTTCTTTTGAGCAGGGCGCGAAGACAGGAGAAGCACGAGGGATATGGAGCTAAGCAACCAAAAATCGGAAGTTTCTAAGAGAACGGCCGTTGGTCTGGGTGGGTGGGTTCTGGAAAGGCTGCGCGGAACGGCCCGGAGTCAACCGCGGTTAGCCCTCGTCGAGCGGATCAGTCTCGCGCCAAAGCAATCGCTGGCGCTGGTGGAAGCTGAGGGCCGTCGGTTTCTTGTTGCCACATCGGCGGAAGGAACTCCGGTTTTCTATCCGTTGGACGGGGAGACGCTTCCCGGTGGTCTGAACCGCTCTGGTCTTCCCCGGCAGAATCGGCCTGCGAGGCTGTCATGGTAGCCGTCTGGGCTGCGCGTGCCGCAGTCGCGGCTTCCTCACCCTTGTTGCCGGATCTGAATGCACGGTTTCATCCAGCGGATTCGACTCCGTGGACAATTCTTTTTGTTCTCACCCTGGTCACGCTGCTTCCCGCCATCCTGATGGCAATGACGCCACTGGTGCGCTTGCTGGTTGTTTTTCATTTCCTGCGGCAGGCGCTGGGCACGCAGACCGCGCCCTCGAACCCAACCCTGATGGGGCTGGCATTGATGATGACCTGGTTCCTGATGACGCCAGTGCTCACGCAGGTGGATCAGCAGGCGGTTGAACCGTACCGCGCTGGCCAATTATCGGGTTGGGAGGCGATTGACCTGGGATCCAGGCCGGTAAAGCATTTTCTGCTGCACTACGCACGGGAGAAAGACCTGGCGCTGTTTGCCGCGGCAGGGCAAATTCCCCGCCCGCAGACCCCGGACGACTTGCCCATGAGAGCGGTGGTTCCGGCCTACATTCTTTCCGAGCTTAAAGCCGGCTTTTCGATCGGGGCGGTCCTGTTTCTGCCGTTTTTGCTGATCGACATTGTTACGGCTTCAATCACCACTTCGATCGGCATGTTCCAGTTACCCCCGGTGGTGATTTCGACACCGCTGAAGATCTTGTTGTTCGTGATGGTTGATGGCTGGAATCTCCTGGCCAGTTCGTTGTTGAAGAGCTTCTGAGGAGGAGTGGATGACGCCCGACATGGTTGCAGAACTAATGCGCCAATTGATGAAAGAATCCATGATTCTTGCCGCGCCGGTGTTGATTGCCGCCGCCCTTCTGAGTTTCCTCTTGAGCTTGCTGCAGACCTTGACGAGCCTTCAGGAGCAATCGCTGACAAGCGTTCCACGTCTGGCTGCGGTGGCCATGATCCTGCTGGTGGGGATGCCGTGGTTCCTAGGCAGGATGGCGGCTTACACGGTGCTTCTGCTTTCAGACCTTCACCGTTATCTGGGCTAGCGAACAGAGAAGAAGAACGAAAGGATTCCACTTGCCTCAGGGCACCGAACTCGATTGGGAAAACTTCCTGAGCGCCATGATGCTTGTGCTGGTGCGCGTCAGCGGCATGGTGGCCTTTGCTCCGTTCTTCTCTTCAACAGCCCTCATGATGCGCACCAAGGCGGTCTTTGTATTATCGGTGGCGTGGCTGCTGGCCCCGCTGGTTGCAGCACTTCCGAATGCGCATGCGTCCATCACTCCGTCAGCGCTCCTTGGAGAACTTGCAGTGGGCCTTGTCTATGGCCTGACGCTGACGCTGCTGAATGAGATGCTGCTGTTTGCCGGCCAGATTGCTGGAGTGCAGTTCAGCTTTTCCATGGTCAATCTGCTTGATCCGACCTCCAACATTCAAACCCCGCTGCTGGGCGATCTCTTCCAGTTGATGGGAACGCTGGTTTTGATAACAGCGGGCCTCGACCGAATACTGCTGGCTTCGGTCGTGCGCAGTTTCAGCGCGGTTCCTTTGGGAACCTTCGTTTTGCTTCCGGCCGCCGCAATGGGAATTGTGCGCGCCGCGGGGGGCATCTTTCTTGCCGCGGTCGAGCTGGCTGCACCCTTGCTCGCGGCAACCATGCTGGTGGAGGTTGCCGTATCTCTGCTTGGCAAACTCAGCCCTCAGTTGCCGGTAATGAACCTCACCGTGCCGCTGAAGACACTGACAGGCTTTGCGCTTCTGACCGGTTCGCTTGCCCTTTGGCCGCGCTTTATCGAGGCCCGCTTTGCCGGTCTGTTGGACCTGGCCGAGCGATTGATCACCCAGGGCGGCCACGGGCTTGGTTCCGCTCCCGGAATCGGACTGGGAGGATAGCCAATGCCTGGAGACCGCACAGAACAGGCAACCCAGCACCGCCGGGACCAGGCTCGCAAGGACGGCGATGTACTACACAGCCGCGAGCTTTCGTCCGCCGCGGGAACCCTGGCGGGCGTCATGGTGCTGGGAGCACTCGGGCAACACGTTCTAACTGCATGGCGCAGCACGTTTACCGGGTTTCTCGATCTGGGTGGACCTGCACATTGGGAGCCTGCGCAGATTCAGCCCACACTGTACGCTCTGCGCCGGCTGAGTCTGGATGTGCTCGGTCCCTGCGGCATGGTGATGGCGGCGGTGGCAGTTGCGGCTCTCGGCATAGGGATCCTGCAGACGGGGGGAATCAGCTTTTTTGCAGGGGCCGTGGGATTCAAGCTCGACCGCATCAACCCGATCAGCAATATCAGCAATTTGTTTTCGCTGCGCGCCGCGACGCGGCTGGCCAAATCGCTGGTTCCGGCCGCCTTTCTCGCGGTGTTCGCTGTGCAGCGCATTGCCCGGCAACTGACCATTCCCCCGTTTTCGGTTATGCGGCTGAACATGCTGAGCTCCGATGTTTATGGCCTGCTGATGGCGACTGCTTGGCTGCTCTTCGCCTGGTCGGGAATTGACTACCTGGTTGAGTGGCAGAGCCGCGAGTCCCGGCTGAAGATGAGCAAGCAGGACATGCGGGACGAAATGAAGCAGAACGAGGGGAACCCGCAGATAAAGGGCCGTATCCGGAATCTGCAGCGGCAGATGCGCCGGCGCCGGGTGAAGGCCGACATTTCGAAGGCTGCCGTGGTCTTTGTCAACCCCACGCATTACGCGGTCGCACTGGGCTTCGATTTCGGAACGATGGAGGCGCCGAAGGTGGTCGCCAAGGGCCGCAATCTGCTGGCCGAAGAGATCAAGGCGGACGCTCGCTGGGCAGGCGTACCCATCATCGAGAATCCGCCACTGGCTCGCTCGCTGTATCGATCGGTTGAAGTGGGCCAGCCTATTCCGGTTGAGCTTTATGCGGCCGTAGCCGCGATTCTTGCGTGGCTTTATCGCCAGAGAGTCGAAGCTGAGTTGCGCGATCGCCGCGCGCGCCAGGCGGCAGCGCGGGGCAAGGTGCCGCCTCAGGTTCCGCCTGCCGGCCCGGCACAGCCCTTCAGAGGAGGAGCACAGTGAGCACAACAGCATTGCCCGCAACCCTGCTTGGGGCACATCCAATTATCCAACGGTTGCGCGAGGTGCTGCTGCCGCTCGCCGCCATCAGTGTGATCTTCGTAATGATTGTGCCGCTGCCATCCTGGGCCCTGGACTTCCTGCTGGCGATCTCGATGTCGGCTTCCGTTATCGTTTTTCTTTCCGCGGTGCAGGTCAGAAGAGCGGTGGAACTCAGCGTCTTTCCCACGCTGCTCCTGTTGCTGACACTCTTTCGGCTGGCATTGAATATTGCTTCGAGCCGCCGGATTTTGCTGCACGGATCGGAAGGTACAGCGGCCGCCGGCAAGGTTATTGAGGCTTTTGGCCAATTCGTAGTTGGCGGCAATTACGTGGTGGGCTTTGTCCTCTTCCTAGCCTTGATCGCCATCCAGTTTCTGGTCGTCGCACACGGCGCCGTGCGAACGGCCGAAGTAACCGCTCGCTTCACTCTCGATGCGCTTCCGGGCAAGCAGATGGCCATCGACGCTGACATGAATGCGGGCCTGATTGACGAGGCCGAGGCACGACGGCGACGTCAGGCGATTGCGCGCGAGGCGGAGTTCTACGGCGCGATGGACGGGGCGGCACGCTTCAGCCAGCGCGATTCGCTGGCTACAATCCTGATCACCGCGATCAACATTGTGGCCGGCCTGCTAATCGGTACTCTACAGCAGGGCGTCGAGTTGGGCGAGGCGGCGCGCACCTACACCGTGCTGACCGTGGGTGACGGGCTGGTCACGCTCATCCCCTCGCTGCTGGTGTCGATCGCTGGCGGCATCACGCTGACGCGCGCCAACTCGGCTGGATTGCTGGGCGGTGAGATTCGCCAGCAGTTGCTGGCCAAGCCGACCACCCTCTACTTGGCCAGCCTGGTTTCGGGCGCCATGTGCCTGATTCCCGGTCTGCCGAAGATCGCATTTCTGGCCGTCGCAGCGGCGCTCTTTTGGGGGGCGCGCCGCACCTCGGCCCATCCTCCAGTTCCAGTTCCGGCCGAGTCGGCAAGCGGAGAGAAGAAGAAGGCGGAGCAGGCGCAGGGAGCCGATCTGGCCAACCTGTTGCGCCTGGAGGAACTGACGCTCGAGATCGGGTTCCAGCTGATTCCGCTGGTCGACGAGAAGCAGGGCGGGCAACTGTTGAGCCGGGTCCGCTCTCTGCGCCGCCATCTCTCTTCGGAGATGGGCTTTCTGGTTCCCCCGGTCCACATCTCGGACAACCTGCGATTGAAGCCGCGCGAGTATCTGTTTTCCCTCCGCGGAATGGAAATCGGCCGCTGGCAGACCGAGGGATCTTTGTTGCTGGCCGTGTCATCTGACCCGGGACGGCGTCCGTTGGCTGGTAAAGAGGCTCGCGAGCCTGCCTTTGGGGTGCCTGCCATCTGGATAGCGCCCGCCCTTGAGGACCAGGCCGTCGCAGCCGGTTATTCGGTGGTCGATTCGGTGACCGTGATTACCACTCACCTCGGCGAACTGATTCGCCAGCACGCCTGGGAACTGCTGGGCAGATCGGAGACCAAGCGGCTGCTCGATTCATTGAACGAAAGCCATCCCAAGCTGATCGAGGAGCTGACTCCAAAGCTGCTGTCGCTGGGAGAGGTGGGACATGTTTTTGAGCAACTGCTGCGTGAGCGCGTCTCGATTCGCGATCTGGGTACTGTTCTCGAGTCTTTGCTGGAAACCGCGCCTATGAACAAGAGCCTGGTGGCGCTGGTTGAAGCCGCGCGCCAGGCAATGGGCCGAAGGCTGGTCCGACCGCTGCTGGACGGCGGAGGCCAGCTTCCGGTTCTGCTTCTCGATCCGGCTCTCGAAGAGGAGATTCTGACCACACTGGCTCCGGAAACCGGAATGCGCCTGTTGCCCTCCACAGCAAAGACGGGAACTCCACTCATCCGGCGTCTGACCGATTCTTTGAAACAACTCATTGGAGCCAACACTGCTGCGGCCCTTCCAGTGCTTCTTTGTTCTAGTCCAGCGCGTTACCACGTAAAGCGTTGGCTCGAGCCGGTTCTGCCTCGTCTGGCGGTGGTGGCAGCCGGGGAGATCCCGCCAGAAATTCGTTTGCGCCCGGTTGGAACGGTGCGTTGAAAGGGGATCGATGGGAATGGAAGCGGCGGGTATGGCAGTAGCGCAGAGAGTTCAGCGGAACGGTATTGGTGGTGCCGGCGGATATCCGCCCGGTGTCTCGGCTGGGGCAGTTCTAAGCGGTGAGCAGGAGCGAGTGCTGCTTGAGCATCTCCCCATTGTCCGGTTTCTGGCCCGCCGCATCCATGAGCGGCTGCCCCAGCATGTTGACATTGAAGACCTGGTCTCGGCTGGAATTGTGGGGTTGATGGATGCTTTTTCAAAATTTGATCCGGCCAAGAAGGTGCAGTTCCGCAGTTACGCACAGTTCCGTATCCGGGGCGCGATTCTTGATAGCCTGCGCACGCTGGACTGGAGCCCGCGGGAGCTGCGCCGCAAAGGACGCGCTGTCGAAGAGGCCATACGGCAGGTTACGGCGCGGTTGGGCCGTGCAGCGGAAGAAATTGAAGTAGCGGCGGAGATGGGTCTGGGTCTGGACGATTATCAGCAACTTCTGGGGGACCTGAAGGGGCTGGAAGTGGGCACCTTGCACATGGAGCGGAATGAAGACTCAGGGGAAGAAGAGCTGTCCTATATTCCTGGCCGGCCCGAAGATGACCCGCTGTTCCTGTGCCTGAGGGGAGAGCTCGAAGGTCGCCTGACCGACGCAATCGCAAATTTGCCTGACCGGGAGCGGCTGGTGATGACGCTTTATTACTACGAAGAGATGACCATGCGTGAAATCGGACTTGCCCTCGGGGTGGTCGAGTCACGGATCTCGCAGGTGCACGCCTCGGCAGTAGTCCATTTACGGGGAGCGCTCAAGGATCTTGCCGCCCGCGGCATATTCAGCCCTCCTCGAAACCGCAGGAAGACGGAAACGGCAAAGGGTAAAAATTGATGGAAAAGATACTCAAACAGGACGAGATCGACGCTCTTTTCAGTGCAGCGCTCACGTCTGCGCCGGATGCCGCAAAGGCGGATTTACGGCCGAAGGTGGTGCCGTACAACTTCTCATCCGCGGGCCAGATTTCAACCGAGCAACTTCGCGCCATCAGCATGCTGAATGACCTGTTCGCCCGCAACCTGACACATAACCTGGCAGCCTGGCTGCGCACCCGCTTCCAGGTCAATCTGGTTTCGGCCGAGCAGATTCAATTCAACGAATTCATCCTGCGTATTCCGGAGGTGAGCTACGTGGCCTCGGTTCGTCTGGAGCCCCTGGGAGCGCTCTCGGTCCTGCAGCTTGACCTTGCTCTAGCACCCCCCGTCATCGATCTGCTGTTGGGAGGAGAAGGCAAAGAGGGGCCCCTGCGTGAGATTACGGACATTGAGGAAGCAATCGTGGCCAGCCTGGTTGAGATCATCTGCCGCGAACTGACGGTTGCCTGGCAGCCGGTTGGGCTCAGCTTCAACTTTGAGCGCCGTCAGATGCAGACCCAGGTGGCCCGGATCATGTCGGTAAACGAGAAGACGCTCTGTCTGAGTTTTGAAATTCGCATGCCGCACAGTTCGGGTCTGCTCAACCTTGCCTTCCCGGCAGTTGTCGCCAACACCATTCTGCGCCGCCTCACCTCAGACCGAGTCGGCCGCCGCCGCCACGCTGGTGAAATTCGGACTCGCATGGAGACCATGGCTCGGCGGATTCGTTTTGGCGGCTCACTTCAATTGCCTGCAGTCCGCCTGTCGGCAAGCATGCTCGAGAACCTTGAACCGGGCTCGATTCTTCGCCTCGACGTGCCCGCCAACACCTCGCCGGTCTGGCAGGTTGGCGGGCAGTCACTTTCACAAGCGCAGGCCATCCGGCAGGGTCCACATCGAGCGGCTCGCATGGGGCGGCCGATCGCGGAGATTGCGCAATGAAGACTTACCTTGAGTGTTGGACGGGCGTCGCCGAAGCGCTCTTCTCACAAGCGCTGGCCGGAGAGCCGCAGTTAGTGGATTCGATCCCCAAGCCGATGGCCGAAGGATCGTTTGGATTTGCCGCGACCCTGTCTGGAGACCAGCAGGGCCGCTTCGCAGTGGTTCTCGACGCGAAGATACTGGACGCTCCCCTGTTGGGCGAAGGGGTGGATCAGAAGGCTGGCTGGGCCGAGTTACTCCGCGAAGTTGCCGATGCCGCGGCAGGGGAACTGCTGGCCAAAACGGGGGCAAAATGCCGCATCGAGAGTTTTGAAGAGACCGCGGGGGAGAGCAAGGTTTCCCGCGCCTTCCAGTTGAAGTCGGGCGATCGCGCTTGGACCATTCTGGTTAGAGACGAGATCCGTACCCGGCCCCCAGCCTCAGCAGGACCCGCTGTCAAGCAGGGAGAAGAGAAACGATCCGCACCGAACCCTGGAACTGCGGCTTCCGGACCAGTGCTCAGCGCTGGAATGGAGCTGCTTCTCGATGTCGAACTCGAGGCCACACTCAGGTTTGGCTGCCGGGAGATGCCGCTGGGAGAGATTCTCGACCTTGGCCCCGGCGATGTTGTGCAGCTCGACCGTCATGTTTCCGACCCGGTGGATTTGATTGTTGGGGACAGGATTGTGGCGCGCGGTGAGGTGGTATTGGTGAACGGGAATTTCGGTCTGCGCGTGACCGAGGTGGCCGCGCCCAGGAAGCGACTGGAGAGCATACGATGCCTATTCTAAGTTTAGGCGGCACCAGGGCTGCGACCAGGAACAGGGTTGAAGCAAGAGGCCTGACCGATTCGAGCCTGGCTGTGTCTTCCTGGCCCGAGAACTCCGCGGCATCCGTGGGTCGAACGGGGTGGTTTGAAACCTGTGCGAATCCGGACTGCCGATCCGGATGGCTCCACCTTTTGCGAAGCCGCTCAGCGCCTGTCTTTGAAGAGGGCTGGAACTGTTCCGCTCAATGTACGACGGCGCGCGTGGCACTCGCGGTGCGGCGCGAGTTAAATGGCCGGGGCAATGCACCAGAAATCCATCGGCACAGGATTCCGCTGGGGCTGGTGATGCTTGAACAGGGCTGGATTACCTCGGGCCAATTGCGCCAGGCGCTGGAGGCGCAGAGAGCAGCCGGTGCGGGACGCCTGGGCCATTGGCTGGTACGCCAGCAAGGAGTCAGCGAGCAGTTAGTCACCAGAGCGCTGGGGCTGCAATGGAGTTGTCCGGTGCTTCCGCTCGAGCGGTACGACGCCGACGCGCTGACCTGCATGGTGCCGCGGCTTTTTGTCGACGCTTTTGGTGCGTTGCCGCTCCGTGTTGCGGCAGGCAAGCTGCTGTATCTGGGGTTCGAAGACCGTATAGACCCGGTATTGGCGCTGGCTATCGAGCGAATTACGGGATTGCGGGTCGAATGCGGCCTGGTGCAGGGATCCCTGTTTCGGGAGGCGCATGTGCGCATTTTAAATTCCGAGTTTCCCCCTGTGGAGTTGATCGAGACCGGCGGGGAGCATGCCCTGGTGCAAGCGCTATCGAAGGTGATCGAGCGGGTGCGGCCGGCGAACGCGCGCCTGGTGCGAGTCCACGACTGCCTTTGGCTGAGGATGTGGCAGTCTGGCGGCAGTATCAATGCCATTGGGAGTGATGGGGTCCATGACCTGATCGCGTCTATAGATTCCCATTGAGCCCTGTATGCCTGGACCGGCAATGCGCTTTGACCCTCATGGAAAGTGGCATCTGGCCGATGAAAGCAAAAGTGGAGGATGCTGGCATGAGTGAAATTCGAGCCCTGATTGTGGATGATTCCACGGTGATGCGCAAGATTATCGAGCGGTCGCTTCGTCAGGCGGGCCTGAGCTTTTCAGTGGTGTACGAGGCAGGCAGCGGCACCGAAGCGCTGGAAGTGCTGAAAACCAAGGATGTCGACCTGATTCTTTCCGACATCAATATGCCCTCGATGGATGGGTTGGAGTTCCTGCGCCAGATTCGTGCGCAGAACCTGGCAGCCGGTGTTCCGGTGGTGATGATTACCACTGAGTCCAGCGAGGAGCATGTGAAGGAGGCCATTCAGGCCGGGGCGCGCGGTTACATCCGCAAGCCGTTTACAGCCGAACAGGTAAAGGAACGGGTACTGCCGTTGGTGAATGCGGCGTGACCCGGAAAGGATCGACGTGCTCTTGAATGGTGTGCGGTTAGCCGCAGTCGGGCGAGCGCCGGGAAGCAGGACCAACGAAATGGAGCATACGATGGCGGTCTCATTGCGGGAATCAATGCAACTGGTCTCCGATCCGCAGAACCTGGATGGGAGTGTGGATGAGGTATTTCAGATGATGCTCGGGGTCACCTGCGTGCGCGTTTCCGGGCCGCTGGCAGAGGAGCAGGAGTCGGTTACCGCGGTCGTGGGATTTGGCGGCGCCTTGAGCGGAGCGTGTGTTTTCAAGTGCGGAAGCACAGCGGCGAGAAAGATTGCCGCGCATATGACCGGCACGGAATTCGAGGAAATAGACGACGTTGTCAAAGATGGGATCGGCGAGATATGCAACATGCTGGCTGGCGCATGGAAAGGGAAGGTTCCGAATCTTGCCGCCAATTGCGGTCTGTCGGTTCCCGCTGTCATTACCGGCAGTAATTACCATCTGCATGTGCAGGCCCCCGAATTTCAACTTCACCACGCCTACCAGTTCGAGGATGCATGTTTCGACGTGACCATCGTGTGCGATGGGCTGCAATAAGCTGGGACTCGACTAAAGAAGCAGACCCCGTGGCCGGAAGCGGGGTCTGAGCGTTCACCGCAACTCGATTCATCCGGCTCTCGACTCTCAGTCGGGAAGAGTTCCATTCTGCGATTTCCTTTCCAATCCTAATTTTCTCTAATCCATGCTCTCCCTTTGCGGTCCCTCATCTGCTTCCTTCCTTTACAAGCAGGAGACGCAGAGATGGACAGTGGATACTACGCGGCGATGACCGGATTGATCGCACGCACGCAGGCATTGGATATTGCGGCAACCAATCTAGCCAATTCGCAGACTCCGGGGTATCGTTCTGAACAGGAGTTCTTCCGTTCCGTAGTCATGGGACCTGAAGCAGCGGATTCCCAATTGGGCCGCACGGTCAACAATTTTGGCCTCCTCGGGGGCGACAAGCTCAACCTGGGACAGGGCGCGCTGCAGCAGACCGGCAACGCCTTGGACCTGGCGGTTGAGGGTGAGGGTTTCTTTCGCATCCAGACCCCAAACGGGCTTCGTTTTACGCGCGATGGCGGTTTTCACCGCTCACCCAATGGACAACTGGTTACGACTGCAGGCGAGCCGGTGCTCTCGACCGCCGGGCAGACGATTGCCGTTCCTCCCGGCGAAGTCTCGATCGGCGCCAACGGCGCGCTCTCAGTTGCGGGCGGCGTAGTTGCCACCGTCGGGGTATTCACCTTCCCACCAGGAACGAAGCTGACTGCCGAGGGTGCGAGCAGGTACCTGGTGCCGGAAGAAACGGTCGTGTCTCTTTCGAAAAACGCGTCCATCCGCCAAGGCGCAATCGAGTCGGCCAATCAGGGCTCGATACCCGGCACATTGAACCTGATGCTGATCCAGCGAGAGGCCGAGATGATGCAGAAGGCGCTTACAGTCTTTCACACCGAGTTCAACAAGTTTGCAACCGAGGACCTGCCGCGCGTTTAGCGGCAAGTCCCCGTCAAGGATGAGGAGATAGAGATGATTCGAGCCCTCTACACAGCGGCGAGCGGCATGAGCGCGCAGGAACTTAACCTGGACACGATTGCCAACAATCTGGCAAATTCTTCGACGACGGGATTCCGGCAGTTGCGCCTGGAGTTTCAGGACATGGTTTATCAGAACCTGGTCACTCCGGGCGCGGCCCAGAGCCAGTCCACGGTTTCAGCGGGGCTGCAGGTGGGCCTGGGAACCAAGTCGGCGGCCACCGAGGTGATTATGACCCAGGGATCGCTGAATCAGACATCCAATCCATTGGATGTGGCAATTGAGGGCAGCGGGTTTTTCCAGGTGCAGCGGCCGGATGGAAGCATTGCCTACACGCGCGCCGGACAGTTTCAACTGAACAGCCAGGGAACTCTCTGCACTACGGATGGCGACCCGGTTATACCCACCATTACCATACCTGCCAATGCAACGGCGGTCACCATAACCCAGTACGGCGTGGTGAACGCAACTCTGCCGGGGCAGACGAACCCTTCTCAACTGGGCCAGCTTCAGTTGGCGACGTTCCCCAATCCGGGAGGGCTTGAGAGCATGGGCTCCAATCTGCTTGAGGCCAATCTAAACTCGGGCAACCCGGTGACAGGTAATCCCGGAGGAACCGAGGGATTGGGTACCCTTCAACAGGGATATCTCGAAAACTCGAATGTCGATGTAGTCACCATGTTCGTACAGATGGTGTTGGCTCAACGGGCGTATGAGTCAAACTCCAAGGTAATCAAGGCTGCGGATGATATGTATTCGCAAGTCAATAACATGACCCACTAATCAGCATGATGCAGATAAAGTCTCGAGGCGCTGGTGAACAGAATGAAAGCAGTTCAGGCAGGGATTCTTGGTGCAGTAGTGCTGACAGCGGCAATCATGCCAGGCGCGCGCAGCGCAACGGCGGACAAGCCGAGTGCGAGACGTGGTGAATCATTGGACCATCAGGGGTCCAACCCTGGCACCGACGCCGCTTCGATCGCTCGCGAAATCGACGATCCCCACAACGGTGCACGCTGGCTGCTCCTGATCGACCCGCATCATTCAGGCGGGCCTGGGCGACTGGTGCTGGCCGACACGGTTCTGAACAAGTTTCTGCTATCCAAATCAGTCGTGCAAAGAACTGAGACTCCACTTCCACCGGTGATCCATAGAGGAGACAGGCTGATCCTTGAGGAACATTCGCCAGTGCTTGACGGCCGACTTGATGCCATAGCGCTCAATCCTGCCGCGGTTGGTGGCAGGCTCCTGGTCCGCCTGGTTATCGGTGGGCAAGTGGTCCGCGCGTTAGCAGTGGGCCCAGGTTCCGTGAATCTGGCGCAGGAAAAGGGCGGCGGGCAGTGAGATCGAAATCGGAGAAGAATTTCATCAGCCTGTGGGTTGTTATGCTTCTATGCGCTTTCTTGCTGTCGACTCATCTTGACGCGCTGAGCATGAAGCACATACCACTTCTTCCGGCGGCCAAGCCGACTCCGCCCGAGGCGGCTCTCGCAGCCTATATTGAACGCGTGCATGCCCAGCAAGCGGCCGAGGTCAAGACGCTGGGTTCAATCTGGAGCCCCGAGGGCAGGCTGGTGCGTTTCGGCACCGATGCCAAGGCAGCACGGCTCCATGACGTGGTATCGATTGTCGTGACGGAGAGCCTCGCCGCCTCGACAGACGGCCAGGTCAAGAATGCGAGAGCCTCGAATGCGAATTCCGGGCTGACGTCTTTGTTTGGCCTACTCAAAGGTTCCAACGCCCTGCAGAACCTGGTTGGCATGAATGCGAGTTCCGGGTTGACCGCGCAGGGGCAAAGCACTACGAACTCTAGCCTCGCAACGACCTTTGGGGGCGAAGTGGTGGATGTGCTGCCCAATGGAATGCTGGTGGTGCAGGCCACGCGGCAGTTGACGTTTTCGCAGCAAACCCAGTTGATCAAGTTGCGCGGCCTGGTGCGTCCCGAAGATGTGAGCGCGCAAAACCAGGTACTTTCAACCGCGATGACCGATCTCGAGTTGGAGGTAACCGGCAAAGGTATCGTCAATGATTCCACCTACAGGCAGAACCCGCTGGTTCGCTTCCTCGAGAGGGTGCTGATTTTTTAGGAACAACGGAATAACGAATGGGAATCAGGGTGAATGTGGAGCAAGAAAATCTCAAGCCGAAGAAGCAAAGAATGAATTGGTGCTTACGGAATCTCCGTTGCTATCCGGCACTGGCATTTGCGCTTTTGATGGCCGTGCAGGTTCATTCCGAACCGGCTCCGCAACTGGCCCGAATCAAGGATGTCGCCACCATTGACGGAATTCGCGACAACCAGCTTGTCGGGTACGGTCTGGTGGTGGGACTGCACGGCACCGGCGACAGCTCGCAGACGGTGTTTCCCGCGCAGACCCTGATCTCTGCTCTCGAACGAATGGGTATTACCGTACCCCAAACCGGATCGAATAGCGCGAGCAATATGCAGGTAAAGAATATGGCCGCCGTCTTCGTGGTGGCGACGCTCCCCCCGTTCAGCCGGCCTGGATACAAGATGGACATTACGGCTTCATCGGCCGGAGATGCGCGAACACTCGAGGGCGGCATTCTGCTGATGACACCGCTCTACGGGCCGGATGGGCAGATTTACGCGCAGGCCCAGGGCGCGCTTGTGCTGGGCGGCTACATGGCGACGTCGGGAGGTAACAGCAAGCAACTGAATCACCCAACCACCGCACGGATTCCTGGTGGCGCTCTGGTGGAGAGGGCGGTACCCTTCGACCTGACACAAATGCACGTCGTCAGTGTCGAGCTGAACGATGCGGACTTTCACACCGCCGAACGCATGGCCGCTGCCATCAATCGTGCCCTGACCGGAACGCGCGCGCATGCGGTGGACAGCCGCAGGGTTGAGGTTGCGACGATCCCCGGCGAAGATATGGCCGCATTGCTGGACCAGGTCGAGGCTGTTGAAGTTGACGTGTATCCCAGGGCCAGGGTGGTGGTGAATGAGCGGACCGGAACGGTGGTCATTGGCGGAACAGTACGCCTGCAGCCGGTTTCCATCCTGCATGGGGGGCTCTCCGTAAATGTCATCAGCGAATCGACGGTGTCGCAACCCAACCCCGGTTCGGGCGGAAGCACCGCGGTGGTTCAGCAAACCTCTGTGCAGGCTCAAGACAAACCGGTCAACCAGATTGACTTGAAACAAGGGGCTACGGTCGAAGATTTGGTCAAGGAATTGCAGCGTACCGGGGCGGGGGCAAGGGATGTGATCTCCATTTTACAGGCTATGAAGGAGGCCGGCGCGCTGGAGGCCGACCTGGAGGTACTGTGATGCGGCGGGATGTTCCCGGAGGAATTCAATGACAACGGTATCGACGATAGCAGCGGGGACAGCAAGCACGAATACACCCCAGCCTCGGTTGGTGAAGGCTGCGCACGAGTTTGAAGCACAGATGATGCAGGAACTCATGAAGCCCTTGACGCATGGCAGTGCCCTGACAGGCGAGGACGATGATTCCAGCAATAGCTCCGGCTCGAATGGAGCGCTGGGCGAGTTTGCAACCGAAGCGCTGGGGAGGGCACTGAGTGAGCAGGGCGGTTTCGGGATCGCGAAAAGTGTTCTGAAAGATTTGTCCCATTCCGGTAATAAGTCTGTATCGGTACCGGTAACCGGAAATGTGCACGGAAAGTACTGAGATGAGCACCTCTGAATGACTACAGTGATTAGTAGACCGGCCGATAGAACGAGTAAGGAGCAATGCGCATGGACATTCGTAATAGTCTCGATGGATTGAAGACGCTGTTGGGCGTTACCCCGCCCGCGACGTCGGCGCCACATTCCGCAAATACAACATCGGCAACCGGAGCAAGTGGTCTGGGCAGTGACAGTGCGACCTTCAGTAGCGCGGGAAGCGAAGTCTCGTTGACTGCGGCCGACGATGGAGTTCGTACAGACAAGGTTGCCTCCGTCCAGGCAGCGCTGGCGGCGGGATCCTACAACGTCCCGGCATCCGCTGTGGCGTCGAAAATGGTGGATGCGATGCTTGCCGGCGATCGCTGATCGAGAATGGCTCGTGGTCCAGACGATCTGACGGGCGGATAAGCATGACTACGAAGATGGGCGTGAAGCAATGAAACGAACGAGGGCTGCAGCTGCCGCAGGCAGAGGCCTGAAACACCCGGAGCTTAAGGAATTGGTGTGCGAGGCCTCCCATGCTCTGGCGTGCCTGGACACGAAAAGGCTGGAGGAACTGGCGCACTCCTGTCAGGCACTCAACCGCGAATTGGCGCCTATGAATTCTACGGCACGGGAAGACCTGGCCCGCCAGGCTCGGGAGGCAACTGAAGAGATGGCGGTATTCTCCCGGGTCATGGAAGCTACACGGGCCAACCTGAACGTGATGAATCGGCTCCGGGAACTGCGCGCCGGACGCCTTGAATACGGCGAGGCTCAGACGCAACCCTGGGCTGGCACGGAGAGCGGTAATGGGATCGATTAGCTCCGCGTTCGACCTGATCTCCGGAGCATTGAACGCCGACCAGGCGGCACTCAGTATTGTGGCCAATAACGTTGCCAACGCCAATACCCCGGGATACACCGAGAAGGTCCCCAACTGGCAGGAAAACGATCCGATTCAGATCAATGGCGTTCAATATGGGGACGGAGTCACCGAGACCGGCGCCTCCTCAATGCGCGACAGTGTTCTTTCTGCTCGGCTGGATCAGCAGCAGCAGTTGGCCTCGGCATCCAACGCCCGCCTGACTGCGCTTGATGGCGTGCAAGCTCTATTTACCCCGGATTCGGGTTCCAGCGGTTCGACGGCGGGCGATATAGGCAACGATCTCACCGGCTTTTTTGATTCCTTCTCATCACTGGCAAACAGCGGCACACCCACTAATAATGCAATGCGCGAGGCGGTGCTCAATTCGGCGTCGACGCTCGCGGGCAACATTTCCAATGCCGCGGCCAGTCTGAGCACCCAGCGATCAGCCCTGGATCAGGAGGCATCCGGCGTGACGAGCCAGGTGAATGCACTTACCTCATCGATTGCCCAGTTGAATCAGCAGATTCAGTCAACCTCGCCCAATGGGGATGCCGGAACGCTCGAAGACCAGAGGCAGGAAGATCTAAGCCAGCTTTCTCAACTGATCGGGATCAACCAGGTTAAGACGGAAGATAATGGCCTTTCTGTGACCACCACCTCCGGACAATTACTGGTTTCGGAGAACTCGAGTTTCCAGTTGACCAGTGGATCGGTAAGCGGGGTAACTCATTTCTTTGTTGGCACCGCGGACATCACTTCCCAGTTAACTTCGGGCGGCGGCGAGTTGGGAGGCTACCTGACGGCGCGCGATGAGGACATTCCCAGTGCGCTGAACTCACTCGACCAGCTTGCCTATGGTGTCTCCACATCAGTGAATCAACTGAATAACACGGGGACAGATCTGAACGGGAACACGGGCAGCTCCGCAATCCCGCTTTACATATTCAATGAACCCACCCAGGTGGCCGGAAGCGCGCTGGCGATGAGTGTAACAATGACAGACCCAAGTCTGGTTGCAGCGGCAGGCGCAGGCATGGGAACGGGCGATAATTCGAATGCCATCACAATGGGGAAGCTCGCAAATGAATCGCTGATGCAGCCCATCGCAACGACTGATTTCGGTGTGTCACAAAACCTGAATTCTTCGTCTGGGTCTGCGACCAGCAGCTTGCAGGTCTACGATTCTTTGGGAAACAGCTATCCCGCTACGGTGACGTACACCAACCAGGGCAGTAACACATGGGGTTACAGCATCTCGGTGCCGGATGCGCTGACCCCGAATACGAGCGTCCCCGGTTCCGTAAGTTACAGTCTTGGCACCGGAGAAACGGTGAACCCCGGAACGAGTCTGACCATTACCGGGAACACGTCAGCCGGAATCGCGGCGACGATCGCTGCGCCAACTGTGACTTCCGGTGAGGCGGTCGGCACGGCTGGCCCACCGGCCACCGGCTACGTGGGGGCGCTCGACGCCCAGATTGCGGCTGCAGGAATCACTGGCGTCACCGTTTCGAGCACCGGGGGGGTATTGACTATCTCAGGGGCTCTAACTACGGCGGGCAGCGTGATCGCCGATCCAGCCGCGTCAGCGAATGCGACTGGAACACTCACCTTCAATGCAAGCGGTGTGCTGGTGAGTCCTGCAGCGACTGTGAGCGGCATAACCTTTGCCGGTCTCTCCGATGGAGCGGCGACCCTGAATCTCGACTGGAATCTCAATTCCGCCAATGGGTTCGGAACTGTCACGCAGACCGCGGCGGCCAACTTGCAGTCGGGAGAAAGCCAGAACGGTTCTGGGGGTATGAGTAACGGAGCGACGCCGATCGGATTCTTTTCGAACTTTGTTTCTACGTTGGGGGCAACTGTCTCAGGCGTACAAGCCGAAAACACGGCGCAGAACGCTTCTGTGACTCAACTGCAAACGCAGAACGACGCTCTTTCCAAGGTGAATCTGAACGACGAAGCAGCCGCTATGTCCGCATTGGAGAGCAGCTACCAGGCAGCATCGCAGGTATTTACGATGCTGAATACCGCGATGGAATCTGCCTTGAACCTGGGGACGGAAACTGCGGTCTCGTGATGAGTGAATGCGGCGCTGACAAATTCGATGCGGCGGATGAGCAATGCAGTCAAGGCGCATTTCTGCTAAAGGGAGGGAAGCGGTGCGAGTAGACCCGAGTTATTCTTCAAACCTTGTTGGTGCGCTGGATCAAAGCCAGCTGAACGAGCAGCAATTGACGGCCGAGTTATCAAGCGGTGTAAGCATTACCTCCCTGGGCCAGAACCCCGTCGCATCCGGGGAGAATGTGCTGCTGCTCAATCAGATTCAACAGGATGATTCATTTACGCAATCTTCAAGTCTGGTGACCGGTCAGTTGCAGGTAGCAGACTCAACGCTGGGCTCTGTGGTCTCTCAGCTTACACAGGCTGTTTCTCTGGCAATCAGCGCAAACAATGGGACCATGAATGCGAGCGATGTAAAGTCCATTGGAAACCAGATTTCCGGCATTCTCGACGAGGTTCAGTCACTTGCCAATACCAACTATCAGGGCCAATACATCTTCGCCGGCGGACAAACTTCCACGCTTCCGTTCACGACCTCAACTACGACGACGCCTGCCACAACCACTTATAACGGGGACGATGATGTCAACCATCTTGAGACACCTACCGGGCAAAAGATTCAATTGAACGTGCCAGGGGGGCAGATCTTTTCCGGCGCGGGCACGAACAACGTTTTTGCTGCTCTCAACAACCTGGTGGCTGATTATTCCAGTGGCACCGTCAATACGGCGCAGGCAGCGAGTGATACGCAAGCGTTGGGAACAGCGTTAAATTATGTTTCCCAGCAGCGAGTCGTCGTCGATAGTTCCATTACGCAGATCAGCGCGGCATCCGGCGCGGTCAGCAGCCAGCAGACGCAGTTAACCACCGCACAGACGAACCTTATGCAGGCGGATTTTGCGACAGTCTCGACCCAACTTTCACTTTCAGAGACTCAGCAGACCGCCCTGGAAGACGTGATCGCGCAGATGGATTCCCAAACCAATAGCCTCTTCAGCAAGCTGCAATAACCTGCAGCGAAGTCAATCCGTCTATACTCGGAGCGGGGGGGAAACGCCTTGTTCGCTCCGATTCGTTTTGTATGGAATGCAACCCGCGGCAACCGCCTCACGCCCTGGCGGAGTGAGTATCTGCGGTGGCGCGTAGAGACGTATTCGGGTCAAAAGGCTGAGACTCTTACTTTTAGAAAGATCGCGAGTTTTGTCTGGATCTCTCGTTGGGAACTCCTGAGTTTTCTGGTGTGGACGGACCGCCTTGATCGGGATGTCCACAAGCGGATCTGATTCGGAGGCGCTCGACGGCAGGCGGTGCCGCCTTTACCGTTCCGTGCCGCATCCTGCCAACGGCGGCATTATCATCGAGGCTGGAGATTGTCGCTGCATGAGATTCGGATTACCCTGTCCGGCTTCGTTCTTATTTGCATTGATTGCCGCACTTCCCACAATGGCGCAGCAACTGCCTCCAGCCGAGCCGCCGTTGCCGCTGCCCAGCGCCCACCCCGAAGCCCCCACAATCCGCGTAACCTCGCAGGAAGTGCTGGTGCCGACGCTGGTTGAAAAGCCCCACGGGGGAATTGTCTACGGCCTCAAGCCGGACGATTTTGTGCTCGAAGACAACGGCGTCCCACAGAAGATACGCGTGCAGGAAGAGATGGATACCGCTCCGGTTGCGCTTGTGGTTGCAATCGAACAGGGCGGTGTGAGCGCGCTTGAGTTCGACAAGGTTGCAAAACTCGGCCCACTGCTCGACATGTTCCTGTCCGACGGTCGGAGCCAGGCAGCGTTGGTGGGCTTCGATTCCCAACCGCATCTGATTCGAGACTACAGCCACTCAAGCGAGGAAATGAACCGGGCTCTCAAGCGCATGGAGCCTGGCGATGGGGGAGATGCGATCCTCGACACCGTCAGCTATGCCGTGGATCTGCTCGAAGACCAGCCAAAGGAGTATCGCCGCGTCCTGCTCATGATTACTGAGGAGCGGGATCACGGCAGCAAACACACCAAGCCGGCGCAGTTGATTGAGAAAATCGGCCGCTCCGATGTGCTGGTGCTGAGTGTTTCGTTTTCTCCTGCAAAGGCTGAGCTACTCCACGACATGAAGGACAACGGGGACAATCGCACCATGAACATGATGTCGCCCTTGATCATGCTCATCCAGGCCTTCAAGAAGAATGTCTCAAAAGAGGTTGCTCAGATGAGCGGTGGGGAATACACCACTTTCACGGGAGACAAGGGTTTTGAGGAGCGAGTGTTGCAGGCGGCAAAGGATACGCGCAATCGCTATCTACTAAGTTTTAGCCCGTCGAACCCATCGCTTGGCCTGCACACGATTAAGGTGCGAACCGTTCAGGATTACGGCGCTCGAATCGTTGCGCGGGCGAATTACTGGCTGGAAGCGGAGCCGTAGTGGAGCACCCGGAAACCTGAGAATCGTTTGTCAATCTCCGAGGGTTGGGCAGATGGCAATGAACGGGCCGTTCATGGTAATCTCACAATAGACACTTGAGAGTGGATCTAAGAAGACAAGAGGAGTAACACACGCCGTGCTGGCGACTGCTAAGAAAACAACCCTGATTGAAAGCTTCCGCACCCATGATTCGGACACCGGCTCGCCGGAGGTCCAAATCGCTATTCTGAGTGCGCGTGTTGCTGAACTGACCGAACACTTCAAAACCCACAAGAAGGATCACGCATCCCGTCGTGGATTGTTGCAACTGGTCAGCAAGCGCCGACGCCTGCTGGATTACCTGAAAGCCCATGATGCGGATCGCTATCGCGACGTTATCGGCAAACTTGGAATCCGCAAGTAATCGGAAAGCAAACCCAGAAAGCCGACTTTGACACGGAAGCGCTCAGACCGATCATTGGTCACGGCCCCCGTTCTACCCAGAGCCTGGGGCCTTGGTGTACCTGGCGAACTCCAACCGCTGCCAGGGGCTGCGCACAGCTATCTGCTGAGCGCTCCCCGAGTATGCCGCCCGAAACGCAGAACCGGAGAATCCTCCGTCACGTGCGGAATCCATTCTGCATTCGCTCTGCGTCCAGCTTTCGCCAGCCTTCCAACGCCCTCCGGCGCCTTCCCACTACAAGTTTCCCAAGCGAAAAAAATGAAACGAGGACTCTATGTCTAAGCATGAAGTATCCGTCGAGCTTGCCGGCGGCAAGCGGTTGGTCTTTGAGACTGGCCGCATGGCCAAGCAAGCCTCTGGCGCAGCGCTGGTTACCACGGGCGAAACCGTGGTTCTGGCTACTGCCGTAGCCTCTCCGGATCCCCGGGAAGGCATCGATTTCTTCCCCCTGACCGTGGATTACCGCGAATACACCTATGCCGGTGGACGCATTCCCGGCGGCTTTATCAAGCGTGAAGGCCGGCCCAGCGAGAAGGAAGTTCTCACCTGCCGTCAGATCGATCGCCCCATCCGTCCCCTATTCCCTGATGGTTTCCGCAATGAGACTCAGGTCATCGCGCTGGTCTTTTCCGCCGACAAGGAAAACGATCCCGATGTGGTTGGTATCAATGCCGCTGCGGCCGCGCTTGCGCTTTCCGACATTCCGTTCAGCGCCACCGTTGGAGCTGTACGCGTAGGCCGTGTGAATGGTGAGTTCGTCATCAATCCCACCTACGCCGAGCGCGCAGAGACCACCGTCAACATCATGGTCGTCGGCCACAAGGACGGCATCGTGATGATCGAGTCGGGCGCGAAGGAAGAGACAGAAGAAGTCATCCTGGCGGCCATCGAGTTTGCACACGCTGAGATCAAGAAGATTGTTGCCGCCATTGACGAGCTGGTTGGCCTCGCGGGCAAGCCCAAGCGGGCATTTACTGCACCGACCACCGACGAAGCCTACTACGAAGAGTTGAAGGCCAAGATCGGCGATAAGCTGAAGGACGCTCTCGACACCAAGAAGTATGCCAAGACAGACAGCTATGCGCTCGTCAAGAAGATCAAGGACGAACTCGCTGCCGAGTTGCCGGCAGACGATCCAAGCGCCAAGAAGAAGCTGTCGACATACTATGAGTTGCTCCGCGAACGTACCTTCCGCGAGCAAGTAACCAAGGAGCGCATTCGTCCCGATCGTCGCGCATTCGACGAGATCCGCGAGATCACGATCGAGACCAAGGTTCTGCCCCGGGTACACGGCTCGGCCCTCTTCACACGCGGCGAAACACAGGCCCTGGTGACGGCAACTCTCGGCACCCAGGACGACGGGCAACGGCTGGAAAGCTATGAAGGCGAGAAGAAAAAACCCTTCATGCTTCACTACAACTTTCCTCCGTTCAGCGTTGGTGAAACAGGACGTATGACCGGCACTGGTCGCCGCGAAATTGGCCACGGCGCACTTGCCGAGCGGGCCATTTCCGCAGTTCTGCCTTCTGCTGAAGAGTCTCCTTACACCATCCGCATTGTGTCCGACATCTTGGAATCCAACGGCTCTTCATCAATGGCCTCTGTCTGCGGCGCCAGCCTCGCGCTGTATGACGCGGGCATCAGCCTCAAGGGCTCTGTGGCCGGCGTGGCCATGGGGCTGGTGAAGGAAGGCGACGACTATGCGATCCTCACCGATATTGCCGGCGCGGAAGATCACTACGGCGACATGGACTTCAAGGTAGCCGGAACCCGCAAGGGAATTACCGCGCTGCAGATGGACATCAAGATCGGCGGCCTCACCCGCGAGATTCTCGAGCAAGCGATGGCCCAGGCCAAGGCAGGCCGCCTCTTCCTGCTGGATAAGATGGACGCGATTCTTGACGGACCACGCACCGAGCGTTCGGCTTATGCTCCGCGCATTGAAACCGTCATGATCCCCACCGACAAGATCCGTGATCTGATCGGCAAGGGTGGCGCAACCATCCGCGGCATCATTGAGCAGACCGGCGCCAAGATCGATGTGGACGATACCGGCCGCGTCAGCGTTGCCTCTTCCGATGCCGAGGGTCTGAAGAAGGCGCTCGAGATCATTGGAAACCTCACCGCCGTGCCCGAGATTGGCAAGGTTTATCTGGGCAAAGTGGTCCGCCTGGCGGAGTTCGGCGCATTTGTCGAGCTTTTCCCCGGTACCGACGGCCTTCTGCACATCTCCGAGATCGCTGAGCATCGCGTCAAAGAAGTGAAGGACGAGCTGCGCGAAGGCGATCAGGTCATGGTCAAGGTGTTGGCCATTGAAGGCAATCGCATCAAGCTTAGCCGCAAGGCCCTGATCAAGGAACAGAAGGCAAAGCTCGCTCAGTCATCGCCAGTCGAAACGGAAGACGCGCCGAACGATTTTGACGCGCCCTCGGCTCCTGTTCACTCCGCTGCGCCGGCTGCACCTGCAAGGCCTCGCAACGAATTCGATGAGCGTCAACCCAAGTCAAATCAGAGCACAATCCTTATTGAGGGTGGTGACGACTTCGACGAAGAGGGAGGCGAGGAATTCGACGAGGAAACCGAGCCGAACTTCAATCGGGTCGATGGTGCTCCAGTTCCGGTGGGGCAAGCGGTGGGCGCAGGCCGTCCGCCCGCGAATGCGAATAACAACAATCGCCGTCGTCGCCGTCGTCGCCCTGGTGGCGGCGGTGGTGGTGGCCGCGGACCTGGCAGCAGCGGTAGCCAGGGTTAAGTACCCAGCATCCAAACAGCAGAGCGGCCCGGAGAATCTGTCCGGGCCGTTCTGCGTTGGTTAAATGGATCGAAGCTAAATTGCCCGGATTGGAACCTGCTTCAGGCTTAGGGAATTAATCCACTACTGGCATGGCAGGGTCAGGGAGCGAGCGAATCTCGGAAAGCGTTGAACCAATTGGAGCGACCGGGAGTTCGCCCTTAGCGGGGTTCTGAGGATCGCGCTTCGAGCTATACATCCGCTGATCTGCCGCAATAAATAAAGATTCCGGATCGTAAGCGTCTTCCGGGAAAATCGCGACGCCCACGCTTGCACTGATCCGTGCAGTATTCTCGCCACCCAGTTTAATGGGTTCGATGAGTAGTTGCAGAAGTGCATTTCCAACGGCTTCAGCTTGCTGGCGGGATATCGGTTCCTCGAGGATAATCGAGAACTCGTCACCACCGGTCCGCGCCACAGTATCTGAGCGGCGCACGCGCCCGGAAAACCTCGTTGCTACTTGCTGCAACAGGAGGTCGCCAATGTGATGGCCCTGTGTATCATTGACCTCCTTGAAGTGATTCAGGTCGACAACCAGCAACGCCGTCTGGTTCTGGCTCCGGCGAGCTCGCTCCAGAGCACTTGCCAACCGATCCTGGAAAAGTCGCCGATTGGGAAGTCCCGTCAAATAATCGTGGAGCGCCAGGTGCCGGTTCATCTCAATTTGCTCTTCAAGCAACAGCAGGATCATACCCACCGCAACCACGTATTTCGGCAGATTCCAGACCTCGCTCTCGATGTGAATTCCGCTGAAGAACGTTGACATGATGGGTGACATGACAAATACAGCGGCCCAGGTCAGAAATCCGGCAATTGTAATAAACGAACCCGCCGTCCCATGCCGATAACCAAAGAAAAAATGGACACAACAATTGAAGTAGATGATGAAAAGCAGGGCGTTCAAGGCCAGATCCGTGCCGCCAGGCCGCTGTTGCACCACAAGAGCGAAAATCGAAAGCCCTAAATAATTGCTGACCATGATCCAACGCAAACTGTGTGTGAACTTTGTTACCACCGCAAGCGCGATCACCAGCGGACAGGCGCCGAGCAGGAATGCTGAGATATTCAACGCCCAGGTAGACCCTGCGTTGGTATTGAGCAGGATGATGTAGAGAGTATTCGACCCCATCAGCGCTGCCAGCATCCAGCGGCTGGATTTCTGGACCCGATAAGGTACTGAAGCCCACATGAACAGAAGTCCGGCCCAAACCAAGCCAGAAAGACCGATTATGGCAGCCAGCGTTCCCCAAATACCCGGAATTCCAAGGAACAGAAAAGCCGCAAAATGGACGACGATCATCAGCCACCCGGTAAGCCAGATTCCTGAGACAGGGGTGGGGTTGCGCCGCGAGACTGACGCGAAGGCGCACGCCAAGAGCGCGACTGCCGTCAGATCCGGGAGTTCACTCCAATTCACGGGGCTCACCTTTCGAGAAAAGACCTAAATAGTATGATCGGCCAGTTGGCAGACAATTCTATAACTCTTCCGTGCTACGGATGTAACTTGGATTTGGATTGACGCAAACAGCCACTTTATCAATACTACCCGGTGATCGATCGTATTACTTCGAATGTGTTTCTATCGGTACTTTTCTACTTTTGCTCTAATCTAGAAGAGATGGCCGCCAGTTTGTACATCGTCGTTGCAGGGGAAGATCCGGGATTCGACATTTTCGTAAATGGTCACGCTCTAGCGCGCAACGAAGATTCGTTGGAGAAGCTGGCCGGACGGCTCAAGGTCGCGCCTCTGCTTGAGTTCTTTTCCGCTGACGAGAATTCAATGGAGTTACTGCTGGAGCAGGGGGCCGGCGATCCCGATTGGGCTCCAAATTTGCCGGAGCCACAATGGTTTAGCGCTTCGGAGGGATTACAAACAGTGCGCGCACTGATCCGGTGCCTCCTCGATTCGCCGGCGGCTTTGGGCTCGGAAACAAAGCCGGTCCTGCTCGAACTGCAAGAGTACGAGCACGTGCTGGAGAAGACGGCGCAACGGCATCTTCGCTGGCATCTTGCCGTAAGCTGGCGCTAGAGCCGACCTCTCCATCAGTCCGCCGCCGATTCGCCTTCTTTGGGATTGAAAATGTTTCCCATCCGCCGGATCTGCGCGCCTACAGCCCGCAGCTTTTCCTCGATGCGCTCATATCCGCGATCCATATGATAAACACGATCCAGAATGGATTCTCCGTCCGCCACCAGAGCCGCGAGCACGAGCGAAGCAGAAGCCCGAAGGTCCGAGCACATGACGGCCGCGGCAGAGAGCTTCGCCGCGCCTCGAACCGTGGCCACGCTGCCGTCCACCTTGATATTTGCGCCCATCCGGACCAGTTCCTGAACGTGCATAAACCGATTTTCGAAGATGTTTTCCTTGATCGTGCTGACACCGTCCGATTGCGTTGCCAGCGCCATGTATTGCGCCTGCATATCGGTTGGAAATCCGGGGTACTCTTCCGTGGAAACATCGGCCGCGCGCAGTGGCCCGTCCGAACGGACGCGCACCGTGTCGGGTCCGAGAATGTTTATCCGCGCCCCGGCCTGTTCCAGTTTTGCAATCACCGCTCCAAGGTGCTCCGGATTGCAGTTGGCCACTATCAAGTCGCCCGATGTGATCGCACCGGCCACCAGGAACGTCCCCGCCTCGATCCTGTCAGGATTGATCCGATATCGCGCACCATGAAGCCGGCTCACGCCCCGCACTCGAATCGTTGATGTCCCCGCGCCTTCAATCTTTGCGCCCATGGCGGTAAGCAGGGCAGCGAGATCGGTTACCTCAGGTTCGCGCGCGCAGTTTTCCATCAGGGTTTCCCCTTCGGCCAGCACGGCAGCCATCAGCAGATCTTCGGTCCCTGTGACGGTAATTTTGTCGAAGACAAGGTGAGCGCCTCGCAACCGATCCGCCCTCGCTTCAAGATAGCCGTGCTCCTGGGTGATGGTTGCGCCCATCAACTCCAGCCCCTTGATATGCAGGTCGATCGGCCTGCCCCCTATCGCGCATCCGCCCGGCATTGCGACGCGAGCAATGCCGGCACGGGCCACAAGCGGACCAAGCACAAGGGAACTGGCCCGCATAGTCTTTACGATTTCGTATTTGGCCACAGGATCCGAGAGTGTGCGGCAACAGATGGTGGTGCGATGCTGCGCCCGGCCATAGCCCAACTCCACTTCAGCGCCCATCGAAGCCAGTAACCGCCGTTCAGTCTCAATGTCCCGAACCTGAGGAATGTTTTCGAGAGTAACCTCGTCCTCTGTAAGAATCGCTGCAGCCATGCAGGGCAATGCCGAATTCTTTGCGCCGGAGATACGCACCGTACCAATCAGCGGATTGCCGCCGCGAATGACAAATTTATCCATGAATTTGCAGGAACTCCTAGGCTTCTAGTGTAAATCCGCCAGGGAATGTATATGACGATGCCGCTCAAGGGGGACCTTGAGCGGCAATAGAACTGGAATTGCAGAATGTCTTAGTTAGTCACAGCTCGAGCACATTGTCTTCAATCGCCAGCCGGACATTCCCATCCGACTTGGCGAGACGCCGGACTGCTTCGGGCTTGTCAACCTTGGCCTTCAGCATCACCAGGGCGACCGGGACGCTGCGTCCCGCGCTTTTGATTGTCTCAACTGCGGTGGGGCGGTCAATCTTGCAGGCACTCATCAGAATGCGAATGCCGCGTTCCACCAGCTTCGAGTTCTGCATATGCACGTTGACCATCAGGTTTTCGTACACGTAGCCGAGTCGGGTCATGGCGCCGGTGGTGATCATGTTCAGGACCATCTTCTGCGCGGTGCCGGCCTTCATGCGTGTGGAACCCGAAATCACTTCGGCTCCAACTTCGGCAACAATGGCGATATCTGCCGCCCCAGCCAACGGAGTGTCATGGTTACAGGTAACAGCCGCTGTGTGCGCACCGCGAGCACGGGCATAGGCAACTGCAGCAACAACATAAGGGGTGCGGCCCGAAGCTGACAGACCAATCACCACATCTTTGCGGGTGGGCCGCCGGCGAGCGATATCCCGCTGACCAAGCTCCTCTGAGTCCTCGTTCACCTCAACCGCCGAAGCCAGCGCCTTGGGACCACCGGCCATGATGTACTGCACCTGGCCTGGAGCCGTCGAGTAAGTTGGTGGGCATTCCGAGGAATCCAGCGCGGCGATCCTGCCGCTGGAACCGGCACCCACGTAGATTAACCGTCCGCCGTCGCGCAAACTGCGGGCTACCTGGTCAATTACTTGCGCGATCTCCGGAATGGCCTTTTTGACTGCCGAGGCAATCTTCGCATCTTCGTGGTTGATGATGCGTGCAATGTCGATGGCAGATTTTGTGTCGAACCCCTGAGATGCCTCGTTCTGGCTCTCGGTGGTCAAATCCTGAAGCAGTGCGGCCTGGCTTTTCTTCGCTTCGTGTGCTTGGGCGCCGGCCGTCTCCTGAATCGGTGAACTGGTAAGCATGCGTATGTCCCCAATTTCTGATTGTATCTGGAATCTGTCCAACTCCCGAGAGAATTCTGGATCGCTGGAATCCATGAATCAACCCAATCAAGGGGAAGACAGCAAAGCCACACGAACGGCATCATGAAAAGCCGGCCGTATCTCCCGAATCAACTGCGATTGCCGGTCCGGCCAAGTCCGGTTTGTTAGCAGTACCACGGCAATTCCAGCATCCAGATCAATCCAGAGCGAACAACCGCTATACCCTAGATGTCCAATCGACCGCAGCGAAAAATATTGGCCCGCTGATGACTTGGCTGACGGCGTATCCCAGCCAAGTGCCCTCGAACTGCCTTCCGGGCCCTGCCGCTCTGCAAATACCTTCAATGTTGCCCCATCAAACAAGCCCGAATGCTCTGATGCCGAGGCGTTCTCGCGCGATGCCTTCAGGATCTCGGCGGCGAAGAGCAGCAGGTCCGGCACGTTCGAAAATAGTCCCGCATGCCCCGCGGCGCCCTTCAGCAACCATGCATTCTCGTCCTGAACTTCACCCTGAATCCGGCGGTGGCGCAACCACGTATCTTCTTCGGTTGGGGGGATTGCGGCTCGCACAGCAGGCGGCGGACAGAATCCTGTCCTGATAAGACCGAGGGGGTCAAAGACTTCGCGGCCTGTCCAGATCGCCAGGTATTCGCGGGTGCATACCTCCAACGCCTTGCCAAGCAAAATGAAACCTGGATCGGAGTACTCGGCTCGCGTCCCCGGTTCAGTCTGAAGTTGCAGTTCAAGACAGGCTCGAAACAGAGCGGCCGGGGTTGTCAGAGTGCGGAAAAATTCCACGTATCCAGGCAATCCCGAATTGTGCGCGAGCAGGTGGCGGAGCGTTATATGACGCGCAAGGTCACCGGCCTCGCGACCGATCACAAAACCAGGCAGGAACTCTCCAACGGGCGCATCCAGTTCGAGCAAGCCTCTTTGATAAAGCAGCATGGCCGCGGCGGTTGTGGAAACTACCTTCGTCAGGCTGGCCACGTCATAAACAGTCTCAGGCGTAACGGCCGGCGCACTCTCTTCATATGTAAAGCGTCCAAGGGCGCCCTGCAGAACCGTCTTGCCACCAGCCAGAACACCAAAAGCGCATCCCGGAAAGGCATGAGCGGCAATTGCGTCTTCCAGCACACGCAACACCGGCCCAAACTGGCCATCCTTATCGCTGGCGGCACTTCCAGACGGGATGATTTCTGCTGTCATCTCTGATTTGCATCCTAACGCGAATCTTGACCCGCCGCATTCGCCCAAATCCCATTTTTTTCGAAGGCATATTTCAATCAGACACTCTATTGGCGCTATCCTTGGATGCGGCCGCCTCGTCTATCGAATACGACGGCTACGCGGAGGCAGGGATGCGTGTGTTTTCAGAAACGGTTGGATATGCAATCGCTCTGGGGTTGGCGGCGATCGCCTCCGCGTCCCCGATAACACATGCGCAGACTCAGCAAGTCGACCCATCGTCACCAGCCCCGACAGCAGCCGAATCCGCGCCCACCAAGAAAACATACACAGTTCCAGCCGGAACCAAGATCCTGCTTCAATTGCGCAGTGGCATTAACACCCGAAGCGCCAAGGCGGGGGATGGAGTCTACCTGGCTTCGACCTTTCCTGTCGTTGTCGAAAATAAGGTTATGATTCCCTCCGGAGTCTACGTGCAGGGAGTGGTCGACCGCGTGGCGCGCGCGGGACGCGTGAAGGGCAGGGCACAGCTGGATATGCACTTTACGTCCATCATCTTCCCCAATGGCACTGTCGTTGAGGTTCCCGGCCTTGTAGACAGCCTTCCCGGTGCGAGAAAGCAATCCGTCAAGGACGACGGCGAAGGAACAATAGAACAGGACGCGGACAAAGGGCGCAACGCCGGCAAGACCGCGGAGATTGCGATCCCGACGGGTGGGACGGTTGGCTCCATTGGCGGTCTTGCCAGCGGGCATCCAATTGGTGGAGGGATAGCCGGCATAGGAGCCGGACTGGCCGCCGTTGGGCTCGTTTCGCTCTTCACCCGGGGCGCCGACGTGAACATCGATACCGGAACCCAGGTGGAAATGGTCCTGCAACGCCCGCTCCTGCTGGAAGAAGCCAACCTGAGCGGCACCGCGCAAAATCTGGAACCAGCGGCCGGTCAGCCCAAACCGCTCGGCAAGCCGAATCGCGCGCGTGTGCTGTGTCCCCCCGGAGGGCTCGGTTGCGAGTAATCTAGAAGAGAGATGCAAACGGTTCCAGAAGATTCTTCCCCGGTTTCCAGTCCAGTTCCGCCGTCGTTGGCTATCCCCGACGCTCAACCGGTTCTCATTCCAGTGCCTGCCGCTGTCAACAACACCGCCGATGGCATCTGGTTGTGGGTCCGCGACTTGATGATTGCAGCCGTCGCTTCAGTGCTCATCATTACCTTTCTCTACCAACCAGTCCGCGTCGAAGGTACCAGCATGTTGCCGCGGCTGGAAGATCGGGACCGGCTCTTCATCAACAAATTCGTCTATCACATTTCGTCCATCGAGCGCGGCGACGTGGTGGTCTTCCATTATCCGCGCGATCCGGAAAAGAGCTACATCAAGCGAGTGATCGCACTGCCGGGTGACAGGCTGCGCATCGACCGCGGAGTGGTCTGGGTTAACGGCATCCGCCAAACTGAAAATTATGTCCCGGAGGAATACCGAGATCCTAGCTCCCAGGCCGAGATGGTCATCCCGGAGGGCACCTATTTCATGATGGGTGACCACCGCTCCATCTCCCAGGACAGCCGCGCATTCGGCCCGGTTGAGCGCGGCCTTATCTACGGCAAAGCTGTGTTTGTCTATTGGCCGGCACGCGATGCAGGGGTGGTCCGCTAACCAGCGGAGAGATTCTTCTCGCAATCGGGAATGGTAGCCCGTGATGAAAGTCGGGTTTTGAAAGGGCGCGACTTCAGTCGTTCCGTAAATGCCTGATTACAAATGGGTCGATTTAGCCTCAGAGGGAAGCTTTTCGGCAAGTTGGACGTTTGCCCCAAGCTGGTATCGAGCAATCAACTCGGTGTGTGCCTCCCGCGAACTTCTGCCCCTCCATAGGTGGTAGAATCGATTGAATCCACTCCTCGGAGAGGCAATGCAATCGATTCTAGCGCTCGAAGACGGGCGCATCTTCCGCGGCCTCGGCTATGGGCACCCAAGTGAATGCCAGGGCGAAGTCGTTTTCAATACTTCCCTCACTGGCTATCAGGAAATCGCAACCGATCCCTCCTATTCCGGCCAGATCGTCGTTTTAACCAACCCCCAGATCGGCAACTACGGCACAAACCAGGCAGATAACGAGTCGGCCAAGCCCTATATCGAAGGCTTGATCGTGCGCGAGTTCTCGGCCGTCAGTTCCAACTGGCGCTCGGAGCAGGTCACTGACGAGTACATGGAGCGCTATTCCGTCCCTGTGCTCGCGGAGATCGATACCCGCGCTCTGGTTCGTCATCTGCGCACGCACGGCGTCATGCGCGGCGTCATTTCGACGGATGTGTCAAATCCAGACGCGCTGGTCCAAAAGGCGCTGAGCATGCGCAAAATGGATGGGACAGATCTCGCTCGCGTGGTTTCGACTAAGGAAATATATCAGTTCGATTCTTCCGACAGCCTCAATCAGTCTGGGGATCCTCTGCTTTCGAGCGCACTTATCCAGGACCCCAGAGTTCGTCCGCACCATGTGGTCGCATACGATTTCGGGATCAAGCGCAACATTCTCAGAATGCTTACCCGCGAGGGCTGCCGCGTCACGGTCGTTCCAGCCGAGACCACTGCCGAAGACGTAATGGATCTGAAACCCGACGGTGTCTTTCTCTCCAACGGCCCCGGCGATCCCGAGCCTGTCGATTATGCTGTTCGAGCCATCCAGAAGTTTCTCGGGCGCGTTCCTGTCTTCGGCATCTGCCTCGGTCACCAACTCACCGGTCTGGCCTTGGGAGGGAAGACCTACAAGCTCAAATTCGGCCACCACGGCGGCAACCACCCGGTCAAGAACCACACCACCGGCAAGGTCGAGATAACGGCCCATAATCACAACTTCGCAGTCGATCCCGACTCGATCAATGCGAACGAAGTAGAGTTGACGCACATCGACCTGAACGACAACACGCTCGAAGGTCTGCGCCACAAAACGCTGCCGCTCTTCAGCGTCCAGTACCACCCCGAAGCCGCACCCGGGCCGCACGATTCGCATTACCTGTTCCACGACTTCCGCAAGATGATGGAGGAGTGGAAGGGATGACGGAAAGGGTGCAAGAGAGACCAGGCAGTTCCAGACAGCGGGGCTTTTGGCTCCGCTGTTTTTTGGGCAGCACGACGATTCTGTTTACTTTGATTCTCTCGTCCTGCGATTTTGCATATGCCAACGTATGCGTATACAAGACGCTCCATATCCTTCGCGTGCGAGGACATGTTACTGACGACCTCGGTGAAAACATCCCGGGGGCCAAGCTCACAGTCAAGAATGACGGGAAAACAGTTCTCGAATCGGCAGCAAACCAGCAGGGAATTTTTAGCCTTAAGGTTCCGAGGGGCATGTACGAACTTCGGGTTGACGCTCCTGGTTTCGCACCGGGTTTCGCCTATTTCCAAACAGGATTCGGGATGAGAAGTGTCTTTAATTCCAAGACCATTGTTATGAAGCTTCATGTCGGGGCTATTTGTAAGAACAACCGGCAGATGAAGAACCAAGAAGATCGACGCTTGCAAAGTTGAACTGGGGAATACGAGAAACATGCCACGCAGAAATGACATACAAAAGATCCTCGTGATCGGCTCCGGCCCGATCGTTATCGGCCAATCCGCCGAGTTTGACTACTCCGGCACTCAAGCCTGCAAGGCCCTTCGCCAGGAGGGCTATGAAGTGGTGCTGGTGAACTCCAACCCAGCCACCATCATGACTGATCCGGAGTTGGCCGACCGCACTTACATCGAGCCGCTCACGCGAGAGTACGTCGAAGAGATCATCCGCATTGAGTCGCAGATGCTTGCCGACAAACCTGGCTCGGGCATCTTCGCCCTGCTCCCGACCGTCGGCGGTCAAACTGCCCTCAATCTCGCCGTCGACCTCGCCGACGCCGGAATCCTCGACAAATACAATGTCGAGTTGATTGGCGCCAAACTCGAAGCCATCAAGAAGGCCGAAGACCGCCTGCTCTTCAAAGACGCAATGCTCCGCATTGGCCTTGAAGTTTCAAAATCTGCGCTCGTCAACAACCTCCGCGACGGCCTAGATTTCGCCGGCAAGCTCGGCTTTCCCGTTCTCATCCGCCCCAGCTTTACGCTCGGCGGTTCCGGCGGCGGCATAGCTTACAACCGCGAAGAGTTGATGGAGATCCTCGCCCGCGGCCTCGATCTTTCGCCGGTCCACGAATGCCTGATTGAAGAGAGTGTCCTTGGCTGGAAGGAGTACGAGCTCGAGGTGATGCGCGACCTCGCCGACAACGTCATCATCATCTGTTCCATTGAAAACTTCGACCCCATGGGCGTGCACACCGGCGACTCGATTACCGTCGCGCCCGCGCAGACCCTCACCGATCGCGAATACCAAAAGATGCGCGACGCGGCCATCGCCGTGATGCGCGAAATCGGCGTCGAGACCGGCGGCTCAAACGTCCAGTTCGCCGTCAACCCCCTCGACGGCCGCATGACCGTCATCGAAATGAACCCGCGCGTCTCCCGTTCCTCGGCGCTTGCTTCGAAGGCGACCGGCTTTCCCATCGCAAAAATCGCCGCCAAACTAGCCGTGGGCTACACGCTGGACGAAATTCCCAACGACATCACTCGCAAGACCCCGGCCTGCTTCGAGCCCACAATCGACTACGTCGTTGTCAAAATCCCCAAATGGCAGTTCGAAAAGTTTCCCGGTTCCGACGAAACCCTCGGCCCGCAGATGAAGTCCGTCGGCGAAGTCATGGCCATCGGCCGCACCTTCAAGGAAGCGTTGATGAAAGCCTGGCGCGCTCTTGAAACCGGCAAGAAGACAGGCGCCGAAGTCCTGGAGCCGCGCCGCCTCACGCAGTGCCTCGTTACCCCTCGGCCAGAGCGCCTCAGCTACATTCGCTTTGCCTTTGAGCGCGGCATGAGCGTCAGAGAAGTGGCGCGTTATACCGGCATGGACCCGTGGTTCCTGCACCAGTTCCGCGAGATCAGCATCGAGCAGATGGCCATCGCGAAGACAACTCCTGAAGCAATCACCGAAGAGCAACTTCGCCGGCTCAAGCGCCTTGGCCTCAGCGATGAGCGCATCGCAACCGAATGGAAGCTCGAAGGCCACGCCGGCACACAACAGGTGAGGGAACTGCGCGAGGCGAAGGGAATCCGCCCAGTCTTTAAACTCGTCGACACCTGCGCCGCCGAGTTCGAATCGATGACGCCTTACCTCTATTCAACCTACGACGAAGAAGACGAAGCGCCGCCAACAGACACGCCCAAAATCATCATCCTTGGTTCCGGACCCAACCGCATTGGCCAGGGCATCGAGTTCGACTACTGCTGCTGCCACGCCGCTTTCGCGCTGCGCGAGGACGGATACGAAACCGTCATGGTCAATTGCAACCCAGAGACCGTTTCCACCGACTATGACACCAGCGACCGGCTCTACTTTGAGCCGCTGGTGCTTGAAGATGTTCTCGCGGTCTATAACCATGAGGCGCAATCCGGCGCAAAGATCGGCATGATTGTCCAGTTCGGCGGCCAGACTCCGCTCAACCTTGCACAGCGTCTGCGCGCCGCCGGCGTGCCCATCATCGGCACTTCTCCGGAGTCGATTGATCTGGCCGAAGATCGGAAGCGCTTCGGCAAGCTGCTCGACGAGCTTGAAATACCCCAGCCGGCGGGCGGTACTGCGACCAGCGTGGAAGAAGCTCTAGCGGTCGGCGAGCGCATCGGCTACCCGGTGCTTGTCCGGCCCAGCTACGTTCTCGGCGGCCGGGCCATGGTCATCGCATACGATGCCGAGGCAGTGAAGCAGTACATGGCGCAAGCGGTCGAGTACTCCCAAGAGAGGCCCGTCCTCGTCGATCACTTCCTGGAGAGTGCTGTCGAAGTGGATGTCGACGCACTCTGCGATTCCGAAGATGTCGTCATCGCCGGAATCATGCAACACATTGAAGAGGCCGGGATCCATTCCGGCGATTCGTCCTGCGTACTTCCCTCCGTCAGCATTCGCCCGGAAACGCTAGAGACCCTCCGCACCTATACGCGCAAGCTGGCTCTCGCGCTCAAAGTCATCGGCCTGGTCAACCTGCAATTCGCCATCCAGCGTGACGCCGATGGCGAAGACCACGTATACGTCATCGAGGTGAATCCACGCGCCTCGCGCACAGTGCCCTACGTCTCAAAAGCAACCGGCATTCCGCTAGCCAAGATAGCTGCACGCCTCATGACCGGCCGCAAGCTCCGTGAATTGTTGCCGGCCCAGCTTGCATCAGGAAAAGACCTCGAGACCGGCGCGCATTATTACGTCAAATCGCCGGTCTTTCCCTGGTCCAAATTCGCCGGCGTAGACACCGTTCTGGGACCCGAGATGCGATCCACTGGAGAAGTCATGGGAGTCGCCGCTACCTTCGGCGAAGCCTTCGCCAAGGCCCAACTCTCCGCCGGCCAGGTGTTGCCGACTTCCGGAACAATCTTCTTTAGCGTCAACGATCACGATAAGCCGGCGGCCGTAGACCTGGCGCGTCGCTACGTTGAGCTGGGATTCAGGATCGTAGCCACCGAGGGCACGGCGAGCGTCCTTGAAAAATCAGGCCTTACCATCGAGCGGGTATTCAAGGTGAAGGAAGGCCGGCCCAACATCGTCGACCTGATCAAGGGCGACCGCATCCAGCTCATCATCAACACCCCTCGCGGGCAGGATACGTTTTTTGACGAGAAGGCTATCCGCCGTGCGGCCGTTTTGGCTAGGATACCCACCATCACGACCATCGCCGCCGCACAAGCCGCGGTTGAAGGCATCGCCTCCATTCAACTGCATCGCACCACTGTTTACGATCTGCAGCAACTCCATAAAGCCTTCAGTAAATAAAGTGCCATTGCGAAGCCCCGGTATTTTCCGGGGCTCATTTCCCGTTATGTTAATTCTTTCGGGAGAGGCGCATATTATGCGAATGAATTGTTAATGCTGTGTTACATTTTAAAAAGTTCACGCAGAAGGGAATTGATTCCGGTGCCGCTTTTAGCGCCTGGAAAACCTCTCTCAACCAAAATGAAACCTTAACCCCGGCGCTCGCAACGCTGGGATTGGAAGCCACGAATGACACCGGCAAACGACTGCAACGCAGTTGACCTTGATTTGTTTGGCAATCAGTGGCGTAGTAAGCAAATCCAGGACTTGAACCCTTAGTTCAATCCTTTCTTGCTTGCCGCGCCCCGGAGATTAGACCGAGCGGCTGTGAAAGCGAGAATGGATCTGGTGGGGCGCCACGCGCGCCCAACTCTTCCACATGCATCAACCAACCTGCACTTTAGTGTGCGGGCATTGTGAATTATTTCTGTATCGGGTTGTGGCTGGCCGATTTGGGCCAGAGAGGGGGAGTGTGATGTTCACTTTTTCGCAAGTTATCGGTCATCCCCTTGAGCGAGTCCTGGAATGCGTTTGGTCACTTTCCGATGGAAAGCTCATTTGCGCTTGGGTCGAACGGCCTTTCCAGGCTGCGATAGCAGAACGCCCGCGGGACGAAGTACGGAATCTTAGTCAGAGAGTCGCCTGAGACCCCTCGAATAGACGGAATCGAGCAAGTCACCGGCGCATCTGTTTCGACACCGGACTGGGCTTATGCACTCATAGTGGCAGTCAGCGTTCTACAATAAGATCATGCTGATTGAGGGCATTTTCGCCGCCGTTACAACGCCGTTCTATCCCGACGAGCACATCTACTTTCGCAAACTTGAAGCCAACATGGCGCGATATTCCCGTAGCCTCCTGGCCGGAATGGTGGTCTTGGGTTCCACTGGTGAGGCCGCCATGCTTGACGAAAGGGAATCGATCGAGGTGCTGCGTGTAGCCGCCGAGGCTACCGCTCCGCAAAAAGTCCTGATCGCGGGAGTGGGGCGGCAGAGCGTGAAGGCCACCATCGAGCTCGCGGAAGCGGCCGCGCGGTGCAAATATGATGCGGTGCTGGTCCATTCGCCCACCTATTACGCTCCTCAATTGGGCGAAATCGCGGTCTTGCACCATTTCAACATGGTCGCCGACCGCTCGCCGCTCCCGGTCGTCCTTTACAACATCCCAAAATTTGTCCCGTTCGATATCCCGATCAGCCTTGTCGCGGAGTTAGCGCAGCACCCAAACGTAATCGGGATCAAGGACTCCAGCGGAAACCTGGATCGTATCCGAGCCGAAGTCGATGTTGCGCGCTCAGCGCCTCGTCGGACGGTCACAGTCACTCCTGTATTTGAAGCTGTAACCGGCCGAATGCTGACCCAAAAAGGCGAATCCACCGGCTCATTTGTCTCTGCAGGAGATCTCGCCGGCGGTTCTGCGATCGCCACCGCCCCGCCGCCCGTGACCCTCAAAACGCGCACCAGGGAAGTTGGATTCCAGGTGCTTACCGGTTCAGCCGCAGGACTCCTGGCTTCGCTTGAGGCGGGAGCGAACGGTGGGATTCTGGGATTTGCCGCTTGCGCACCGCAAGCGTGCCAGGAGGTTTACCTTGCCTGGAAGGATCACGATCTGAATCTTGCGGAAGAGAAGCAGGAGCGGATTGCCATGCCCAGCAATCGCATCCTCGGTCAGTTGGGAATTAGCGGAGTCAAATATGCCTGCGACTTCAATGGCTATTTTGGAGGCAGAGCCCGCTCTCCACTTTTGCCCATCACCGCGCAGGAAAAGACTGAGATCGAGCAGCTGATGGCCGGCATCCGGAATTAGCGGAGCCGCTTCTGCGCGATATGCAATTTTGAATTCAAGGCACTCATGGGAGTTGGCGACCGGAAGTCGCCACGCGCGATGTAGTCGACCCGAGCAATCAACTCGGGTCTGACTGCAACATTGCGGATGGTCCTCCACCATTCGATAGGTCGAAATTCAGATAGAGCGTCGGTGTGCCTTCTCCTTTATTGTTTGAGGTGCCACTTGCCATCCTCTCCTTTGACGTAGGTGGCGCCCTTATAAACTCGCTCTTCCTGTTTCTTCACGGGAGCTACGGCTGGACCCGAGGAGCCCCGTTCAGTGCGGTTCGATACTTCGTGTGTCTTGAATTGCTGTACCTTTTCAGCAAAACTTGTCGGTTCCTTGGCAAGGGAATTGTTTTCGTTCTTGAGTTTGCGTTCTCCAAAAGCCGCGCCTTCGGGCTTGAAAATCCCCGGAATGCTTTGAGGATCCGGATCGAATGCTGGGCGCGGGGGCGGCATTTCGAACCCAGTGAGTGCTTGCGAAGCATAGGACGGTGCATTGAGGGGCGAATTGATTGTCAGGTTCGAGAATGAATCCATGTAGGGCAAGGAAGTTACCAGGAGCGAAACTGTGGCACGCGCCGGGGCATAGTTCGCTCCATCCTCCGGAGTAAAAATTGCCTCCAGCGTCTGTGTTCCTGGAGTTAATACGGTTCCTTTGGCTGGAGCAAAGACAAAGCTGCCGGGAATCGACGCCGAAGCATTGAATTGAGACTCGGTGAGAAGCGTGCCATACGAAATGGGAGCCGGGTTGGGCCACGTAATGCTGGGATTCGCCTTGGTGACCATGATCGATACTTCGGCCCGCACGTCAGTGTAGTTATTTGAATCTTCCGGAACGAAATCAACCGCGAGTGTCTGTTTACCCGCTTGAGGGACCTCGCCTGCGGAAGGCGTATAAACCAGGATTCCCAGCACCGATGCAGTGGCATTGAGCTGAGTTTTGCTGAGGGGGGTGCCGTAGGGCATGGAAGGTGGCACCAGCCATTTGATGGTCGGTGTTGCCTTGCTGACGACGAGGGAAACGGATGCCTCGGAAGTGGACAGGTTTTCGTCTGTCGGAGTGAAAATTACCGCAAGCGTGTGAGTTCCAGGCGAGAGTACTTCACCGGCAGAAGGAGAGTAGGTGAAGGTGCCAGGCTCTGAAGTTTTTGCATTGAGTTGAGCGTTGCCCAGCGCTTCGCCGAACTGGATCGCGGGCGGCGCAGGCCAGGTGATCGCGGTTGGCGATGCCTTGGAGACCGTGAGGGTCACGGTGGCTGTTGCCGTTGTATAGTCAATGGAATCGGCCGGATTAAATGTCACCGAAAGCGTTTGGTCACCTGCTCTTGGTACATCGCCAATGGCAGGTGAATAGACGAATGTTCCTGGGACCGAGGCAGTTGCATTGAGTTCGGCTGCGCTTAGCGCTGTGCCGTACTCAATTGAAGCGGGTGTCGGCCACGAGATGACCGGCGTAGCTTTGGTCACACTGAGTAGCACCGGAGTCTGTGCCGTTGAGTAGTTGGTCGCGTCAGACGGAGTGAAGATGACCAAAGGCATATGAGTCCCCGCCGAAAGCACCGCGCCTTTACCGGGGGAGTAGACGAAACTTCCTGGAACCGATGCTGTTGCTTTCAGTTCGTTGTCGCCCAGCTCAGTGCCGTAGACGATGGGATCCGGTGCTGCCCAGGTGATCAGAGGCGTCGCCTTCGTCACATTAAGCGAGATCGTAGCCTGTTTCGCCGTATATTTTGTCGGGTCCGCCGGGGTAAAGTTCACGGTCAGCGTCTGGTTTCCGGGCGCAAGCACATGACCTTCGGAGGGAGTGTACGTGAAGACTCCCGGGACCGCCGTTGATGCATTCAGTTCCGCAGCGCTGAGTGGGGTCCCGTAGGAAATAGCAGCGGGAGTCGGCCACTTTATAACGGGCGTCGCCAAAGTCACCGTTAGCGACACAGCGTATTGCGTCGACGCGTAACGCTTGGTGTCGGTCGGGGCAAACGTGACCCAAATGCTATGCGTACCTGGAGGGAGTTTTGAGCCCTTGGCGGGAACATACGCAAATTTCCCCGGAATCGGAGAGGTGGCATTGAGTTGGGGAGCCCCGAGCGGCGTGCCGTAAGCGATTGGCGCAGGGACCTGCCATTCGATTTCGGGGGTCTCCAGTGACGATTGATCGTCTTCAAACTCCAGGTGTTCGTCAACCTCGATCTTCAGCATCTCTATCTCTTCTCCTTTAGTTGAATCGGGGATCCCAAGGTTAGGCGCAACGTCCGACTCGTTCTTTTTGTACCATCGGAAAACATCTCTGGCCTTGTTCATACTCTCTTCGCCGGGCAATCCTTCCGATTGCGTCCTCGCTCCAGTGAGCGTCACGGGATCCGCCGGAATGAACGTCCGCGCTGGCGAGTCATTGGGGGGGGACTCGCTCACGTCGTTTTTTGCTTCAGGCTGTGCGGCGCTGGAGAAAGTTTCTGTGCCGATTCTACGGGGAATTAGCCTCGAAATGCTAGAAAGTTCTTCAGAGGCACCGTTCATTGTTGAATCGCCCCGGATCCGGCCTCTCAAACTGAAGCCCTTTTTCTTGGCCAAAGGCACCGGCAACCCGGAAATCGAACTTGCCATCTCGCGGATATGTTGCGCAATTGACGAATTCTGGAGCACCAGGGGGGTGGCTGTATTTTGCATTTGCCGCACAGCAGCGTAGTCGTTGGGGATTTTCCAATTGACCGGCCTGGTGAGGGCCTTAGCAATCTGTTCATCCCCAACTCCTGGAGCGGAAGCCTCGTACCGGTTGATGACCATCTCGAGATGGGGGCGGTTCCCGCTGAAGTACTGGCCAATCATTCGATTTGCATTACGCAATTCGGGAATAGACGCTTGAGCAACCAGGTAGAAGGATTTCGCCTCTTTGAATAGGGAAATGCTGTCAAAATCAACCGCGGACCCGATATCAACCACAACGTTATCGAAGTTCTGACGCGCCACCGACAACAATTTATCGACAGATTCGTTGGAGGCTTTGTAAGCGGGGAGCTTCCCGGGGGCGGCGAGCAGCTTCAGCCCTGAACTGTGCTTCACCAGGAGCCGGGATAGAAAACTCCAATCGAGCCGACTCGACTCCTGAAGGGCGTCAATTGTTGAGTACTCGGCTTCAAGTCCCAGGTTGATGGCGGAGGACCCGAGCGGCAGGTCAAGGTCGATCAATAGGGTGCTTTGGGAACTGTCCTCTGCCAGTGCTACCGCAAAATTGCATGCGATCGTGGTGACGCCGGAACCACCCTTCACGCCTGCGAATGCGAGTAGACGGCCCCCTGTCTTTTTTGATTCAGGAGCTGCGGGGAGGCGGGCTGCGGCGCGAAAGAGCGCCTCGGGCACCGTGTTCTGAGTGAAGGGAAATGTCAAAATATCGCGAACGCCCGATCGCATGCACCGGATGATCAGTTCGGGATCTTCTTTCTCTAAATAGACCATCACCGTTGCGATACCGTTGGAGCATGCACGCTCAACCAGCTCAAGTGCGTACTCTCGGTCACTCTCCAGGTCAATGACGATGACATCGAAGTGTTGCTCGAGCAATCGGGGAACATCGTCGAGCGTGGCAGGGTACGAGGAGAACTGGCGAACTTCTCCACCGGCATGACAGGCAGCAAGCGCGGTCGCTACGGCTGTGCGCAGCAAGTCGTTTGGCCCTACCAGTGCAATTGAAAGATTCCGAACATCAAAAGCGTTGGAATATTCGGATTGCTTCGTATCGACATTTAGCAGGGTGTTGGCGGCCATCAACAGTCCTCTCCACCAGTCGAATCCAGCTTGCTTCGCCGGATTGCCTCAATGTAGGAGGGTCATCAACGAGTTAAGCTTATATAGCAATCAGCTAAGAAGGGAAAAGGTAACACGTTTAGGATCATGGCAGTCGATACGTCTTTTGTGTTAAATCTTTACAGGCTTAAAGTGTGGTCGAGCGAATCGGCGTAAACCATAACATCGAAAACACTTATATCTTTGAATATCTGGCGTCTCGTTTTGTCAAAGCATTGCGCGGATCAAGCGACCCACGCCAATCCCAGTAACCCCGAGGACTCACCGCTAAGATCCGGCGTTGCTTACCGAAAGGCCCTTTTTAGCAGAAGTGGATGCAGCAATCTACCTATATGCAATGTCTGATAACGGATATTCTGTCAACTAAAACGGTAAGATGACGGAGATAGTGAAGCTTCTAGTCAAGATCATGATTGCCGTCAAGAGCCTTCCCTGCGGGAGTTCCTCACATCTTGTAGCGGCCCAGGTCCTCGTCGTTCAATCCTTCCAGCCAGCCGCGCAACTGCTCGGCGGTGGGACCATCCGGCGGCCCGGAGGTATTCAGCTTGGCAGCTTGCATCACCTGCTCGGAAACATAAATTGGA
>Ga0302200_10000411_pt1 | contig 43232 bp, 41 predicted proteins | sample II_Bog_N3_1_FD_194585 | JGI IMG/M metagenome (GOLD analysis project Ga0302200, IMG submission 194585) | Peat permafrost microbial communities from Stordalen Mire near Abisko, Sweden - II_Bog_N3_1 | ecosystem: Environmental > Terrestrial > Soil > Wetlands > Peat | place: Sweden: Abisko...
GTGGATGGCGCTTGCTTCGTGCTCTCGGCATCCAACCGGAAGTGTGCCACCTGAATGAGGGACATGCAGCTTTTGCGATCCTGGAAAGGGCTCGCAATTTCATGGAAGACTTCGACCAGCCATTTGAAGTCGCGCTGACCGCCACTCGGGCCGGGAATCTCTTTACGACGCACACCGCCGTAGCGGCTGGCTTTGACCGATTCGAGCCGACGCTCATTGAGCAGTACCTTGGTCATTACGCGAAGAAGCAACTAGGGATATCTCTGCGCGACCTCCTGGCTCTTGGTCGGCAAAATCCGGACAACGGGTCGGAAAGCTTCAACATGGCCTACCTAGCTGTTCATGGGAGCGGTGCGGTAAATGGCGTGAGTCGCCTGCACGGGAAGGTTAGTCGCAACCTGTTTGAGCCGCTTTTTCCACGCTGGTCCGAGGACGAGGTGCCCATCAGCCATGTGACTAACGGAGTCCATATGCCGACTTGGGACTCGGCGGCAGCGGACGATCTTTGGACCAAGGCTTGCGGGAAGGACCGCTGGTTGGGGACAAAGGAGAACTTGGAACACGACATTCATGCAGTCTCCGATGCCAGCCTCTGGCAATTCCGTCTTGAGGCGAATAAGTCTCTTGTGGAATATGCCCGCGAGCGTCTGGCGCGACATTATGCGGCAGCAGGGGCGCCAGCCGAAACGGTTGAGCAGGCGAGGCATCTCTTCAACCCCAATGTGCTTACGCTTGGATTTGCGCGGCGTTTTGCAACTTACAAACGACCAAATCTCCTCCTAAACGATCCGGATCGACTCCTTCGACTGCTCTCCAATCCGCAGCGCCCTGTGCAATTAATCCTTGCGGGCAAGGCGCATCCGGCAGACATGGGGGGACAAGCCTTAATCCAGAAATGGATCCAATTCATCCGCCAGCCAGCGGTTCGACCACATGCGATTTTCCTGAGCGATTACGACATGAATTTGACCGAGCGCTTGGTCCAGGGCGTAGACGTCTGGATTAATACCCCCCGTCGGCCTTGGGAGGCCTGCGGTACGAGCGGCATGAAGGTGTTGGTCAACGGCGGCATTAATCTTTCAGAATTAGACGGCTGGTGGGCGGAAGCTTTTGTCCCGGACCTTGGCTGGGCATTAGGTGATGGGAAGGAACATGGCAACGATCCTGGATGGGATCGCGCCGAAGCTGAGAGACTTTATGATGTGCTCGAAAACGACGTCGTTCCTGAGTTTTACGACCGCAATGACCAGGGCATCCCGGTTGCCTGGGTAGCCCGGATGCGGGAAAGTATGGCGCGCTTAACGCCCCGTTTTTCGGCGGAGCGAGCGGTGCGCGAATACACCGAGCAACACTATCTGCCCGCTGCCAATGCCTTCAACTTACGAAAAGTGGACAAAGGCAAAGCCGGTAAACAGATCGTCGATTGGCGACGAAATCTGGAACAGCAATGGCCTTCCATCCATTTCGGCGATGTTAAGGTCGAGACCCGGAATGGGCAGCATTTATTCGAGGCGCAAGTTTATCTCAATGATCTCGACCCTGGGGCTGTGCGGGTTGAGCTTTTTGCTAACCCTGGTGGGGATGGCCATCCAGCACGACAAGAGATGAAGCGCATCCGCGAACTCGCTGGAGCCACTGGACTCTACCTTTACGGCGGACATGTTCCGGGAGATAGGTCGGCAGCAGATTATACCGCTCGCATCATCCCGTACTCCAACGGGGTATCCGTGCCGCTGGAAGACTCACGAATTGTTTGGCAAAGATGAGGCAACGGTAGGGTATCACCCCATAGCACCTCACGCTTGGCCGAATTATAGTGTCTGTGAGAAGCGAGCACGGCTTAACCGCCAACTATCGGCAATTTCCCGGCTTACTTTCGGATCACAAACAAGCTCCCATTAAGGAGCGCAATCATCAGGAATAAATATGAGACAGAACGGATCTTTCGGAATTCTAATATTCGTCATTATTGCCGGCCTTGGGGGCGTCCTGGCTTTTATCGTCAATGGCATTGCCGGTAATGTGGTTGCAACCGGGTTTGGCGTAGCTGCCTTGGTCGTTGCAATGATTTCGTCGTCGGCCATCCGTGTCGCCGATCAATGGGACAGGGCTGTGATCCTTCGGCTGGGCAAATTCCATGCGCTCAAAGGCCCGGGATTATTCTTTATGATTCCAGTGGTGGATTCGATTCCCTATTGGATCGACATCCGCGTGATCACGACGGGTTTCAAAGCGGAAAAGACTCTGACGAAAGACACCGTGCCCGTGGACGTGGATGCCGTTCTCTTTTGGAAAGTGGTCGATCCCAAGAAAGCCGCGCTGGACGTAGCGGACTATCAAAGCGCAATCAGTTGGGCCTCTCAAACCGCACTGCGCGACGTAATCGGCAAAACGATGCTTTCCGATATGCTCGAGGGAAGAGACAAGATCAGCAGCCTTTTGCAAAAGATTATCGATGAGCGCACGGAACCATGGGGCATCAACGTCATTTCTGTCGAAGTGAAGGATGTTTTGATTCCGCCAGGTCTGGAGGACGCGATGTCGATGCAGGCTCAGGCAGAAAGAGAACGCCAGGCGCGTGTCATCCTTGGAGATGCCGAACGTCAAATCGCGGAGAAATTCGAGGAAGCCGGAAAACACTACGAAAATAATCCGATCGCGTTCCATTTGCGCGCCATGAACATGCTCTACGAGGGTTTGAAGCAGAATTCCACCATCGTTATTGTTCCCAGTACTGCCGTGGAAAGCATGCAGCTCGGTGGTCTTGCCGGAATGACAGCGCTGACCATGGGACTGGGCCAGGAAAAGGCCAATGGCGTTCTGCCGTCCGACTTGCCGCCGCGTACAAATTCGATTCCCGCCGATACGGACGGACATCACGATGGCGGACTCAAGCTGCCGGCGTAACCAGCAAGGAGGAGCTACTTCGCGCCCGTGAGTAAATTGACTGAGGCCACGTCTGTTCGACCGGGGCTTCCGTTACCCATGGGAACCTTTGAATCTGAGGGAGGAGTCAATTTCTCCTTCTTCAGCCGAAATGCGACCCGCGTCCAATTGGAGTTCTTCGATCTTCCCCAGGATGCCAAGGCTAGCCGGATCGTAGGTCTTGACCCCGCTTGCAACCACACCGGTGACATGTGGCACATCTGGGTTCAGGGCGTCGAGCCCGGCCAGCTCTATGGCTACCGCGTCGACGGACCTTACCAACCAACGGAGGGTCATCGCTTCAATTTTCAAAAACTACTTCTTGATCCTTTTGCCAACGCTATCTCGCGAATGCCTGACTGGAATTTTGAGCGAGCCCACGGTTTCGATCCATTGGCCCCCAAACAAGACGCGGTTTGCTCACAGGTGGATGATGCCGGAAGCATGCCGAAAAGCGTATTTACCGATAACACCTTCGATTGGCAAAACGACCAACCTCTTAAACACGCATGGTCTAAGACCGTCATTTATGAAACGCACGTCCGTGGTTTCACCATGCATGCCAGTTCCGGCGCGCATCATCCCGGGACTTACCGGGGGCTGATCGATAAAATACCATACCTTCAGGATCTAGGCGTGACGGCCATCGAACTGATGCCAGTCCAAGAGTTCAACGAAAATCAAGTTACCGCCGTTCACCCGCAGACCGGCGTTAGCCTCCGGAATTACTGGGGTTACGATCCCGTGGCGTTCTTCGCGCCGAAGGCCTCTTACAGCAGCAACACTGGATTAGGTCAGCAGAAAATGGAGTTTAAGGAGATGGTGAAGGCGCTCCACGCGGGAGGAATAGAAGTGATCCTCGATGTCGTCTTCAATCACACGGCGGAGGGCAACGAACTCGGGCCGACTCTTTGCTTCCGTGGGATGGATAACGTGATTTTCTACACCTTGGCGGGAGACAAACGCTACTACAAAGACTTCACGGGAACAGGGAATACGATAAATGCCAACCATCCGGTGGTCCGCGACTATATCCTGACCGCGCTCCGCTATTGGGTAATCGAGATGCACATCGATGGATTCCGGTTTGATCTCGCCTCGGTTCTTGGTCGGGATGGCTACGGCAACCTGTTGGCCAATCCGCCTCTCTTGGCCCGGATCGCAGAAGATCCGATTTTGAGAGACGTGAAACTTATTGCTGAGGCGTGGGACGTTGCTGGTGCTTATCAAGTTGGAAACTTTTCTGAAAGGCGTTGGGCCGAGTGGAATGGGCAATACCGCGATGACACCCGACGTTTCTGGCGGGGTGAAGATGGGATGCTCGGTCGATTCGCCAGCCGCATCTGCGGCAGCGCTGACATTTATGCCAAGTCAGGCAAAGGCCCCGAATGCAGCATCAATTTTGTCACTTGTCATGACGGGTTTACCCTAAGCGACCTGGTCAGCTATTGCGGCAAGCACAACGAAGCGAATGGCCAAAACAACCATGACGGCTCAAACGACAATTTCAGCCAAAACAATGGCGCAGAAGGAATCAATGCCAACCCGGAAATTGAAGCTTCAAGGAATCGACTGATCAAAAATTTCTTACTGACTCTGTTTATTTCGCGCGGCGTTCCTATGCTGCTCGGCGGCGACGAATTTCGTCGCACCCAAATGGGGAATAACAACGCCTACTGCCAGGACAACGAAACGAGCTGGTTCAACTGGCAAAATCTGGAACAACACAGCGAGATCTTTCGTTTTGCCCGTGACATAATCGCTTTCCGTAGGGCTCATCCCGTTCTAAGCGAGGAAAAGTTCTACGCCGATGCCGAAATCGCCTGGTTCAGCCCCGAAGGCCGCTTCCCCAATTGGGAGGATCCAGGGGGCAAAGAGATCGCCTGTCTTATTCATGAAAAAGGAGATGACCGGATTTACCTCATGTTCAATGCCGGTAACGAAGCGAAAAATTTCACACTTCCCAAGTTGCCTTCGAATTATCGCTGGCATCTTGCCGTGGATACGTTTCGATCGGCACCTCAGGACTCGACTGCCGCATCAAGAGACGTGCCCCCGGTTCTCTCCCTCAGCTATCGGCTTGGTGCTCGATCTAGTGTGATAGTCACGACGCAACACGTGTAATCCGGATTAGACTGGGGTCAACACCCCATGTTGCCGAGATTCGCACAAGGATACGATCACACCCGAAATGGCCCTACACCTTTACCTCGTTCGCCATGGCGAAACTACCTGGTCACTAACTCATCAACACACCGGACGAACCGATATTCCTCTGACCGAGCATGGGGAGGACGAGGCGCGCGAGCTGGGAAAACGTTTGCGTGGCACAACGTTCACGCACGCATTCAGCAGCCCCAGTCGGCGCGCACAGCGGACGTGCGCACTGGTTGTACCGGGCGATAAACCTGTAATCGAACCAAATCTAGCCGAGTGGGACTATGGCGACTACGAAGGAGGATGCACCGTGGACATCCGCAAAAAACGGCCAGATTGGAATATCTTTCGCGACGGTTGCCCTGGCGGCGAAAGCCCCGGACAAGTCTCTGATCGCGCCGACCAACTTATTGCGCGTCTTCGAACCATGGAGGGCAAGGTCGCTCTTTTCTCACACGGTCAGTTCGGATGCGTGCTTGCCGCCCGATGGATTGGACTGCCGGTGATCGAAGGACCTCACTTCGTACTTGGTACCGCGTCGCTTAGCATTCTGAGTTACGACCCTGACCATCCAAAAGTGCCGATCATCGCCCTGTGGAATGCTTTCTCTTCTGAAATGCTCGAATTATTGTGATAATCGAATTTAGCGGCCCGCCTTCGATTGAAGAAGTTCATGGCATTCGCGGGCAATCTGCCAATCCTCGCGCGACTTTACGATCAGGACACGGACGGCACTCTTCGGAGTCGAGATATCGGTATCCATGGGTGAAGTGGCGTTCTTATCGAGATCAACTTCCACACCCATAAACCTGAACGGTTCGCAGGCGTGAGAGCGAACGAGAGGTTCGTCCTCACCGATTGCGTCCGTGAAGACTATGGCATCAGGCCGTCCGTTCAGAGAAGCCACCATCTGGCCGATCCCCGCCTGCAACCGATGAATGAAGACATCCATGGCGAGCTTGGCTCTGAGGTTTCCTTTGCTTGCCTCGGGAATTAAAATTCGAGTATCTCCCGGAAGACCGGAAAGGCCTTGTAGCCCGCTTTCCCGATCCAGCGTTTTCTCCAGGGCATTGACGTCAGGATTTTGCCTCATGAGAAAGAGCAGGATCCCTGGGTCCAGCGCGCCAGACCGCGTGCACATGGCGATTCCGTCCATAGGCGTAAAGCCCATCGTGGTATCAACACTCTTTCCTCCGACAGTTGCGGCCAGCGAACAACCGCCGCCCAAGTGGCAGATAATCAGCCTCAGCTCAGGATCGTTTTCGCGCTCGAGGAGTCGTGCAACCTGACCGCAGGCCCAACGGAAGCTGGTACCGTGGAAGCCATAGCGACGAATTTCTTTCTCAAGCCATTCATAAGGCCCGGGGTAGGTTGCGGCTGCGTCGGAGAGAGTGCGATGGAAGCTGGTATCAAAGACGGCAATCTGCGGGATGGCAGAACCAAAACTTTCCCGGGCCACTTGAACGCCCTCGAGATTCACCGGGTTATGCAGGGGAGCGAAGACGGCCAGGCGCTGGATGACAGATTCTACATGGGCATCCACCAGGACAGCCTTGTTAAATTCGGTACCACCGTGGACCACGCGATGTCCGACGGCGGCAATTTCCGGATTCTCCTTCAGGATCGACGGCTTGTCTTCCTCCAGCCGTTTCAGCAGGTACTCGACCCGTTTCTTTGACGAGAGATTAGACGGAAGAGTCTTATGTTCTACTTTTCGACCTTCGGATTCCAGGGTCAATGACAGTTCTTGAGCAGTGCTGCCGGGATCGGTGGCCATGATCACCGCTTTCCAAATCGGCTCCGGAGCTTGAGCCGGCAAAGTCTTGCCAATCCGAAACAGAGAACATTTGTGACTGCCACTACCGGAGTTGAGAACGAGTAGATTCATAGCTTTCGTGATCAACCCTTGTGATCAGTGAGCAAATCTCGAATAGACTTCAGTTCCAGCCGGCGCTTCGCGCTCGTCTTCGGATAAGCCATCTTTAACTCATTAAGAGCATCGAGTACAATTTGGGAAACAATCAGCCGGGCATTATCCTTGTCATCGGCGGGAACGACGTACCAAGGCGCGTGATGGGTGCTGGTCGCATTAAGACATTCCTCGTAGGCCTTCCGGTAATGATCCCAGAATTTTCTTTCGTGAAGGTCTGCGGCGCTTAGTTTCCAGTTCTTGTCCGGCGCATCGATGCGCTCCAAGAACCGTTTTCGCTGCTCATCCTTCGAGAGATGAAGGAATATTTTAATGGTTCGTGATGCATTACGATAGAGATGGCGCTCCAGGTCGACAATCGAGCGATATCTCTCCTGCCAGAAGCTTTTTTCTTCGTATGCCTCCTGCGTGAATCCCTGACTGCGGAGAATTTCCGGATGAACGCGAAGAACCAGCACATCCTCGTAGTAGGAGCGGTTGAAGATGCCAATCCGCCCGCGTTCCGGCAAACGACACGTCGCGCGCCAGAGAAAGTCATGTTCAAGTTCCTCAGCGCTCGGCTGTTTGAAACTGTAAACCTCGCAGCCCTGGGGATTGACCCCGGACATAACGTGCCGGATAGCCCCGTCTTTGCCAGCGGCATCCATTCCCTGGAAGATCAAAAGCAACGCATGGCGATTTGAGGCATAGTGCAGTTGCTGTAAAGAACTCAACTCCTCAATATGTTCCGCCAGACGTTCGCGGTAAGCTTCCTTGGATTTAAAGAGGTGCTTTACCGTAGTCGGCCAAGCTTCCAGTTTGATCTCTTTTCCTGGCCGGACCCGGAATTCCTTTGAGTGGATTTTCATGACAATCTCTTTGGCCTGCCTGTCTCGTTTAAGGCGCCCATTATTTATGCGCTTCGTCGGGAGCACCTTTCCGAGTCTGCCCGTTCGCCTTCTCCCAATCCTGAACCGCTTTTACATCCTCGCGGCCCAGTTCCTCGTAGAGTTCGTGGACCCGCTTGACGAGTTGTGGCGTCGCTTCGGGCGGCGTCTGCGCTTCGGGCTTGGGTTGCCCTTTAGCTTCAGGTTTTGAATCGTCTTTGACCTCTGGTTTCGACTCGGGCTTGGCTTCGGGTTTCGCTTCATCTTTATCCGCAGCCTTTGGATCTTCCTTGTTCTTGGGTTTAGGTTCGACCTTCACTTCAGACTTTGTCTTGTCGTCGCTTTCAGATTTCGGCTCTGTTTTGGTTTCAGACTTCGACTCTTCTTTGGCTTCGGATTTTGGACTGTCTTTGCCATCAGGCTTTTCTTCGGGTTTGGGAACGACCTTCACGTCGGGCTTTGTCTTGTGTCCGTCGTCGGATTTCGACTCGGCTTTGGCTTGGGGCTTAGATGCGGTCTCACCGCCGGGAGCCGGGGCGTCTTTGTGTTCAAGCTTTGCGCCGACTTTGACTGGGTCGAAAATGCGATAGGCGAGCAACTTAATGCGGTCATTAATGAGGAACCAGATAAGCGCATAGCCCCACACAAAGCCGGCCCACTTCCAGCCAAGAGGCGTCATGAATAGCCCGTAGACGGCAATCAAAGTTGCCACGGTTTGCGTACCCAGCACCGCCATCCACAAAATCCGCGCCGGACGTATGGACCAGAATGGCCCGCGCGTGCGCGTCAGGAAAATCGTCAGGTGCCCTGCTACGGATAACTTGAGATACATCAACGTCTGAATGTGCGGACGGTCCAGATGGAAGACCCGCTCGCCTAGGTAAAAGAGCCCGAACGCCGCAACCACTCCAATGACACCCAGCACGGTAGAAATGCCGAGCACCATCCGCATGTTCCAGGCCTCGGGCTGGGCCTTGTACTTAACATTATCGTAGGCGATGGACAGAATGGCTCCGTCGTTGAGCAGCGCCAGCATCACGATCATGACGGCCGTCAGTGGGTAGAAATTGAAGATGAGAATCGCCAGAGTCATGAAGAAGAGCACCCGCAACGTCTCCGCGATACGATAAATGGCGTAACTGTTCATCCGCTGGAAAATGCGGCGGCTTTCCTTTATCGCATCAATGATTACCGACAAACCCGGCGTCAATAGCACGATGGCTGCGGCAGCCCGGGCTGCGTCCGTCGCGCCAGACACAGCTATACCGCAATCTGCTTTCTTGAGCGCCGGGGCATCATTGACGCCGTCCCCCGTCATGCCAACGAGATGGCCATGCTTCTGCAAGACATCCACAATATGGAACTTATGCTCCGGAAAAACCTGAGCGAAGCCGTCGGCCTTCTCGATTTCCTGGGCCACTTGATCGCTCTCCTCCTTCTTGGAGTCGCCCAGGGCGGCGGCATCGAGGATGTTCGTTCCCATGTCCAATTTCTTCGCCGTTTCCTTAGCGATGGCGAGGGCATCACCCGTCACCATCTTGATCTTCACGCCCATCTTTAGGGCCGTGGCAATAGTCTCCTTGGCGTCATCGCGAGGTGGATCGAAAAGGGGCAGCACGCCGACGAGTTGCCACGGGCCATTGCCTTCGGCTCGGGCCACGCCGAGCGAACGAAAGCCGCGCGCCGCGAATTCGTTCACTGCTTTATCGACATCAGGCTTTACCTGTCCGGCGTTGGCCGATAACTGCATAATCACCTGGGGTGCGCCCTTGGTGACTTTGAATTCCTTCCCATCCTTGTCTTTAATGCTCGCCTCGGTGCGCTTATGCACCGGATCGAAGGGCATGAAGTGCAGCACCTGAAAATCCTTGGTCGCTTCCTTGTTCTTCAGACCGCCAATCACCGCTAGGTCAATGGTATCGTTGTTGTCGGAGCGGGATGCTAGCGCGCCATCCAGGACTACTTGATCGGCCGGGATGCCATTGACGCAGAAAGGATCGCCCAGGGTCAGCTTGTTCTGGGTCAGCGTGCCAGTCTTGTCCGCGCACAATATATCTACTCCCGCCAATTCCTCGATCGCGACCAACTTGCTCACAACCGCCTGCTTCTTGGCCAGCAGACGCGCACCGACGGCCATCGTCACGGATAAAACCGTCGGCATCGCCACCGGGATCGCCGCCACCGTCAGCACGAGGGCGAATTGGAGCGTATTGAGAATGGGATCACCCCGAAAGATCGCGACCGTGACGATGACCGCGACCAGCACGGCAGCCAGGACGATCAGATAATTCCCTATCTTCAGCAATGCCTTCTGAAAATGGCTGACGGTAACGGCGGTCTCGACCAACTGAGCCGTCTTGCCGAAGTAGGTTTTCGTACCCGTGGCATAAACCAGCGCGCCGATTTCACCCCGGCGGACAATCGATCCCGAGAAAACCGCTTCGCCCGGCTTGCGCGTGGCGGGCAGCGACTCCCCTGTCAATGCGGACTGATCGAGCGAGATTTCGTCGCCATCAAGGAGCCGGGCGTCGGCGGGCACAACGTCACCGAGGCGCAGGCGGATAACATCCCCCGGAACCAGTTCGCGCGCCGCCGGGTTCACCCACTTTCCGTCTCTTTTGACACGGGCCTTGATTGCCAGCTTCGCCTTAAGTGCGGCTATCGCATCACCCGCCTGCTTTTCTTCCCAAAATCCCACGACAGCGTTGGCCAGAAGCAAAACGAGAATGATAAAGAAATCGGGCCAGTGCCTTGCTACAGCCGACAGAATCACGGCGATTTCGATCATCCACGGGATGGGGCCCCAAAAATAGGAGAGGAATTTGAGGATGAGATTGGTTTTCTTCTCCTCCAGCTCGTTCGGGCCGTATCGGGTCAGCCGCTTCGTCGCTTCGGCCTGGGTGAGGCCATCCGGCGACGAACCCAACTTCTTTTCCACCTCCGCAATCGGGATGGACTTCAAATCGTCTTTGGACTCGGGCTTCGCTCCCGGCTTCAAGTCTGCGGTCGTCGGCTTCTTGGTCGTGGTTTCCATATAGTCCTTTGCAATTTGAAATTCCCATTTCGGGTGGCTTATACCTTCCCCGTGGGCTGAGCAGCGACGCCTCCCGTTGGCAAGGCATCGGGTAAATCCAGGCGCGCGGCGCCGATCCGGTTGTCAGCCATTCCGTAATAAACATCGTAGCGATCCGGCTGGCCGATATCGCCGCGGCGGTCGATGCCGGTGGGAAAAACGACGTTGCCAATCGTTCCGATGCGTTCCTGTGGTAGCGTGGGAGTCAATATCGGCTCCGCCGAGCGATAGAGCACCTGGCGCGGATATTTTTCCGAAAGCACCATAACCCCAGCCGAGTAGCACAAATGATGAGCGTCGTCGCTCGAACCCGCCATTTCGCTGACACCGTGGTAAATGATCATCCAACCATGGCGGGTCAGGATCGGCGGAGTACCTGCCCCAATTTTCAGCCGAGCCCATGGAGCGACGGGCGCGGCCAGACGGTGATGCGAATTGAAAAGGCCCAAATGCTCCGGTTCGCCTCCCTTCTCGGGCATTGGACAGTAGGAAATCCAGATGCTCTCATGGTCCAAATCCACCTGACGGGGGCCTTCGTGGCAGGCGGTTTCCTCGGGTCGAGTGCCGGGGAAGAGAGGGCGATGCAATAGAGCCATCTGCATTTTGCCGCAGTGGTTGGAGATGGCGATGGGAAAGAGGCTGGCGTCCTTATTGTTGACGTGGACGAAATCAATCCCGTCATAAGGCGCAAAAGTTGCAAGACCCAGCCGCTTCCAATGAAATAAATCCTCCGAAATGGCAAAAGCAATCCGGGGGCCGATGGCCGAAAGCGCCGCGTAGGTCATGACGTAACGCTGGAGCGGTTCAACGAACGTGATGCGCGGATCCTCGCAGCCGCCACCGCCATGAGACGTCTTTTCGTAATCGGCTTCTGGCTCGAGTGCAATGCCAAGCCTTTCGACTCCGCTCGGATCGCCCGCCTCGTTGAACTTGACTCGGGCAATGCCGATACGGGAATAGTTGCACTTGGCGACCAGCCGAGGAAAAAGATAAAGGTGCCCGTCCAATCCACGCGCGACGCCAGGATTCAGGACGCCTTCGATCTCATGCGGGTTGCCTGGCTCTGGCTCCATCAGCATTCCCAGCCGCTGCAATTGGAACGGGATGGTCAACTTTCCTCCAGACAAGCGACGATCGCCTCGATGACTCGCTTCGTCTCATGAGGGTCTTTCACGCGGATCGATAAAGCTCCTGCTTCTTTGGCTGGATAATCGTTCCCTCCCGGAAAAACGGCGTCCCCGATAAAAATCATTTCAGAAATGGGGATACCAAGTACGTCCCGCAGTTTTCGAATCCCATAGGCCTTGTCGATCCCCTCTTTGGTAACGTCAACGGAGGTCGCACCACCCAGGCGAACGGAAAATTCAGGGATGAGCTTGTCGAGCAGCCTTTTGATCTTCTTGCGCTTGGCAAAGTCTGGGTCCCACTTCTTCTTCTCTTCCAGAGGAGCTTGTTGCCCTAGACCGGAGAACGTGATTTGACTGCCCCGGTCCTGAATCAAATCACCCCAGGTTTTTTGGGGCTTTAACTCGGGTGTCTCGGTTGCCTGCTGCAACGAGCTGAGGATTTTGTTTTTTTCCTCAGCGGTGAAATCCTCCGAATAGAGCAGGTCCCATTTCGAGTCATACTTGTAGAATTTCGTGCCGCAGGTAGGTAGTAGAGACAGGTTTTTAAGGCGTTCGTCGTGGGAAAGGTGCGCTACCACCTGCTTTTCAAATTGTGACCAAGCACCGCCGGAAATAACGGACACCTTGACGATTTTCAGGAGATGATCGAGCAGCACGGCCATCTCCGCATCCACGGAGGCTTTGCTCTCGGCCAGGGTGCCATCCAAATCGAAGACAATGAGCTTTTTCACGGTTTAACAATCTCCGGAAGTGAAATCTCCAAGAGCGTAACCGTCCCATTGGGCGAGCAGGAACACGAGCCGACGACTGCCGGTAAAAGCAAGACATCGCCTTTATCGAACCGATAATGGATGCCAGCGTGTTCCAATTCTCCCTCGCCATCGAGGCAAACCAGAATACGACAGGTGTCCGGCGCACCCGTAGTAAAGGGAAACTCTCCCGATACTCGGCACACCCCGAAGTGATCGCAATGAAGGAGGGTCTCGCGATGGACGGGATCTCTTTCCTGCACCTGCGGCGTAGCCGGCTGAATCGAACCCTGCGTAAAATTGATACAGGCCATCGCTTGATCGACTTGCAAGGGCCTTGGCTGGTGGGTCGTTGGATCGATATGGTTCCAATCGAAAAGCCGGAAAGTCACATCGCTGTTTTCCTGGACTTCAAAAACCACGACATCACGCAATGAATGAACTGTGCCAGCCCGAATCAACACACATTCGCCGGGTTCGGGCGCAAAGCTGGCCAAACGGTCAGCCAGCGTTCCTCGGTCAACTGCCTCCCGCATGACGGCCGCTGTGGTCCCCGGATTCAAACCAGCGTAGATGCGGGCGTCGGACCCTTTTCTCAACACCACCCATGCTTCTGTTTTCCCGGTATCGCCTGCAGGGATGAGTTCTTTATGTGCATCCGAAGGGTGCACCTGAACAGAGAGCCCTTTCGTTACATCAAGAAACTTGAGCAGCAAGGGAAATCGAGTGTAGTGCGAGGCCAGTTTCCCGAGCATTTGTTCAGGCGACCGCTCAAGCAGTTGCTTGATAGATCGTCCCTTAAGCGGCCCGTCGGCAACCCGGCTTGGATGGTCGTCCCGGTCACTTAATATCCAGGCTTCCCCGACAGGGCCGTCGCCCGGCAGCGGGTCAGACAGTAGTTCGGCCAAACGCCTACCACCCCAAAGACGATATTGGTAAATCGGCTCAAATCGTAAGGGATACAGGGGAATTTCAGTCATGGCGGTCGGTTCAGCTTTGGCGATCGGCATGGATCAGCGGCATTGCTCTCATGTTGATTTCCCCTCCGATTGCGTTTGTTTGATTGCAACTTCAACGATGGCCAAAAATTGGTCGGCTTTCAGGCTGGCACCGCCGATGAGGGCACCGTCCACGTTAGGCTGCCGAAGCAGAGCGGCGGCGTTCTCCGGCTTAACGCTGCCTCCATACTGAATGACAACCGTTTGCGCCGGTTTGCCGAACATCTGAGCGAGGCGCTTTCGGATCAGGACGTGCTCCGCCTCGGCTTGCTCAGGGGTGGCGTGGCGCCCTGTATTGCCGATGGCCCAAACCGGTTCGTAGGCGATGCTTAGCCGAGGCAAGGCATCTGCTGAAATTCCGGCGAGACCCAAAATGATTTGCTGCTCAAGCACCTCAGCCGTCTGGTTGGCCTCGCGCTGCTCCAGCGTCTCGCCAACGCATAGGATAACGTTGAGGCCTACGTCTAAAGCAACATGCACCTTCTGGTTGATAAAAACGTTGGACTCTCCCAACTTGTGGCGCCGTTCGCTGTGTCCTAGGATCACAAACTTGCAGCCGAGATCGAGGAGCATCGTCGGGCTAACCTCGCCGGTGAATGCACCTTCCTTTTCGGGATAAAGATTCTGCGCGCCCAGAGCAACGCTACTGTCTTTAATATTCGACGCGACAAGTGCCAGGTAAGGAAAAGGCGGACAAACCGCGACGCATATCCTTTTCTCCATACCCACGCCATCCGCGACCGCCTTGGCCAGTCGTTCGGCTTCGGCCGCGTTGGTGTACATCTTCCAATTACCGATGATGAATTTTTGGCGCATAGTCGTTTCCCTAATTCGTGCTCACTAAATTGGAAGATGAGTCGCTGCGCGAAGCACTCTTTGTGCAGTTTCCCTCCATCGCTGCAGGGTATTCGCCACGACGGGCCATAAGATTGCACTTGGCCCGATAGAAGAGAGCGTGCTGCGCCAAAAGGACGTGAGCCTCCTGGCCGCGCCAGACCTCGAGAGCCGGTTGCTGAATGGCGCGGGCAAAAGAAAACGCGAGAGCCCAGGGGAGGTGCTTTCTGAATCGCACATTCATGGCATTCAAACGCGCCGAAGCCAGTTCGCCGGATTGACCGCCCGACAAGAAAGCAATTCCGGGAACGGCAGCAGGAACAGCCCGCAAGAGACACTTTACCGTGGCATCGGCGACCTCATCGACCGTTTCCTGATTCAGACAGGCTAGCCCCGGAAGCACCATGTTGGGCTTCAAGATCATGCCCTCCAGCATCACCTGTTGCGCGTAAAGCTCGTCGAAGACTGTCCGTAACACTTCTTCGGTTAAGGCAAAGCAGCGCTCCATGGAATGATTGCCGTCCATAAGCACTTCCGGCTCGACGACGGGAACGAGTCCGGCTTCCTGGCACAAGGCGGCATAGCGGGCCAGCGCCTGGGCATTTGCCTCAACGCAGCCCCGGCTGGGAATGCCCGGACCTATCGTGATCACCGCCCGCCATTTGGCGAAACGTGCGCCCATCTGAGCGTATTCCTTCAAGCGTTTACGAAGTCCGTCCAAGCCTTCCGTCACTTTTTCTCCGTCATGACCCGCCATATCCTTCGCCCCGGTATCGACTTTGATGCCCGGTATGATTCCCGCATCGGTGATGATTTTAAGAAACGGCGTGCCATCTTTCTTTCCCTCGCGGATCGTCTCGTCATAAAGAATCAACCCGCTGATGCACTCACCGAGATTGGGCGTGGTCACAATCAGCTCGCGGTAGGCTCGACGCGCTTCGTGGGTCTGTGGGATTCCCAAGGCGGCAAAGCGCTTGTTGCACGTTGGATTGCTTTCATCCATCGCGAGCAACCCCTTGTCATCGGCGACCAGCGCCTTGGCAGTTTCAATGAGCGTCAGCGCGCTCACTTGGAGTGGCCCCACTTCCAATCCCGTATCTCGGGCAAGTCCTGGCCATGCTGATCGATATAGACTTTGTGCTCGATAAGCTTGTCCTGCATCAACTGCTTCAGGTAGGCGCCCTTGGTTCCCAGATTCGGCACCCGATCCACCACGTCCTGCACCAGATGAAACCGGTCAAGGTCGTTTTGCACTCGCATGTCGAAGGCGGTCGTAATCGTCCCCTCTTCCTTGTAGCCACGGACATGGAGGTTCCGGTTGGTCCGGCGATAGGTCAACCGATGGACCAGCCACGGATAGCCGTGAAACCCGAAGATGATGTGCTTATCCTTCGTGAACAGAGAATCATAGTCCGTCTCGCTCAAGCCGTGGGGGTGCTCGCTGGCGGACTCCAGCTTCATCAAATCGACCACGTTGATCACCCGAATTTTAAGATCAGGCAGGTGCTGGCGCAGAATGGAAGTAGCCGCCAATATCTCCAGTGTGGGTGTATCGCCGCAGCAAGCCATCACGACGTCCGGTTCGACGTTCTGGTCATTGCTGGCCCACTGCCAGATGCCAATGCCTTCGGTGCAATGGACGACGGCTTCGTCCATGTTGAGCCATTGCGGGAGGGCGTGTTTGCCCGCCACGACGACGTTGACGTAATGCCGGCTGCGCAGGCAATGATCGAAAACCGAGAGCAGGCAGTTCGCGTCTGGCGGCAAGTAAACGCGCACAATGCTCGCTTTCTTATTGATGACGTGGTCGAGAAACCCGGGATCTTGATGGGTGAACCCGTTGTGATCCTGCTGCCAGACATGGGAGGCGAGAAGATAGTTCAGCGAGGCGATTTTCCGGCGCCAGGGCAGTTCAGAAGTCACCTTCAACCACTTGGCGTGCTGGCTGAACATCGAATCGACGATGCGGATGAAAGCCTCATAGCTGTTGAATAGGCCATGGCGACCGGTCAGCAGATAGCCTTCCAGCCAACCTTCACACTGGTGTTCGCTGAGCATGGAATCAAGAACCCGTCCCGTGGGAGCGAGGAATTCGTCGTTGTTGACTTCCCGAGCGTCCCACTGGCGATTGGTTACTTCAAAGACTGCGCCCAGCAGATTGGAAAGGGTTTCATCGGGACCGAAAACACGGAAATTACGTTGATCCTGATTTAGCTTGGCCACGTCGCGAAGGAACGCGCCCAGTACGAGAGTGTCCTGCCCGTCAACCGCCCCTGGTGAGGGCACATTCACCGCGTGTTTATGAAAATCTGGCATGCACAAATCTCGGAGCAGGATTCCACCATTGGCGTGAGGATTGGCTCCCATGCGTCGGTCGCCCTTGGGTGCCAATTCAGCCAGTTCGGGAAGAAGTCGGCCATTCCCATCAAACAGCTCTTCGGCTTTGTAGCTCTTCATCCAATTCTCCAAGAGCTGAACGTGATCGGGATGCTCAGCATCGACGAGCAGCGGAACTTGGTGCGCCCGGAATGTGCCCTCGATTTGCAGACCGTCGACGACCTTCGGCCCCGTCCAGCCTTTGGGTGATTTGAGAACAATCATCGGCCAGCGCGGTCGAGAGGCGTCGTTGTGATCTCGGGCATTTTGTTGGATTTGCTTGATGCTATCGATAGCCCTTTCCAGGGCCGTCGCCATGAGTTCGTGCATCTTTTCCGGCTCGTCCCCCTCGACAAAGATGGGCGTCCAGCCGCAGCCGCGGAAAAATTGGTCCAGCTCCTCCGGCTCAATGCGGGCGAGAATGGTCGGATTGCTGATCTTGTAACCGTTGAGATGGAGGATCGGCAGCACGGCCCCGTCCGTAACGGGATCGAGCATCTTGTTGGACTGCCATGCCGTGGCCAGCGGCCCCGTTTCCGATTCCCCGTCGCCGACGACGCAAGCCACAATTAGCTCGGGATTATCGAACGCCGCCCCGAAAGCATGGCTGAGCGAGTAGCCGAGTTCGCCGCCTTCGTGAATTGATCCTGGAGTGGTCGGCGCGACATGGCTTGAAATACCGCCCGGAAAGGAGAATTGCTTAAAGAGCTTTTGCAGGCCGGCTTCATCCTGAGTCACGTTGGGATAAATCTCACTCCAGGTGCCTTCCAGGTAGACGTTCCCGACAATGGCTGGCCCACCGTGACCCGGACCGGCCACGTAAAACATATCGAGGTCGTACTTCTTGATGACCCGGTTCAAATGGACGTAGATAAAATTCTGACCTGGCGTCGTGCCCCAGTGTCCCACTACCAGCGGCTTCACATGGGATAGCTTCAGTGGCTGCTTCAGCAGCGGATTGTCGTAAAGGTAAATCTGACCGACCGAAAGATAGTTAGCGGCGCGCCAATAGGCGTTCATTTTCTGGAGCAGGTCGGGAGTAAGTGTTTTGAGAGGTGCGTGCATAGGTGAGTCTTTTGGGTTTAGGGTCAGCCATTGCGATGATCCCTTCTACGAATGTATCTCCAAAAAGAAGCGCACCAATGGGGTGAACACCCCATAAAATGAAGAATGACGGCAAGGGGTTGCCGAAAATCCGGAAAAGTGCCCGCAATGTTGGAGATTCGATATCGCCGTGGCTTACGCGCCAAGGAAGAGTTCTTGTAAGCTGGAGAAAGGTGTATCGTGAAGGGTGGTCCATCACATCGAATTAAACCTGCGCGACATCAATCAGTTGTTTAACACCATTGATCCGTCGCCGTTCCCGGACAGGGACCTCGATCGGAGCGCAGAAGATTTTATTTTAAGCTGGGCGCAGGAATTTCCCATCGACGAACCAGTCGGGCTAATCATCTATTTGAAGAAGCCACCCGAAGGACACCGCGCAAGCGATCTCGTCGTCAAAGCTATCCACAACTACTTCACTTACCGGGCGCGGCTGAATCACTTGGAATTCAAGCGCCTGATGAGGCAAGGACGTACCAGCCTGATGGTGGGCTTTGCCTTCCTAGGCCTTTGTCTTTTCATCACCGAGATTCTCCTCCCCAAGAAGTCCGGCATCTTGCCCGATTTTGTCCAGCAGGGACTTACCATCGCCGGGTGGGTGGCGATGTGGCGACCCATGGAAATCTATCTCTACGATTGGTGGCCGCTTCGGCATCGGGGCAAGATTTTTGCCAAGTTAAGCAAGATGTCGGTTGAAGTTCGCAAGGGGCGCGATGCCGACGCACAGATCTTCCCCCCAGTTATAGATCCAGCTTCGACCGCCCACTAAGCGGCCTGCTTAAGTGCCTTACTCTTGGACGCAATAACCGTCATGAGTTCATTCCAGGATTTCACAAACGACTTTGCACCTTCTCCCTGAAGCTGGGCAGCCAGTTGGTCAATGTTGATTCCAGCCTGACTGAATTGTTCCAAGACCTTTTCACATTCGCCCCCTTTTGTCGGCATGATCGGTCCAATTTCACCGTGGTCGGCGAGCGCGTTCAATGTTCCCTCGGGCATGGTGTTCACGGTGAAAGGAGCCGCCAGTGCCTTGATATAAAGGGTGTCGGAGGCCTTGGGATCCTTGGTGCCGGTGCTGGCCCAAAGCAGTCGCTGCGATTGGGCACCCGCATTCAGGGTGCTCTGCGAACGCGGGCTGCTCAAGAAATCTAGGTAGGCTTGGTAAATTCGACCTGACACCGCGATACCTAGCCGGTTGTTCAAAGCCTCGGGAACTTTACCCATTACCGCAGCGTCCCAACGGCTAATGAACATCGAGGCCACGGAACCCACTTGGGGATTGAGCCCGGCGGCTATACGCCGTTCAATGCCGCGCAAGTAAGCCTCGGCTGCTGCCACATACTGTTCCCGGGAAAATAGGAGTGTGACGTTCACCGGCACGCCCGCGAAGATGGTCTCCTCGATGGCGGGAAGTCCTTCTTTAGTGCCCGGGATTTTTATGAACAGGTTGGGCCGTCCAGCCCGAGCTGAAAGTTCCTTGGCCGCCGCAATTGTTTGAACCGTGTCATAGGCCAGGAGCGGGGAGACCTCCAATGACACCCAACCGTCCACACCGTTCGTGCGGTCATAGATTGGTCGGAATAAGTCTGCGGCTCGAGTGAGATCGTCCAAGGCTAGATCAAAAAAAAGGCCTTCCCCGGTTTTACCCTTCGTTAAACTCTCACGGATCGCTACATCGTAGGCAGCACTGTTCTTGATGGCTTGATCAAAAATCGTCGGGTTAGATGTCAATCCGGTCACCGACAGTTCGTCAATGTACAGGTTTAGCGTCCCGCTGTTGAGCAGATCGCGAGTGATGTTGTCGAGCCAGAGACTCTGGCCGAGTTCGTGAAGTTTTTGTGTGGCTTTTATCATATTCAATTAACCTCTTTTTCATTGTCCAATTCGAAAAAAAGCGCCGCATAAATTTTAAAATCCACGAGACAGCCTTCTTTGAGCTTGCTTGCTATCCAGGGTTTCAGTCCAACTAAGGGCACGACATGAACCTGAATGTTTTCGGATTCGTCGCCGCCCCCTTTAGAAACTTTCTTTAATTCTGCGGCGCGAAAAAAGGTGATCACTTCAGTCAAAAGCCCGGCTGAACTAGGGCCTTCCGCGAGGTATTCCATGCGCTGGGCTTGATAACCTGTTTCTTCGAGGAACTCGCGTTTTGCTGCCTCATTCAAAGTTTCATTTTCTTTGCCTTTTATGTCTCCGGCCAACCCTGCTGGAATCTCGATAACCCACTTGTTTACGGGAACACGAAACTGTTCGACCAAAATAAGTTCGCTCTTATCGGTAATAGCAAGAATTGCAACAATTCCACTGGTGTTGCAGCGCTCGACATATTCCCATTGTTTTTTTCGTTTAACCCTGAGAAAGACACCTTCAAATAAGGTGTCTGCAATAAGCTTTTCAAATTCGGGGGAGCCGGCGCTTTCGACAGCTTTCGCCGGGGAGGAAGCCGAGTTGCCTGATTTGGCTTGATAAGGGCTCATATCCAATTGTGTCACTTTAGGACGAAAATATCGTTTACCGCCTTTTCAATCGCGTCCCGGGATTCATCAGTACGTTCCCGAATCCTATCAATCAACTCATCGTGTTTACCTTCGGCGAATTGAAGATCGTCATCTGTCAACATCGACCATCTTGCTTTCAGTTTGCTCTGCGCGATTGCCCAATCATCTTCGTTCTTTGCGTTCAATATTTCTCCTGCGATAGCTTGTCTTAGCACTTATCGAGTCGGCTCTTGGATTCCGGAGGAGCCGATATTTCGGATTCAATTATGGCTCAGGCCAGCTTTACCACCATTTTCCCGATGTTTTGTCCCCGGAAGAGACCAATGAAGGCATCCGCTGCGTGTTCGATCCCGTCCACGACCGTTTCCCTGCTCTTGAGCTTGCCCGCTCGGAAATAGCCACCCACTTCATCCTCAAAGTAGCTCCGACGATCCAGCCAATCGCTCACGATCAGCCCTTTCATCGTCAGCCGTTTTGTTGTGATGTTAGACAGGTTGCAAGGACCAGGCTGCGGCGTTTCCTCGTTGTACCTGGAGATTCCACCGCATGCGATAATTCGACCGTGCACACGTAAAACGGACAACGCCGCTTCGAGCGCCTCTCCCCCAACATTGTCAAAGTAGACGTCGATCCCCTCCGGCGCTTCCAGAGTTAGTTGCTCGAGGACGGAAGCTGTCTTGTAATCAAAGGCGACGTCGAAACCGCACTCTTGACGCAGAAACATGACTTTTGCCATGGATCCAACCGATCCAATGACGCGGCATCCACGCAATTTTGCCAGTTGTCCGGCTACGTTACCAACAGCCCCGGCGGCTCCGGAGATGTAAACAACGTCTCCCGCCCTAACATCCACCAAGTTCAATCCAGCCCACGCGGTCATGCCCGTCATCCCCAAAGCACCCAGGTAAACAGAGACGGGTTGGATATCGCGGCTAACTGCATGCAAATCTTTCGGCGAAGTTATGAAGTATTCTCTCCAGCCAAAATTGGAGACGACCATATCACCCACTTTGAATTCCTTGGCGCGCGACTCTATGACCTCGCCGATTGCTCCGCCTTCAAGCGGCTTACCTATCTCAAACGGCGGAATATACGACTTGCCTTCGTTCATGCGACCGCGCATGTAGGGATCCACCGACATAAACAAATTGCGAACCAGTACCTGCTGATCCTCCAATGTTTCGAGTTCAGTGCGCGCCAGCGAAAAGTTAGCAGCGGTTGGCGTCCCCTTGGGGCGCGAGACCAGCCGAACCTCGCTGCTCGTAATTTTGGTCATAAAACGCTTTCAGTCTGTTAAGACTACTTGTCGTCTTCCTTCTGCTTTTTGGCGGCTTGGCGCATCTGATCGTGTTCGGCCTCCAGAACGCCTTCTTCGACCAGCCTTTCGCTTGTGCTTCGACCCTCGTCATCCTCATCATCGATGGAAGTAACTGGGATGACGCGCCCTGTAGACCCCGGCAAGGGGTCCCAGCGTTCAGACTCCGGAGCGGACTCAAGCAGTTCCTCCTTTGGGTCCATATCCGACCCGCCAGTCAATTCCCGTTTGGCCTGATCCAAATCAGAATTCGAGACCTCCTGCGCGGCGCGTCCGTCGATAATGGCGAGTTCCACCGCTCTCTCCCGAACCATTTTATCAGTCACAGTGCCGACGCCGGTGGAATCAATGATCAAGGCCGCATCTTTGGGGGGGATAATTTTCATAAGTTTGTGGATTACTCGGCTGCTTGAGTGTGAGCTTCGACAAACCAGAGCCACTTATCGATTCCCCGGGAAATCTCGGTAAACAGATCCGCGGTATCCGCATCGTCAAGGTCATCCGCTTCGGTGATGGTGCCCCGCACTTCGTGCGCGAACGTTGAAAGCGCCGTGACCACCCCGCTGATATGAGACGTGCCCTCGGCGACCGCCAGTGGATACTCGTCAAGTTGAGAACGAGCGGCGGATACGCGAACAGTTCCTTCGGCGATGCCTCCGAGTTGGACAATGCGTTCAGCGATCAGATCAACGTAGGACTCCGTGGCCTCGGCTATCTTGTCAAAGAGTTCGTGAAGACCAATGAAGTTCGGGCCTTTGACATTCCAATGCGCCTGCTTCATTTGCATCTGCAGATCAACGGCTGACGCCAATCGCTGGTTCATGATGGCGTTCAGCTCCAGTCGTTGACTTTGAGAAATATCGTTGCCTGTCTTATACATTTTTCGGTCTTCGGCCTTTGCCGTCGTCGCAGCATTCGCCTTAATTTCCTTTAGGGGAAGTTTTCCGAAACTGGCTCGGTCGTCCGCTTCGAGCCAATCGAAGGTCGTGCTCGATTCAGGAGCAAGACCCAGTTTGGAGCAATTGTGGATGAAGGAGTCGCGTCTCTCTGCGTTGTTCATCGGGTTGCCGGCTTCCACTTCATCCGACCAGGTTTTTATTTCCGCAGGCGTTTTCGACGTGCCATGGGCCAGCAGCCAGGTGCCGACGTCTTCGTAGGTTTTGGAGGCTTGAACTGCGGTTTTAAATTCCGCGCCGGTAATACCCTTAAAGGTGAAAAGCGCGTTGTCCAATGGGCAATCATAGTGGTACTCCCCCAGCTTTCCCGCCAGTTCGGCGCGACATTTGTCAACGGCGCGGCTCGCAATGACAAACCCACCGATTCGATTGCGTGGGCTATGTGGAGCCTGTTTAGTGAGGTCAGAAGCAAGAATGGGTGTTTTCATAATTTGGTTGGTGGTCGGTTTGGTTTTCAGAGCGGGGGGATTTTAAGTTTGGTCGATTCAAGCGGTAATTTCATCCGCTCTGTCTGGCGAGCTGCCTTAAGCACTTGTGCCTTTGCCGGGCTGCGAAATCATTGGCGGCTGGAACCACAACGACGGGCAGTGAAGTAACCAAGGAGCGCACCGGAGACGATACCGATGGCGTGGTAGACATACTTGGATACGGCTTCGTCTGTTGCCAAAGCATCGTCATAGGCCTTCTCGGAAAGATCGCCGTATAACTTCTTGCCACGCTCCAAGGTGACCACAAGACGGTCGCGCGATTCCTTGGCCGTTTCTCCGGTCACGTTGGCGGTTGCCTCAATGAGGGCCCGTGCGTCCTCGGCGAGTCGGTACATATCGTGACGGATGGCTCGTTTTTGCTTGTTCATATTGTTTTATTTGAGCCGATGACTGCTTTTGTGTATTCACGGCGCACATTGTCCACCTGTCCCGGATCAAGATCGGGCATGACCAGCCCAGATTCATTTGTCTCACCCCACACTACAGGAGGGCCGTGCTGCTGATATGGGGTGTAACCCTACCCCTCTTTAAAATCCGATCTTTAAACCCGCCTGCCCGGTCTGTCCTACTTCCGCCCGTCGCTAAGCCCGCAGAAACCTGAGTTCGGTTTGAAGAATCTCAATGTCGCGAAAAAGACTGAAAATGAGGCGTAGTGTCTTACGGTTCATCCCGTGGTTTCGGCGGTAGCTCTCGAATCTACGCACCTTGCAGAGAGCATCGTCATCAAAAATCAGTTCAGTCTCGGGCCCCACAGGACTTTCACCGAAGAGGCCGAGACGGCAATAGTGCCGAAGCATCTCGGGATGAATGCCTGCAAGGCTGGCGGCTGCTTCGAGCGAATAGGTCGTGGGGGCAGCCTCGGTCACACAGACGAGCGTTAAAGACGTTTCTTCAGCGAAGACAGAGGCTTTCATGATTCACTCCTTGGTTTGAATGAGGAAGCGTGGGCGAGTTGCTCCCAGAGCGCGCGTTCCTCGTCATTGATCGTCTTGGGCAGTTGGATATCCACAACGACATAGATATCGCCGTTTCCTTCGTTCTTTCCCTTAGGCAGACCGTGTCCCCGAATGCGCAATTGTTGGGCATTATTGGTTCCGGGTGGAACCCGGAGATTTACCTGACCTTTGAGCGTTGGAACTGTCACCGTTGTGCCTAGCACTCCCTCCCAAGGCGCGACGTCGAGATCATAATAAAGATCCGCGCCACGAACCCGGAAATCGGGGTGGGCAGCCAGGCGCACCCGGAGATAAAGATCACCCGACACGGCTTGGCCCGAGCCCTCGCCGCCTTTTCCCGGCACGCGAATTCTTTGACCTTCACGTACGCCTGCAGGTATCCGAACTTTAAATTGGTAGGTTTTCGATTGGCCTGTTTGAGGATCGCTGCTTTGAAGGGAAATATCTCGAACGGCACCTTTCATCACCTCGTCGAGTGTGACAAGAATATCTCCTTCAATATCGCCGCCACGTTGACCAAATGGTTCGGAACGAGCGCCATTCCCCTGAGGTGAGAAACCTGATGCTCCCCTTCCGCCAAACATTTGCTCGAAAAAGTCGCTGAATCCAGTCCCGCCAAAGTGGAACTCATCCGCTTGCCCGTGATGCGAGGTCCCATTGCGGCGGGCTTGCTGACCGGAAGGTTGCTGGTAAGCCGCTCCTTCTTTCCAATTCGCACCCAATTCGTCGTACTGCTTGCGCTTTATCGGATCGCTGAGGACCTCGTGGGCTTCATTGATCTCCTTGAATTTCTCTTCACCCAGCTTTTTATCCTTTGCCACATCGGGGTGATACTTGCGGGCAAGTTTGCGGAAGGCCTTCTTGATCTCGTCGTCACTCGCGCCCCGCGCCACTCCCAACGTCACGTAATAATCTTTAAACTCGACGGGCATCGCGAGAAATTCTACTGGCTGAGATCGTTGACGATCACTTTGGCTGGGCGGAAAGATTCCTTGCCTCGACGGTACCCACGCTGAGCGGTCTCAAGCACGGTATGGTCGGGTTTGGATGGATCGCGGCGCGAGCTAATCGCCTCGTGACGCAGCGGGTCAAAGGGTTTGCCCATGCTCTCTTCGGCTTCAACCTCATTCTGTCGCAAGATTCCCCGCAACTGTTGCAAAATCATGTCCACCCCTTGGAGAAGCTGATCGAACGAAGTATTCGGTCCTACCGCGAGGGCTCGCTCCAGATTGTCGATTGCGGGCAAGAGTTCATGAATCAGCGCTTCCTTTTTTGCGGCGGCGCGTCGCTCTGTTTCCTGGGCTGTTCGTTTGCGGAAGTTGTCGAAGTCGGCCGCCAGACGGAGATATCGCTCTTTCTGTTCTAACAATTCCTTATCAGGGGATTCGCTTGGTATAACTACCGCAGCCCCGACTTCGGGACCGCTCTCGTCTGGCAGTACAGTAGGTTGTGATTTTTGATTCATGATGATGAAGCTCAGCGCTTTTCCTCTTCCACAAGCTCACCTTCAACCACGTCGGAATCGGTGGATGGTGATCCTGCTGCTCCATTTTGGTGGCCGTTGGCTGAGCTGCTCTGCCCTTTGGCTGACGAAGCTCGGTTCAGTGCGGCAGATGCTGCCTGCCAAACCTGGTTCAAGCGCTCGCTGGCCGACTTCATTGCCGGGACGTCACCGCTCGCCAATGCATCTTTGGTTTTCTGGGCAGCTTCTTCGATTTGGACCCTGTCGCTTTCGGAAAGCTTACCCAGGTTGTCTTTGAACATTTTATCGGAGCGATAAACAGCGCCATCCGCCTCATTGCGCATCTCGATTTCCTCGCGCTTCTTTTTGTCCTCATCAGCGTGGAGATCAGCGTCTCTCCGCATTTTATCAATCTCGTCCTTGGATAGCCCGCTGCTGGCCGTGATGGTGATTTTCTGTTCTTTGCCGGTTCCCAAATCTTTGGCACTGACATTCAGGATGCCGTTGGCATCGATGTCGAACGAGACAGCGATTTGAGGGGTTCCGCGTGGCGCAGGCGGAATGTCGGTGAGCTGGAACTTCCCAATGGATTTATTATCTTTGGCCAGCGGACGGTCGCCCTGCAAGACGTGCACTTCAACGCCCGGCTGATTGTCGGCTGCCGTGCTGAACGTTTCGGACTTATGGGTGGGAATGGTCGAGTTGCGTTCGATCAGCTTCGTGAAAACGCCACCCAGAGTCTCCAGACCGAGGGATAGCGGAGTAACATCAAGCAACACCACGTCTTTGACGTCGCCTTTAAGCACGCCAGCCTGGACGGCTGCGCCGATGGCAACTACTTCGTCGGGATTGACGCCTTGATGCGGAGGTTTATCGACGAGCGATCGAGCCGTTTCCACTACTTTAGGCATTCGGGTCATACCGCCAACCATGACCAATTCGTCAATCTTATCAGACGTGATTCCCGCGTCCTGCAGGCACTTCTTGACGGGGCCAAGCGTCCTGTCGAATAGATCTTCGCAAAGTTGGTCCATCTTAGCCCGGGTTAGCTTCAGGTCGATGTGCTTGGGGCCGCTCGCATCGGCGGTGATGAACGGCAAGTTAATGCCGTATTCGAGCGTGCTGGAGAGCGCGATTTTCGCCTTTTCCGCTTCCTCCTTGATGCGTTGGAGGGAATCAGGCTGTTTACTCAATTCCATTCCGTGGGTCTTTTTGAATTCAGCGAGAATCCAATCCATGATCCGGGCATCCCAATCATCGCCTCCCAAATGGGTGTCGCCATTGGTCGCTTTGACCTCAAAAACACCGTCGCCGATGTCCAAAATGGAAATATCGAATGTGCCTCCGCCCAAGTCATAAACCGCCACCTGTTCGTTCTTTTTTTTGTCGAGACCGTAGGCCAGTGAAGCCGCCGTCGGCTCATTGATAATCCGCAGGACTTCCAACCCTGCGATACGTCCGGCGTCTTTGGTCGCCTGTCGTTGGGAATCGTTGAAATAAGCCGGAACCGTGATAACTGCCTGTGTAATCTTCTCACCGACTCGCATCTCTGCGTCAGCTTTCAACTTAGAGAGAATCATCGCCGATATTTCGGGTGGAGTGAACTGCTTAGGCTTCCCATCAACGGTAACCTCGACGGCAGCATCGCCATTTGAAGCGCGGACAACTTTATAGGGCACCCGTTTGATTTCCTCGTGGACTTCGTCAAACTTGCGACCCATGAAGCGCTTGATCGAATAAATAGTGTTGCGGGAGTTGGTAACGGCCTGACGTTTGGCCGCATCACCGACAACTCGTTCGCCTGTTTTCGTGAAAGCGACAATCGACGGCATGATCCGCTTGCCTTCCGAGTTTTCGAGGACCAGAGGTTCTCCGCCTTCCATCACCGCCATGCATGAGTTCGTTGTTCCGAGGTCAATTCCGAGTACTTTTGCCATATGCGTTTTTCCTGACTTGTTTGTTGATTTGACCGGTCCTGAACAACGATTTGTTCGTTAGAGTCCAAGGTGGTGCCTGATTTCGTGCTCGGCCTTAAACCAGTCTTCGATTTCACGGCTTTGACCTCGTCCCCGGCTTTCAAAAAGGGCGTAGGCGCGCTTACTAATGAGATCTGCAAGAGGAACCTGACATCCTGAAGTGTCCCCGGTGGGGCACGTATCAGGAAATAAAAGGAAGCTTGGGTTGCTATTCATTTTCGTTCCCCTAGCGGATGATCCGACCATGACTGGTTGTAGGGCTGTAATGGGAACTTAAGGCGCGAACAACCCTTTTACTATGGGGTGATGACCCCATAGCCCGAGCGAAAGAATTGGCGCAATTTCATTAGGTAGGAGACCGCGCACCTGCGTAGTGCCCGTTTCTCACGAAGCGTGAAACGATTCGGTCCTCTTCATTTCCAGCTTTGCTAAAACAATATGAAAACATCCACTCCACTCACCGGCTCCCATCAGCGCACTTTCGACCGAATCTTCCAGCATCCGATCTCTCACAATCTGGAATGGCGCGATGTCCATGCGCTTCTGGGAGAAATGGCAGATGTCGCGAAGGAACACAACGGGAGCCTGAAAGTAACGCGCAATGGACAAACCATGGTCTTACACCCGACCAGCAAAAAGGATGTAGCGGAAATGGATGAGGTGATGGCACTGCGCCACTTTCTGGAGCGGTCAGAGACGGCATCACCACAAATCAGCGAAACAGAGACCCATTGGCTGCTCGTGATTGACCACCATGAAGCCCGCATTTTTCGGTCCGAAATGGATGGCGCCACACCACAACAGATTCTCCCTTACGAGCCAGAGAATTACTTTCGCCATGCGCACAATTCAAAGACGACTTCGAGGGGTCAGGAAAAACCTGACCCGAACACCTTCTTTGAACCGGTGGCGAAGGTGCTTCAGGCCGTTGGCCCGATTCTCGTGTTCGGCACCGGAACGGGAACGAGCAGCGAAATGGAACAGTTCATCGGTTGGTTGAAGCACCATCACCCGGAAGTTGCCAAACGAGTCATCGGTTCACTGGTTGTGGACGAGCATCATCTGACGGAAGGGCAGCTCCTCGCCAAAGCCAAAGGCTTTTACGCAAACGTTCAGGCGCCGGAGGCCAGGAAGCCATGAGCGCGGGGCACATCCTCCTTTTTTGAAAAGGGGGCCATTTGATTGCTAAACTGGGTTCCATTACCATCTCCCTGCTGCAAGAGTTAAGCAGTCTTGTGTGGATGGGAAGAGAAACGGTCTCCGAAATCGGGGATCGGATAGCCACCAAACGTGCGCCCTTTCGGCTCGAAGACTTCTTTTACCAGTGCAACCGGGTGGGGGTCGGTTCCGTCCCGATGGTCATTCTTCTCTCGGTCTTTGTCGGGCTCACCCTGGCATTACTCACCGGCTACCAACTCCAAATCTTTGGCCTCGTCACCCTCGTTCCTCCGGTGGTGTCCGTGTCGTTCACCCGCGAAATGGGGCCGCTTTTCACGGGCATTGTCTTGGCGTCTCGGATTGGTGCCGCATACACCGCCGAGTTGGGCGCAATGACGGCCGGCGGAGAAGTGGATGCAATTGAAGGTATGGGGATTGGCGCCCTGCGCTACCTCGTTACGCCGCGAATTCTCGCCATCCTCTGCCTGACTCCCTGCCTGACTATCATTGCCGTCATTTCGGGCATTTTGGGCGCAGCGTTCATTTCACGTCTCATGCTGCAGATCAGCTTCGGCTACTTTTATGACCAGGTGATGACCTACCTGTTGGTCAAGGATATGATGGCCGGAATTGTGAAGAGCTTTTTGTTCGGCGGAATTATCGGAATCATCGCCTGCTACAAGGGCTTGTCCGTGCAGGGTGGCGCCGTCGGGGTCGGAAAAGCGACGACCTCTAGTGTCGTGACCGCCATCACCGTCGTGATTGTGTCCGATTCGTTCTGCAATATTTTCATCATCACCTTTTTCCCATGAATGCCACCACAGAAAATCTGGTGGAAATGCGCGACGTGCACTTTCAATTCACCGATAAGGTCATTTTGGACGGAGTCAACTTTGCCGTCCGAGATCGGGAAGTTCTTGTCATCATGGGCCTCAGCGCCGGTGGCAAGAGCACGCTGCTGAGCATCATGATGGGCCTCCTTAAACCCACTGGGGGATCCGTCCTTTTCAAGAACGAGGATCTAACGAGACTGTCGCGATCAAAATTAAATCGGGCCCGAACCCACATGGGCATGGTCTATCAAAACGCGGCCTTGATCAGTTCGATGACTGTTCGCGAAAACGTCGGCCTCCCACTGGAGGAACTCTCGGACAAAACCGACAAGGAGATCGCAACGATCATCGATCAGAAGCTCGAACTGGTGGGACTAAAAGATGCCAGGGACAAGCTCCCATCCGAACTTAGCGGCGGCATGCAGAAGAGGGTCGGCCTTGCACGGGCTCTGGCGATGGAGCCCGAATTGGTCCTTTTTGACGAACCCACGGCGGGCTTGGACCCGATCACCACCGAGACCATTGATGATCTGATCAACCAACTCCGCGAGAAGCAGAAGGTAACCTCCATTATCGTCACTCACGAAATGGAGAGCGCGTTCGCCGTGGCGACCCGAATGGCATTTCTCTACGAGGGAAGAATCATCTTGGAAGGAACACCCGAAGAGTTTCGGCATTCCGCGACCCCGATCATTAGCAAATTTCTTTCGTCTTACTCGAAGCACGACCGTGCGAAGGCGTAAATCATGCAAATTCGTCAAAATGAAATAACGACGGGCCTGCTGGTCCTGGTGACCTTCGGCATTTTCATCGCGATTCTGGTTATGATCGGGATGCCCGGTCTAATCAAACCTCTCAATACCTACCAAATTTACTTCGACAACGCCGAAGGAATTCGACCTGGCGCTCCCGTGCTCCTGGCGGGGCGAGAGATTGGAAAAGTTACGTCTCTCAAATCGCCGATACCTTTGGCGAAGCGACCGACAGGACACCCGGATTACGAAGTCTCCATCGACGTGCAGGTTTCGAGAGACGCGAAAATTTATCGCGACGTTACGGTGCGTCTGACTCAGCAAAGTCTTATGGGTCAGGAAGTGATCGATTTTGTGCACGGGAATGAAAGTGCGGGATTAGCGGACAATCATACCGAGTTTACCGGACAAAGGGTGCCGGATATCTCCGAATCGGTTGCTGACAACATGACTCGCCTAACCGGGCCCGATTCTGATCTGGCGCATACCATCCAAAATCTGAAACGACTGACAGAGCCTGATTCAGAACTGTCCCTTTCCATCGCAAATTTTGAGCATTTGACGGGACCCGATGCCGATTTGTCACTCACGATCAAAAATACGAAAATCCTTATGGAGACGCTGAATGACTCCCACATTCCCCAAGTGATCCAAAATACCGAGCAATTAACCGATACGCTCAAGCGTCAACCTTGGAGGCTAATCTGGCCTACTACGAAGGCCTATCCGGGCGACAAGGAAACTCCATCTGCAAAAAGGAAATAACCAGATGGCCGCCTCCATCGCCAGCTTACCATCCCTGGCCTTTCAACCTGATGAAGCCGTTGAAAAAGGATTCGTTCGTATCCTTGAGCAATTGGCGGGTTGCGCTGCCGTGATCGCGCCGCGCTCCCCTAGAAAGCTGGCCGATTCCGTTCACAACGCTCGTGTCCTCATCAAACGGCTGCGAGCCTACCTGTGGTTTGCGAAGCCCGCGTTTTCTTTATCAGAATTGACGCAGGCGAAATCGTCTTTCCAGGTAGCCTCCCATCTCCTGGCCGCCCAGCGTGATCTCGTGGTCACGCGATCCATTTTGCAGATGCTGTCACGCAAGACCTCCAATATTACGTATCGAAAAACGCTTATCCGGCTTTCCCGCAACTCGAGTGGCACGGCGATCCTCCACGGAGAGACTATCCAAACCCTGGGACAAGTAGCGGCCATCCTTCTACAAACCATCAAAGAAATAATAGCGCGCGTTAAGGTCCACTCCCAATGGCCTGCAACCTCGGACCGCATGACTCAAGCATTTGATGCCACTAAAAAGGCGGGGAAAAGGGCGCTTAAGCACGACGATCCGGCACAATTTCACGTTTGGCGTAAAAGAGCCAAGCGACTTCTCTACTTGTTGCAACTGACTCAGACCGCGCCTTGCAAACGCACCGCCCGGTTGCTGGAAAGAGTCGATAAACTTCAAGAGAAGCTCGGAGACTATCACGATAGCGTCGTCGTACAGGATCATTTGCAAAAGAAAACTCCCGACAAAGCCACTCCGCTACTGGTTAGGCACAGCGTGAATCTCCTCAAAAAGAGAAAACGCCACTTGCGAGAAGACGTGCGGAAGATCGCCAAGCAACTCAATCGAAGCAATCCCCAGCGCGCACCAAAGCGCTAATCCCAAAAACTACTATTTATGAGCACAACTACCATCTCCCCGGCCTGGAACAATCTTCAGAATCATTACGACGCCCAAAAAGACGTTCAGATGCGCGATCTTTTTGCGCAGGATCCGGAACGGTTCAAGAAATTCTCTCTCGATTTGGAGGGCCTCTTACTTGATTTTTCCAAAAACCGAATCACCAGTGAAACGCTGAGGCTGCTCCATTCGCTGGCGAAGGAACGAGATGTTAAAGGCTGGACGCACAAGATGTTCACCGGCGAGAAGATCAACATCACCGAAAACCGCGCCGTCCTCCACATCGCCCTGCGCAACCGCACTAATCGTCCAATCTTCGTCGATGGAAAGGACGTCATGCCTGAGGTAAACGCCGTTCTCGACCACATGGATAAATTTTCCAGGTCGATCCGCTCCGGCCAATGGAAAGGCTATACCGGCAAGCCGATCACCGACTTCGTCAACATCGGCATCGGTGGCTCCGACCTGGGCCCGGTCATGGTTACCGAGGCGCTCAAGCGCTACGCTGATGGCCCGAAAGCGCATTTCGTCTCCAACGTAGACGGCACCCAGATCGTCGAGACTTTGAAAGGGCTTTCGCCCGAAACGACACTCTTCATCGTCGCCTCGAAAACATTCACCACCCAGGAAACACTGACCAACGCCCACTCGGCCCGCGATTGGCTGCTTGCCGCCGCCAAAGACCCGGCGGCGGTGGCAAAGCACTTCGTCGCGCTTTCAACCAATGAGGAGGAAGTCCGCAAGTTTGGCATCGATCCGGCACATATGTTTGAGTTTTGGGATTGGGTCGGCGGGCGTTACTCTCTTTGGAGTGCCATCGGACTGTCCATCGTACTCAGCATCGGTTTTGAGAATTTCGTCGAACTGCTCGAAGGCGCTCACGCAATAGACGAGCATTTCCTCAACGCGCCGCCTGAGAAAAATCTTCCGCTCACCCTCGGCTTGCTCGGCATCTGGTACAACAATTTCTTCGGGGCGCGTACCCATGCGATTCTCCCCTACGACCAATATATGCACCGGTTTCCCGCCTACTTTCAGCAGGGCGATATGGAAAGCAACGGCAAGGGAGTTACTCGTCAAGGAGACAAGCTCGATATCGCAAGTGGCCCGGTTATCTGGGGCGAGCCGGGCACGAATGGCCAGCATGCTTTCTACCAGCTCATCCACCAAGGCACCCAGTTAGTGCCGTGCGATTTCATTGCCCCAATTGAGACGCAAAATCCGCTGGGCGAACATCACCTCATCCTACTCTCGAATTTTTTCGCACAGACCGAAGCGCTGATGAAGGGTAAGACCGCTGACGAGGTGCGCCAGGAACTCGAGAAGGGAGGTCTTAGGGGTGATGCGCTGGAGAAATTAATTCCCCATAAGGTTTTCACTGGCAACCGGCCGACCAACTCCATTCTTGTCCACAAACTGACGCCCAAAACACTTGGTGCGTTGATCGCTCTGTACGAACACAAGATTTTCACTCAGGGGATCATTTGGAATATCAATTCGTTCGACCAATGGGGCGTCGAACTGGGAAAGCAACTGGCCAAGGCCATCCTGCCCGAACTTGAGAGGCCAGGCGAAGTCACCAGCCATGACAGCTCAACCAACGGTCTCATCAACCGTTTCAAAGATTACCGTTCCATGCACACCATGGCGGACACGGACTCCCGACTTTGACCAAGGAATTCCCCAAATGGGCCAGGCGTGGATTAGGACATCACCAAAACAGCAGCGCCTTGCACCTTGCCGTTCTGCAAATCGCTCATGGCTTCATTTGCTTTTGAAAGCGGATAGGTTTGAACGACAGTTTGAATCGGAAAGCTCGAAGCCAACTTCATGAATTCTTCCCCGTCTTGCCGCGTCAGGTTGGCCACGGAGCAGATCGTTCGTTCGCGCCAGAGAATATCGTAGGGGAACGACGGAATATCGCTCATGTGAATGCCACCGCAAACCACCGTTCCACCCGGTACGATAGCTTTCAGCGCCTGAGGCACCAACTCTCCGCTTGATGCAAAGATGATGGCCGCATCGAGCTGTTCGGGCGGCTGGGTTTTTGAGTCACCTGCCCAGACGGCACCGAGCGACAGCGCAAATTTCTGAGCTTTATCATCTCCCGGTCGCGTGAATGCGAAGATTTTCCGACCTTGGTGTTTCGCAATTTGACAGACAATGTGTGCCGCTGCACCGAAGCCATAAATACCCACGCTTTCCGCATCGCCGGCTTTCACCAAGGACCGATAGCCAATCAGCCCCGCGCAAAGGAGCGGCGCGGCATGGGCGTCTGAATAGCTGTCAGGAATGGAAAAGCAAAACCGTTCATCCGTCGCCATGTACTCCGCGTAACCGCCGTCCAGGGTGTAACCGTTGAATTTGGCCTTTTCACAAAGGTTTTCCCGCCCCGACTTGCAATAACGGCATACACCGCAGGTCCAGCCGAGCCAGGGAATGCCCACTCGAGTGCCGGGCTTGAACCTTTCAGCGTTTTTGCCCACCTCTACCACCTTACCCACAACCTCATGACCAAGGATCAGCGGCAGCTTGGGGTTAGGCACGTCTCCGTCCGCAACCTGAAGATCGGTCCGGCAGACGGCGCAGGCACAGACTTGCACCAAGATCTGGCCTTCCCCACATTCGGGGCGCGGGATACTCGTCTCGTGCAGCCGGGTTTTCGCAGCCTCAAGGACCATCGCTTTCATCATGGGTTGTCTTGCAGATTGGATTAACTGACATTGGCTAGACTCGGAGTCGATCCTGCCGGCCTGGTCGTCCGACGGGTTTATTTCCGATGCTCGATGGCCTTTCCAGCGACTGCGCCCCAACCGCCCCGGCAGCCCCACCGACTGCGGCCCCGAGAGGCCCCCCAACGAGTGCCCCAACGGCACCTAATGCGGCAGCCCCCACTATCGTGCCCGCGGTCATGCCGAGAACATCCTCCCGCAGGTTTCGTGAGCCATTCGGGTTATATTGCGCCTTGTACTCATCGAAGACGTCGATGATGGGGGACAGATCGGTGACGTCATACACCACCACCAGGATATTTCCTTCACGAATAAGCTTGTCGTAGTAGATGGCTTAGGCTTCCGCAAAACCCCGTTCGGACAGAATCTCAATATGCGCCTCTTTAGAATGCGTTTTGTCTAACTGCACAAATTCTTCGATATCGTCCGAGGAGATTTCCAACTCTTCAAGAGCCTGTATCGCTCCATCTGCGTCATCACGGTTGGTGAATATTCCGCCGATGATCTGACCTTCGTATGTTTTATCAATTGTCTTGGGCATAATGACCTTTCGTCTATTCGTATTGCTGCTGTTTAAATTATAATGACTCCGCTAACTTCGAAGAATCGTCAAAAGCCCCCGGTGGCACATGGTATTCTGGTGCAGTCTTGATCGCTTCTTTGGTTAGGCTGACAAAGACCTTGGACTCATCATAATTGATTCGGTCGATATTTTTTGGTGAGATCACGATCTCCTTACCCGAAAACCAATGACCAGTCTCGACGACTAAATGACAGACGGCCCATGTCCTGTGATCGACGATAAAGTCTATGACATGGCCAATGACACCCTGATCGGTTTGAATGTGGTAGCCATTCAGAGCCTGTGTGCTGCGAAGGTGCGCATCACTACGTTCGTCTGAGACAGTAGCTTGGAAACGTGATACGCACGGTTGTTCCTCCAAAGGCAATGAAGCAATCGGAAAAGCACCGATTCCCCACAGCGCACGGCCCTGCCAATAGTTGGGCCAGCCGTAGTAGCGATAATACTCATCTTCGTACTTCCGCGAAACCGGCTTTTTTGAATCAAAATCGGGACTGTTCTCAATCTGCTTGCGGGTCAGATTCACACCCCGGCAGACCCCATCCAAGTCGAAGTTTCTAAAGACATGAGGAGAGAGCAGGACCAAGCGACCGGAAAGCCACGTTCCCGTCTCCACAACCACATATCGAATCGCCCAGTTCAGGTCATCGAAGTAGAAATCCTTGATATGCCCGATTTCACCATCTGTGGCTCGAAGTGAGTCGCCGTATAATTGTTTGATGCTGCGTAACATGTTTCTGCCTTCCTGTGGGGAGAGTGGTTAATCGACTGGAGATGCCTCGAATGCGGAAGAACCTTCCGTAGGTCTAAGTCAAACAGTAGGGCACAAATTCGCAGGCGGTATGGGGTGTAAACCCCATGCCCGTTGGTCGACGTCCTGGGTAGTCTACCTCCAAGAAACTACAACGGACCTGAACTATGGAAACCCTCATCGAAAAAGACTCACCCAGGATTCCTCTGCTGGTGCTAACCGCCATCTTCTTCCTCATCATCGGAAGCGGAATCGCGCTCGCTTACATGGGCGGCGTCTTTACCGGGAAAGATGCAGTCATCGCGAACGACTTGAGGATCAAGAATCAAGCTCGGTTACAATCCAATCCGGAAACTGCAAAGCCCTAAGTCGCTACGCCGCGTGCCGAACCTCGCCACAGACTTGGATCTCACGGGGGAGGATCGGGATCGATCATTGGATCGTTCAAGAGTCCTGAATGCGCGGCGCAGGGGCAAGCCGGGAATGGTCGCGTGGTTACTCATTGGACCGGGCGTCCTTGCGATGTTGGGCGAGAACGACGGACCCAGCATGCTTTCGTACGCTGTTAGTGGGTCCACGTACGGCGTCGGCTTTTTTCTCCCCTTCATCGCCGTCACATTCGCCGCTGCCTATGTCGTCCAGGAGATGTCGATGCGACTAGGGGCTGTTACTCACCGTGGCTACGGAGAGCTGATCTTCCAGCGCTTCGGACCGTTCTGGGGCTGGGTGTCCGCTGGAGATCTTTTCGTGACCAATCTCATCACGCTGATCACCGAGGTAATTGCGATCAGAATTGGCATGGCGTTCTTCGGCATTTCCGCGCCGGTCGCGGTCGCGTGTGCCGTGGGCTTGGTTGTGCTAAGCGCTTGCGGAAGTCGGTACTCGCGGTGGGAGCGACTCGCCATGGGGCTTGCGCTTTTCAACCTTCTTTTTGTCGTTGTTGCGATACTGGCCCGACCTTCACCCCAGGCCCTGGGATATGCTCTTTTAACATGGACGCCATTCCCAACGGGGCCTGCATCCGTTTTCCTTCTCATTCTTGCCTCGAACATTGGAGCGACCGTCACGCCGTGGATGCTCTTCTTCCAACAGAGCGCATCGGCCGACAAGGGGATGACGCCAAGCGACATTCCACAAGGGCGGCTGGACACACTTATCGGTACAGTGCTGGCTGCCATTGCCGGTTGCGCCACGTTGGTGGCGGCAGTCCCTCTGTTCACTCACCACGTGGATATGTCGCAAAACCTGAGCGGTTCCGGTTTTCCGCAGGCACTTCTTCCGATCATAGGTCGCACGGCAGCGGTTCTTTTTGCGCTGGGACTAATCGAGGCAGGGGCTGTTGCGATGTTGACGATTTCGGCAAGCACCGCCTATGCCGTCTCGGAAGTCGCCGGCGGAGTTGGGCATAGCTTTAATCAATCGATCCGCGAAGCCCCTTTATTTCACGTCGCAAACATCGGAGTCGCTGCACTGGCCGGAATTGTTGTCTTGATACCCGGAACTCCTCTTCTGGCCATCGCGTTAAACGCAAACCTGCTCGCGACCGTCCTGATGCCACCAGCCTTGGTCTTCCTGCTTATCCTGGCTAATGATCGGGAGATCATGGGATCGAACGTCAATTCCCGGACCACGAACTTTCTTGGAGTCTTGATTACGGTCTTAGTTACTGCCGCCGGGAGCGCCTACGCCATTGTTGCCTTCTTGCAAACCTTCTCGGGCAAATCCCACTGAAAAGGAATCACCATGGCACGCGAAATCAAATACGAACCCGAAGGTCACCACGAGAGCGAACTGATCGATTCTCTTGAACCGGATCAACTGGTCGTGGCGGTTGCCAAGCCCTTACCTCGTCTTCGATTGAGCCGTCCAGTCAGAATCGCGCTTTGGGCGGTTCGCATCTTTGTTCTCATCATCACCGTGTTGGTGGTCTACACCTTCGTCGTGAAACTCATGAGTAATGGCTAGAGGCCGCCGTGGGGTGTTTACCCCATAGGGATTGCTGGTGACGATATGCCAGAATAGGAGTTGATGCCCACGTGGCATTAAGCTGTATGACCCAACTCCCTCGACCTATTCCTGATGCCAAGGTCAAGGATGTCCCTAAGTGGTCCATTTGGAATTGGTTCCTCGGCCAACCCGCCTGGCTTAAGATCGCCGCAGGGATCGGATTGGGCCTGCTGGTTTTGGTGCCAATTTTATATTTCGCCTTCAGGGGCAAACCGACGGTCCTGGTCATTTACGGCGATGTCGATATCCGTGATGTCAATCTTGGCTTTCGTGTTCCGGGGCGGATCGAGACGGTTTTGAAGGATGAGGGTGATTCAGTGTCTCAAGGCGAGTTAGTCGCAAGTCTCGACAAGTCGACCTACAAAGAGGCCTTGGCCGAGCACGCCGCAGATGTGGAAGTGAAGGCTGCCGTGCTCAAAGATGCGGAAATCACGCTGAAGCGTGATGCAACGATGGTAGCCAGCGGCGGCATCTCAAAGCTGACCTACGATAACGATCTCTCCTCCCGTGATCAGGCTCTGCCGAGTCTTCATCTGGCGCAGGCCCAACTCGCCTCGGCTCAAACAGATCTTAACGATGCGGAAATTCGTTCTCCCTCTGACGGAGTCGTGATCACGCGGGCCGAGGAACCGGGTGCGATTGTCCCGTCCGGCAATACGGTTTTGACGGTTTCTCTTTACAATCCCGTATGGGTTAGGGCCTATATTTCAGAAAGCGACCTTGGCGATGTCCATCCGGGCGAAGAGGTCGAAGTTTTTACTGACACGCAACCCCGCCATCCTTACCACGGGAAGGTAGGCTTTGTTTCTCCCGAAGCTGAATTCACCCCAAAATCGGTTGAAACGACGGATCTCCGAACCTCGTTGGTTTATCGCTTACGCATTGTCATTGACGACTCCGGTCCGGAATTGCGCCAAGGGATGCCGTGTACCGTTAAAATTCACCTCCGTTGAGTCATGCCGGACACCCTTGTGGATCTGGATCGGGTGAAGAAAGCTTTCCCTCACTCCGAAAAGGCGGCTCTTGAGGAGCTGACCGCGCAAATTATGCCAGGTAAAGTGACGGGATTGGTCGGGCCCGACGGTGCGGGGAAGACCACGCTCCTGCGTTTGATGGCGGGCTTGATGCACGTGAGTTCAGGCACCATTAAAATCAAGGAACTTGATCCCATCAAGAACACGTCCGAGTTGCGGAGAATCATCGGTTACATGCCTCAGAAATTCGGTCTCTATGACGATCTCTCCGTTCAGGAAAATCTCAATCTTCATGCCGATTTGCGTGACGTGATTGATCATGAACGTGAAGAGGAATTTCAACATTTGCTCAAGTTGACGGACTTGACAGGCTTTACCGGTCGCATGGCCGGAAAGCTTTCCGGCGGCATGAAACAAAAGTTGGGCCTGGCGTGCGCCTTGTTAGGGCAACCTAAACTGCTGCTTCTCGACGAACCCGGCGTCGGCGTTGACCCAATTTCGCGTCGTGAGCTTTGGAAGATGGTCCGCGAACTCGTTTCCCAGGATATCACTGTGGTTTGGAGCACGGCGTACCTCGAAGAAGCTGAGCTTTGCGACGATGTCCTGCTTCTTAGCGAAGGACGGATGCTCTTCAACGGCCCGCCGAAGGAGATGACCTCGCGCTTGGAGGGCCGTTGCTTTCAACTGCGCGATATTTCGGGAAGTCGCCGCGAAGTGCTGACCCGCGTCCTGGATCGCGACGAAGTTCTCGATGCCGTGATTCAGGGGAACAGCGTCCGCGTCGTATTAAGGAAAAATGCGGACAAACCCAAACTGGACGAGTTGCAAGCAGGCGGGCAAGCCCATTGGGTTCCCATCGCACCTCGGTTTGAAGACGCTTTTCTGGACGTCCTCGGTGAAAAGCCACCGGGAAAATCGCCTCTGGCGGATCATCTGTCAAATCTGGAAAAGGACGGATCAACGGTGATCGAGGCGACTCACTTAACCAAGCGCTTCGGTGATTTCACCGCCACGGACGATGTCAGCTTCAAGGTGGTACGCGGCGAAATCTTTGGTCTTTTGGGGCCCAATGGAGCGGGGAAATCAACCATCTTCAAAATGATGTGCGGCCTGTTGCAGCCGACCTCCGGAAAAGCCTTGGTCACCAATATCGACCTCAAGACAAGCGCCAGCAAAGCGCGACAGCATCTCGGTTACATGGCGCAGAAGTTTTCACTGTATGGCAATTTGACTGTGCAGCAGAACCTGATGTTCTTTTCCGGAGCCTACGGGCTCGATGGCGCAGGCCAGCAGCAGGAAGTAAACGAGATGCTTCATATTTTTCATCTTGAACCCTACCAAAAAGCTTCTGCTGATAGTCTTCCTCTCGGCTTTAAACAGCGCCTGGCGCTCGCCTGCGCCATGATGCACCGACCGGATATCCTCTTTCTCGATGAGCCGACCTCTGGCGTGGACCCGGTGACCAGACGGGAGTTTTGGACGCACATTAACAGTGTGGTCGAAAAGGGAGTCACCGTCATGGTGACTACCCACTTTATGGATGAAGCCGAGTACTGCGACCGGATCGGGCTGGTGTTTCGGGGAAAGATTATCGCGGCCAACACCCCGGACGATTTGAAGAAGATGGTACGCACCGAGAAGAATCCAGAGCCCAGCATGGAGGATGCCTTTATTGAACTCGTGACCAAGGATCGCCATGAACGAAACTGAAGCGAAATCAAAAGCCCTTTCGTGGCGCCGGCTCAGGGCGCTTTGCTTTAAGGAAACCCTTCAGATCATCCGCGATCCGAGCAGCAACCTGATCGCTTTCGTGCTCCCTCTGATCATGCTCTTCATCTTCGGCTATGGGATCAACCTGGATTCCGGTGCCATTAAAATCGGCCTTCTTCTCGAAGATCATAGTGAGGAAGCGCATCGATTCGCCGACAGTTTCTACGGCTCCAGATATTTCAGTGTCTTACCGGCGCAAAACCGGCAACAACTCGACCAGGAAATCATGGACGGCACGATTCGCGGCTTTGTCGTCATTCAACAAAATTTCAGCGAAGACTTGGAGCGACCCGGAAATTCCGCACCGGTCCAAGTTGTGACCGATGGAGCCGAACCCCAGCTTGCGGCCTTCGTCCAGGGGTACACCCAGGGTGCCTGGCAGGACTGGCTCACCCAACGCAATTTGGACCAAGGGATACGCGCGCCGGCCGAGATCGGAGTTCAGGAGCGCTACTGGTACAACCCGTCGGCTGAGAGCCGCAACTTCCTCGTTCCTGGCTCCATCACATTAATCATGACTGTCGTGGGCGCACTCTTGACCTCCCTTGTGGTTGCCCGGGAATGGGAGCGCGGCACCATGGAGGCCCTGCTGGCGTCGCCGATGTCGCGCACGGAGTTTTTACTCTCCAAATTAATTCCCTACTACGTTCTGGGCATCGTTTCCCTGATGATCTGCGTTATCGTCGCCGTGTTTGTGCTTGGCGTGCCTTTCCGAGGCTCGATTTTTGCGCTCTTTCTGGTCTCAACGCTCTTTCTTCTCACCACCTTGGGCGCGGGGCTGTTGATCTCCACGCTCATGAAAAACCAATTCAATGCCGCACAGGCGGCGCTGAACCTTGCGTTTCTGCCGTCCATGATGTTCTCCGGTTTTATTTATGAAATTAGCAGCATGCCCGCCCCCATCCGTGCGGTCACGTACCTCTTTCCCGCCCGCTACTTTGTCACCTGCTTGCAAACGCTTTTTCAGGCGGGCGATTTATGGCCGATCTTGCTCCGGAACAGTCTATTCCTTCTGGTTTCCGGTATTGTCCTGATCGGACTAACCGCACGCTTTACCCGCAAGCGCCTCGATTAAACGGCCATGTTCAAACGCATTCGCGCCCTCATTATCAAGGAGCTTCAGACCCTCTTTGGAGATCCACAGAGCCGCATCCTTCTTTTTATGCCTTTGGTTCTTCAAACGGCCCTCTTCCCCTTTGCGGTGACGCTTGATGTCCAAAACAACACCTTGGCAGTGCTCAATCGCGATGCAGGTCCGGCTTCCATTGAACTCATTCAGCGTTTTGCCCAAGCCGAAGCCTTCACTCAATACATTAATCTGAGAAGTGAACAGGAAATGCGGAGCACGATTGAAAATCAGGATGCTCTCCTTGTTCTTTATATCCCGGTCGATTTTTCCCGCAACGTAGCGGCGGGACACGAGGCTGATATTCAGGCCATCGTCGATGGCCGAAGGTCGAATAGTGGGCAGATTGCCTTAGGCTACGTGGAATCGATCATTCAGTCCTACAACAGCGAACGTCTAATCGAGGGTGGACAAATCGCTCCTTCACAAATCATCTTGCGCCATTGGTTCAATCCCAACCTGAATTACAAGTTTTTCGTTTTGCCGTCGCTCGTCGCCATGATCACGACCATCAGCGTCTTGATCGTGACGTCGCTTTCCATCGCCCGCGAACGTGAGCAGGGAACCTTTGATCAATTGTTGGTTTCCCCCCTGACCCCGGGAATGATCATGGTCGGTAAGACCGTTCCTGCCGTCCTGGTCGCTATGATTCAAGGCACCATGATCCTTCTGGCCGCCGTGATTTTTTATCGGGTGCCTTTCGAGGGTTCACTCATCCTGCTTTATTTGAGCATCTTTTTCTACGCGATTGCTGTCTCCGGCATCGGCCTGCTCATTTCCTCGGTTTGCGAGACCCAACAGCAGGCATTCCTCGGGGTTTTCACCTTTATGATGCCGGCCGTGATGCTGTCAGGCTATGCCGCACCCATCGATAACATGCCCAGATGGCTTCAGGTGGTGACAGAAGCTAACCCGCTGCGGCATCTAATCGTCATTGTCAAAAGCATCTTTCTCAAAGGCTCCTCGACCGGGTTTGTTCTCGATCACCTCTGGCCTCTGATCTTGATTGCTCTTATCACCAACCTCGCCGCCAATTGGATGTTTCGCCGGAAAATAGCCTGACGCGCGTGATCGAAGTCTC
>Ga0302200_10000422_pt1 | contig 42606 bp, 33 predicted proteins | sample II_Bog_N3_1_FD_194585 | JGI IMG/M metagenome (GOLD analysis project Ga0302200, IMG submission 194585) | Peat permafrost microbial communities from Stordalen Mire near Abisko, Sweden - II_Bog_N3_1 | ecosystem: Environmental > Terrestrial > Soil > Wetlands > Peat | place: Sweden: Abisko...
GCCTCTATCCTCGCGACGGCTTTGCCTCGCACCTGATAGGGTATGTGGGCGAGGTAAGCGAAGAGGATCTGAACAACCCCAACTTTGCCTATAACCAGCCCGGCGACGTGGTGGGAAAGGCCGGCGTTGAAGAGACCTACGACGCGCTGCTGAGGGGCACGGACGGATCGAAAGATGTGATTGTGGATAGCCATGGCCGCGAGGTGGGCCTGCTTGGATTCCAGCACACCATCCCCGGCCAGGATCTAAAGCTGACCATCGATAACGATCTGCAGCGCGCGGCCGAACTGGCGCTTGGGGATCGCAACGGCGCAATTGTGGCCATGGACCCGCGAAACGGCGAGATTCTGGCCATGGTTTCCCGGCCCAGCTTCGATCCGAATGCGTTCGCGGTGCGCATCAACCGATCGGATTGGAACAAGCTGATGACCGATCCAGACCATCCGCTGATGAACAAGGCACTGCAGGCGCAGTTGGCGCCGGGGTCCACGTTCAAGATTCTCATGTCGGTGGCCGGCTTGCAGGAAGGAATCGCGCAGGACTTGAAGGTGACCTGCTCGGGCGGATGGGGTCCATACGGGTTTTTCCACCACTGCGACGAGCACCATGGCGCGGTGGATATTCACAACGCCATTCCTTTTTCATGCGATACCTATTATTACCAACTGGGCGATAAGCTGGGCATCGATCGAATCGCAAAGTACGCCACGGAATTCGGCTACGGGCAGAAGACCGGGATCGACCTGCCGGGCGAGCAGGCCGGGCTGATGCCCTCGGCGCAGTGGAAGCTGAGGAACTACCATGCGCGGTGGTATCCCGACGAAACTCTCGACGTCTCCATCGGCCAAGGGGCGGTTGAAGCGACGCCGATCCAACTGGCGCGGATCATTGGCGGAATCGCATCTGGCGGACACCTGGTGAGGCCTCACGTGGTATCTCCCGACCAGCTACCGTCTGACTTCCGCGCTTCGCTGGCCGAGCGGTTTCCGGGCGCCGGCGAGGCAAGCCTCCCCATCGACCCTGAGAATTGGCAAATCATCACGGACGGCATGTATCAGGTGACGCAGCCCGGTCTCTACCACACCGCTGCCGCGGAGGGCTTGGTGGGTATCGACTTCGGCGGCAAGACCGGGACCGCCCAGGTGATGAGCCACGAAGCTCTGGATAAGACCGACAAGGGCCGCGCCACCAATCCCAATGTCTGGTTTGTCGGTGTCACCCCAACGCACAACCCGGAACTGGTGGTCGCTGTGTTGTTCCAGAATGGAAACAAGAGCTGGTTCGCCGCGCGCATCGGCGCCAGGGTGGTTTCGGCTTATGTGGAGAAGCAGCGCCTGCTGGCTCATAACCTGACGCCGCCCAAGACGGCGCCTCCGGTGGAGATGACCGCTCTGTGGACCCCGTCGAGTCCCGCATCGGGCGTCGCGGCCACTCCATCCGGACAAAGCGGCCAGGCTGGCAAAATTGTTGGCGGCAAGTTTCTGGTGAAAGACGGGGAGATTGTGCCGCCCGCGACTCCAAAGGCGCAGCCGGGTGTCCAACCGAGACATGCAGCACAATCCGCCTCCGCGCCTCCATCGGCCGCGCTGTCCGCAGGGTCAGGGAAGGGACAATAGTCCTGATGCGCCGCGCAATGAGTCTTCGAGATTTCGACTGGATGCTGCTGGGGATGGTTCTGCTGCTGTGCGCCCTTTCCGTGCTGGAGATCTACTCCGCCACGCTGCACACCAAGTACGTCGGGTTCCACACCAAGCAGATGCTCTATATTGGCGGCGGCCTGGCGGCGATGTTCGTTTTCTCGAAGATCGATTATCACAAGCTGATCGATTACGTTCCGTGGGCCTACGGCATCTGCCTGGTATCGCTGCTGGCCGTGATGGCGGTGGGACAGAAGGTTCTGGGCGCCAGGCGCTGGATCAAAGTGGGCCACATGCAGTTTCAGCCCTCGGAGTGGGTCAAGCTGGTGCTGATTCTGATTGTGGCCCGGTATTTTGCGAACCTGGGCGGGCGGAGCCTCACATGGAAGGATATATTCAAGGCGTTCGCGCTGGTGGGGGTGCCGCTGCTGCTGGTGCTGAAGCAGCCCGATTTGGGAACCTCGCTGACCTACACGCCGATTCTGGTCGCCGGACTGTTTCTAGGCGGCATCAACATTCGCCAGGCGCTGATTCTCTCCACCTGCGGCCTGCTGCTCGTGGCCGGCGTGTGGAGCAGCGGAAAATTGCTGAAGCCTTATCAAAAGGCGCGGCTTACCAGCTTCATACACCCCGACAACGATGCCCGGGGCACCGGTTACCAACTGCTGCAATCGAAGATCGCCGTCGGCTCGGGAGGAATCTGGGGCAAAGGCGCGGAGCAGGGGAGCCAGACGCAGGGGGACTTCTTGCCCATCCCCCATGCCGACTTCATTTTTGCCGCATTTAGCGAGGAACACGGCTTCGTGGGCGCGCTTTTTGTGCTGCTGCTATACTTTTGCATATTGATGCGTTTGATTCAAAACGCTCAAACAGCCGCGGACCTGTCCGGCTCACTGATTATCATGGGGATAGTGGCTGTGTTGACCTTTCAGATAGCGGTCAACGTAGGCATGGTAATCGGGTTCATGCCCGTCACCGGAATTCCTTTACCGTTAATGAGTTACGGCGGTTCTTCGGTGCTGTTCACGTTCCTGGCGCTGGGTACGGCGATGAATGTCCGCATGCGCCGGTTCGTCAACTGATCGACCTGGACCCCGGGGGTCCGGAGCAAGTTTTTGAAAGTTGTGCCTCTTGCCTTCATCCGGAATTGTCCGGCGCGCAAGAGATTAAGTTGTAAGCATTTAGCCGGTCAGGTCCGGATGGATCTCGAGCCCGGCAGGACAAGGGTTCATGAGGACGCAGAGACGGGAAAACCGTTGGCAGAGTTCACGTAGCACGGAATGCGCGGCCCACGGCGGCATATATTTGCCGCTTGGATCCGGAGATTCGGGGCAGGCACGTCCGGCTTCGGTAGCGCTCCACGCTCGTGCAGGCGCCACGGTTGGAACGGCCCCGCAGGAGACAACCTATAGGTTGTTGCCGGCATGGTTGGCCACAAACTCTCTGCAATCGGATTCCCGCATGATAAAGTTCGTTTGGCTTGTTCACCAGAACATCCGTCACAGTTCGCGCAGTTCGCCGCCCGCAGGGAATGGCAACCGCTCGGTCTCAGGCACACCAGCGACTCACGTGGCACTCCTTCCGCACCTCCCTTTTTCTTCCGGTATCGCGCGTCTCCATCCCACCTTGCCGCTTGACCCAGCAGGCCAATGCCGCTGGACGGAAAGGTACGATGGCAAAAGAGATATGCATTTCCAGCACGCCGCATGAAACGCGGCTTGCAATTCTTGAAGACGATCAACTCGCGGAAATCTATTACGAACGCGAAAACGAGTACACCCTTGCGGGGTCCATCTACAACGGGCGCGTCACCCGCGTACTGCCCGGCATGCAGTCCGCTTTTGTGGATGTGGGCCTGGAACGCGACGCCTTCCTTTATGTAACCGACTTCCTTGAGCTGGAAGATCCGGAAGAGACCGACGAGCTGGAGAAGGCAGCCGCCAGCGGTGGGAATCAGCCCCCTCGCGAAGTGCGGCACACCAATGCGCCGCCGGAGAGCAACAAAGACACCAGCAAAGACACAGGCAGCCCAAATGCCCGCCGTGAGCCGCGGGCGGACGATCGCTCCGGACGTGGGAATCAGAAGCCCGAGCAGAAGCAGGAACCCAGACAGGAACGCTCGCAGCGGGACCGCCGTCCAGAGCCAGCTCCCACACCCGCTCCAGAAACACTAATCGTGTCAGAAGAGACCGAAGACGCGGAGCAGGATTCCGGAGCTGCCGGTACACGGCGGTGGCGGGGCCGCCGACGCCGGCGCGGAGGCCGAGGCCCCGGCGGAGCGCCGGGAGGCCCGGAATCAACTTCGGAAATCGAGAGCGCTGAAACCGAGATCTCCAGCGAGGCGGAGGTTGCGCCGGAGATTCATGCTTCGGCCGCACAAACCCAGGTCTTCGCACCCGCACCCCGCGCACCCCAGGTGCCTGTCGCGCCCCCGACACCCTTTGTCCTGCCGGGCGAGTCGCTTTCAAGGTACGGGGGCGTGCCCAGCGACGATGCTCCCAAATCCGCCGCACCAGCGCCGGCTCGTCCGGCCAGCAGCTTCAAGCCCGCCACGCTTATCGATTCCCCCCTTGAGTGGGACGGCTCTGGCCTGCTGCCCGGGGAGTCATTATCGAAACATCGCAACCGCCATTCGGAGCCGGTTGCAGAAGTGGCCCCGGAGCCTTTCGGCGTCTTCTTCGATGCCGTCAAAACCGATGAGCCGCTAATCGGTGAGGAGCAGGCCACCGACGCCGCAAGCGATTTCACCGAAGAGGAGTATTTCGTCGAGGAGTTCACCGAATCGGCATCTGAATTCAGTCTGCGGCACGAGTCGGAAGAAACACAGGAAGAGCATGCGGAAGAAGCCGCTGCACTCGATGTGGAAGAAATGCCGCAAGCGGAGCACGATCCGATCGACCAGGACGATTTTGAAGAGACAACGGAGCTGGCGCCCGCATCGTTTGCATCCGAGCCGCCCCCTGCGGAACCAGTCCCCATCGAAGTGGTCTCAGTCGAACCTCAGGAACGGAATGACTATGCGGTTGAGACCGTGATCGAGCAGCCATCGGCCGATGAGCCAACGGCAGCCCCGTTGACAAGGCAGGAAGAGGTTGTAGCTGAGCCTGCAGCGGAATCGATGGCGGCCGCCGCGGAACCCGCTCAGCCGAATGAGCTGGATGCAGACGGCGATGAGCCGCCGTCCGACGCTTCCGCTTCACACCACATTGACTCCGTCCCGCCCACCGGGTTCCGGCTCTTCGGGCTCGGCGGAAAGAAAAAGGCCGAACCGGCGCCGCCCGCGCCGGAGCCAAAACCGGCCACTGTGGCTGCCATCTCAACCTACGCGCCCGGCAGCGGCCTGATTGAAGAAGAAGTGATCGAGGGTGAGGAATTCGATGCCCCTCATCATCACGGCAAGGCCGATGAACACGACCTGGATGAGTTTGAAGAGGAGACGCTGCCTACTCAGGCGCGCTCCGGCGACCTGGGAGAACTTCTCCAGGAGGCGCATCTGGACCATCGCATCCAGTTGAACTTCGACGAAAAGGGCGAGGAGGACGAATCCTTCGACGACGATGACAGCGAAGATGAGGAAGAGTCTCCCGGCGAGGGGCAGCCTGTTGCCGCGCCCGGCCAGGAGACCAGCCAGCAGCGCCGCGACCGCAACGGCAGGAATCGCCGCGGCCGTGGCGGACAACAGGGCCAGCAGAGCAACCAGGGCAATCGCCGTGGCGGCCCTTCGCGCCGCTCCGCGCAACTCTCCGATCTTCCGGTCATCAGCGACCTGCTGAAGCCCGGCCAGGAGATTCTGGTTCAGATTGCCAAGGAGCCTATCGCTAAAAAGGGCGCGCGCATCACCAGCCACATCGCCTTGCCTGGGCGCTTCCTGGTTTTCATGCCTACCGTCTCGCACATTGGCGTCAGCCGCAAAATTGCCTCCGACGAGGAGCGCCAGCGGCTCAAGCGGATTCTGGTCCACGAGCGCGGTGAGGCTTCCGGAGGCTTCATCGTCCGCACCGCCGCCGAAGGCGCTTCGGAAGAGGAACTGCGCGCCGACCTTCGCATGCTGATCCACCTTTGGAGCGAGATCAAGCAGCGCTCCGACAGTTCCAACTCGCCGGCGCTCATCTACCACGACCTGGGTTTGATCGAGCGCATTTTGCGCGACCAGATCAGCGACAACTTCTCCTCCATCTGGGTCGACTCCGAGGCCGACTACGAACGCATCGTCCGCTTCTTGAACCGCGTTTCGCCATCGCTGGTGCGGCGCGTCAAGCTTTACACCAAGGAGCTTCCGCTTTTCGAGCACTTCGGCATTCAGGACGAGATCTCGAAGGCCCTGCGCTCCAAAGTGTGGCTCAAGAGCGGCGGCTCCATCGTGATCAACCAGACCGAGGCGCTGGTGGCCATCGACATCAATACCGGAAAATATGTCGGCAAGTCCGCCCGCCTTGAAGACACCATCGTCAAGACGAACCTCGACGCGGTACCTGAGATTGTGCGCCAGATTCGGTTGCGCGATCTGGGCGGGATTATCGTGATTGATTTTATCGACATGGACGAGCGCAAGAATCGTTTCCGCGTCCTTGCCGCACTGGAAGAAGCTCTGAAGTCCGATCGCGCGCCCACAAAGGTGCTACAGTTCAACGACTTCGGCCTGGTCGCCATCACCCGCAAACGCGTCAAGCAGTCGCTGGAACGAACCCTCAGCGTACCGTGCGCAACCTGCCAGGCCACCGGGATGGTGAAGAGCCCCACCACAGTGTGCAACGAGATTTATACCGAACTGCGCAAGATGAAGAAGCACTTCGAGGGCGCAGACGTGCTGCTCCGCGTCCACCCCGAGACCGTGAAGGTGCTCAAGCAAAACAACGCCAGTTGGCTAACCGAATTCGAAGAGCTTACCGGCAAAAACATCCTGGTAAAGAGCGACGCCACGCTGCATCCTGAGCAGTTCGACATTCAGGGGTGAGCGACTCACAAGCCACACACAACGACGAAGGCCGGAGCAACTGCTCCGGCCTTCGTTGTTCGGCAACGCCCACACTCTTTGCGACAGATTACGGCACGGCAAGTTCCAATGCTTGCCCATTTCGCCACATTCGGAATTTCTTGGCAGCGCCGTTACGAATGAATTCTACTGCGATCTGCTGATCCTCGACCTCAGATTCGTCCGCCAGGGAGTAGACTGGTCCCAAAGGGAAGGTTCTATGGCAACCGCAACTCAAATCTCTCTCGAACAGTATCTACAGACTCCGTTTGAGCCGGATGCGGAATTGCTCAGACGGCAATTGGACGCGAAAAGAGCGATTCGAAGTTGCTGGCTCCCCGATCTACCTCGACCTGCGCGATCTCTTCAAGGAGCTTGACGCCGCCGAATCTTGGGAGTAGATGTCTCACCGAATCACATGGATCGGCACGCCAACCTTCAGGTTTCTCCAAAGCTGTTCGGTGGTATACACGGGAGCTTTCAGCGCAATCGCCAGAGCCAGGCAGGAACGATCTCCCAATGACAGCCCATATTTCTCCGTCGCCGCAATCAGATCGCCGGCGATCCGTGCGTGTTCGCTGGTGAAGGGTTCTTCCGCGTTGACGAGCGAGAGAATTTCCTCCCACGCGTCTTCAGGATCGTGCCCCTTCTTTACGAGCTTCGACTGCACCTCCGCAAGGTTCACCGTGCTGGCAACGGCACGATCAAGGATGTCTTCGGTCAGATTCTCAGCGCCACGTTCCTGTTGAATATAGGCGAGAATGGCAGAGGCATCGAGCACAGCCTCATTCATACTTGGCCGCCTCACGCCGCTCCGCGCTCAACTCGTCGGCTAGCGAGACTCCTGGCGGGATATGTTTCCGAGCCCATTCCTGTGCCCGGCGCAGAAGGCTTTCCCTCGTTGCGATGCGCAACTCCCCGTCCATCACGCGCAGGATTATCGTATCGCCGTCCTTAATCCCCAACGCTTCCCGTATCGCAGCCGGTATCACGAGACGCCCTTTCGCCCCAATGCGCATCCGAACCCGATGATCCTTTATAAACTTGGGGCGTTCCCAAACGGCATCTTGCTCTTGAAGTTCCAAGGTCTCCATCTGCGCCACCTCTCACCATTAGTGACACCACTATACCATAGTGACACTATTCTAGAAAGTGCCACCAAATCTGAAAGCCAAGACCCGGCTCCCATCAGGCAAGGCACCCTCGCTGCGAATCGCCGGTCGCCCACTCCAGCCCCACCCCCCGGCTTGGTACAATCGAACCTGCCGGACCACCGCCGATTTCATCTGCTTTCCGAGCAAGAATTTAGACCCTGAACCCATGCCCCTTCGCCTTTTTAATACTCTCTCCGGACAAATCGACGAGGTCTTCGCCATGGACGGGCAATCGCTCCGCATGTATGCCTGCGGGCCGACTGTTTATGATTATGGCCACATCGGCAACTTCCGAACTTTTTTGGCGGTAGACGTTCTCCGCCGGTTTCTCAAGCTCACCGGAACCAGCATCCGCCACGTAATGAACATTACCGACGTGGACGACAAGATCATCCGCAACGCCGCCGCCGCCGGCCTTCCCATCGGCCAGTACACCGAGCGGTTCGAACAGGCTTTTTTTGAAGACCTTGAGGCCCTCCGCGTCGAGCGCCCGGAGATTATTGCACGCGCCACCGAAAACATCCCGCGAATGGTGACGCTGGTTGAAAAACTGGCAGCGGCGGGCGCAGCCTATCAAACCGAGGACGGCTCCTGGTATTTTCGCCTGGCCGCTTTCCCCGAATACGGAAAGCTGAGCAAGAAGGATTTGAGCGGCATTGAGGACGGCGCTCGCGTCGATCTCGACGAATATGAGAAGGACTCCGCCCGCGACTTTGCCTTATGGAAGGCCGCAAAGCCCGGCGAAACCTCGTGGGATACGCCCATCGGCCGCGGACGGCCGGGCTGGCACATTGAATGTTCAGCGATGGCCATGGAGTACCTGGGCGAGAGTTTCGACCTGCACGCCGGCGGCGAGGACCTGATGTTCCCGCACCACGAAAACGAGATTGCCCAGAGCGAGAGTGTGACCCATAAGCCCTTTGCGCGCCATTGGATGCACGTTCGCTTCCTGCTGGTGGATGGGCGCAAAATGTCCAAGAGCGAGGGCAACTTCTTTACCTTGCGCGACCTGCTGATGAAGGGCTACAAAGCCTCCGCCATTCGCCTGGCCCTGGTTTCGGTGCCTTACGGCCACCAGCTCAATTTCACCTTCGACGGCCTGATTGAGGCGACCAACGCAATCGAGCGCCTGCGGACGTTTTCCGAGCGCCTGGCAAGGGGCAAGTTTCCTGAAGGTTCGAATCCCGATTTGCAGGCGGCGGCGAAGACGGCGCAGGCAAACTATCTTGAGGCGCTTTCAAACGACCTGAACACCGCCGAAGCCCGCGCCCCGATCTTCGACCTGATTCGAACGGCGAACACCGCCATCGACCAAGGGAATTTGTTTGCCGGGGACCGGGACGCCATCCTGGCCGTGCTGACAAGTTTCGACGCGGTATTCGACGTGATTGAGGATCGCGATGCCGAGCCGACCCGCCGCGCCCTCGAATGGGCTAAACAAGCCGGCCGCCTTGCCGATGTCGCTCCGGAACTGCTTTCCCGTCAGTCACTTACCGACGATGCCATCGATGCGTTGGTAGCCGAGCGCACGCTGGTTAAGAAGCAGCGCAACTTCGCTCGCGCCGACCAGATTCGCAACGAACTAGCGGCGAATGGCATCGTAATAGAAGACTCCAAAGATGGCGTCCGCTGGAAGCGCAAGTAGCCGGGAGCTCGCAATGCCACAATCATTCAAGATTGACTTCGAGATGGAAGAAGACGGTCGTTGGATTGCGGAAGCCGTTGATCTTCCCGGTGTGCTGGCGTACGGCACGACCCGAGAGGAAGCGCTGGCCAAGGTCGAAACCCTGGCCCATGAAGTGTTGAAAAGTTTAGCAGTTCACGGTTTTTAATTCGATCGGCCGGTTCCGGCTTTAGCCCGGAAACTCATCCTCTCTTTGCGGGCCGCTCAAGGCAGCTCATTTTAGCGTAATTATCAGAGGTCCCCATGGAAGCCAACGAAGCGCAGGAATTGCAGGAGCATGCCGAGCACGGATCGAAGGAATCCGGCATGCAGCCGGTCGCCTTTACCATGGCCGTGCTGGCCGTGCTTGTGGCCGTTACAACGGTGTTCGGGCATCGCACCCACACTGAGGCCATCCTCGACCAGAACAAGGCCACCGACCAGTGGAACGAGTACCAGGCTCACAAGATCCGCGCCAACGACACAGCCCTGGCGGCCGACCTGCTGGGCGTCGTCACCATCCAGGACAAGGATGCCGCGAAGAAAATTGCCAAAGCCTACGCCGACCATCAGGCCAAATGGGGCGACGACCTGAAAGACGACAAGGAAAAAGCAGAAGCGTTCGAGGCCAAGGTCGAGCAGGCCGAGGCGCGCGCCAACCGTTTCGATCTGGCCGAGGCGCTGCTGGAGATCGGCCTGGTGATCACATCGGTAACGCTGCTCACCCGCAAGCAAGTCTACTGGTACATGGGAATCGTCTTCTCCCTTGCAGGAATCGCGTCGGCAGCATCCGCTTTCTTTTTGAAGTAGGACGGGTGGTCAGCGAGGCGGATGCGTTGGCTCGCGAAAGGGCAGCCAACGCCGCACCTTCCATGCGAAATGCACAGATGGTATGCCCTGCCGTTCCCTGAAAATCCTGCTAGAATCGACCTTTCCGGCCAGCCACGCCGTCTTTGAAATCCATCTTGCAGAAAGTCCTCACCGTGCCCGATAAACCCAAATCCGTAACTTACGCCGACGCCGGTGTGGACATCAGCGGCGGGGATCGCGCCAAGGATCGGATCAAGTACCTGGCGCAGAAGACATTCAACCGCAATGTGCTGGGCGGAATCGGCGGCTTTGGCGCGCTGTTCCGGCTCGACATGCAGCGCTGGAAGAACCCCATTCTGGTGAGTTCGGCGGATGGGGTGGGCACCAAGCTGAAGGTGGCCTTCGAGATGGGACTGCACCACACCGTGGGCGCCGACCTGGTGAACCACTGCGTGAATGACATTGCCGTACAAGGCGCAACTCCGTTGTTTTTCCTCGATTACCTGGCGAGCGGCCGGCTCGATGCGGAAGTGACCGAGAGCGTCGTGAGCGGGCTGGCCGATGCCTGCAAGGCCAATGGATGTGCGCTGATAGGCGGCGAGACGGCGCAGATGCCCGGCTTTTATGCCGATGGCGAATACGATCTGGCCGGCTTTATTGTAGGAGCGGTTGACCGCGACAAGGTGATTACCGGCGCAGGCATCAAGCCCGGCGACGTGCTGATCGGGCTGCCCTCGACGGGTTTGCACACCAACGGGTATTCGCTGGCGCGGAAGCTGTTTTTCGAGGTGGCCGGCTACAAGCCAAACCAATATGTCACCGCAATTGGCGAGAAGGCGGGCACCGCGCTGATGAAGACGCATCGCAGCTATCTCCATGTGATTCAGAAGCTGGTGGCGGCGGGAATGACCACCGGAATGGCGCACATCACAGGCGGCGGCATCACGGAGAACCTGCCCCGCATCCTGCCCAAAGGCATGGGCGCACAAGTGGAACTGGGATCGTGGCCAGTGCTGCCGATCTTTGAACACCTCCGCGCGCTGGGACAAGTTTCGGAAGAAGAGATGATGCGCACCTTCAACATGGGCGTGGGGCTGATTGCGGCCGTCCCGGCAGAAAAGTTCACGCGGGCCAAGACCCTGCTGAATCGCGCAGAGGAAAAGTTCCACGTCATCGGGCGCATTGTAAAGGGCGAGCGGCGGGTGCAGTACACATGAGCGCGGGTCCCGCCATCGCCGAGAGGAATCCTGCCCGACTTGGGATTCTCCTCTCTGGCCGCGGATCGAACTTCCTCGCCATTGCCGAATCGATCCGAGCTGGCCGACTTCCCGGCGTGGAGATTGCGGTGGTAATCTCCAACGTTGCCGAGGCCGGCGGGTTGGCGAAAGCGCATGAACTCGGATTGCCTACGGCGATCTTCGTCTCAAAAGGCCGCAACCGCGCTGAGCACGACGCCGACGTAATCTCCTGCCTGCGAGCGCACGGTGCAGACCTTGTCTGCCTGGCCGGCTACATGCGGCTGCTTTCTCCGGAGTTTGTGGCAGCATTTCCCAACCGCATCCTCAATATTCACCCTTCGCTGCTTCCGGCCTTTCCTGGGCTTGAGGCGCAGACGCAGGCTTTCGATTACGGGGTAAAGATCGCCGGATGCACGGTCCACTTTGTGGACGAGCATCTCGACCACGGGGTGATCGTGTTGCAGCGGGCCATTCCGGTGCTGGAAAGCGACGACGCGCACTCGCTGTCGGAGCGGATTCTGGCTGAGGAACACATCGCCTATACCGAGGCGATTGTCCGCGTCGCGAGTGGAGAGTACGAGATTCGCGGCCGGCGGCTGGCGAGGCGCGAGGTTTAGCGAAGCTCCTGTGAACTCGCGGATCACTCCACGTCGCGCAGATAGAGCCGCACCATGGTCTGGTTCAGCAACTGGTGGGCAATCTCGCCAAATGTCATCGGTCCCGTAATCCGCCCTGTCTTCTTGCCCTCGAGTTTGCCGTAGAGGTAGTTGAGGATGCAATTGCAGGCAAAATCCGGCTCGTGAGCCTCCAGGGCAACTGCATTGCCAAAGGCGGCAGAGTATTCCTCTACCGGCTTGGCGAAGCGATAGTCAACGCCGGGAAAGACCGGTGCGTAAAAATCGACCGCGCAGGTAACAGTATCCACGCTTTGAAACGAAACGTTGATCGATGTGCCGTTGTAGTCTCCCACCAGCGGGAATTCGGTTCGGAGTCCCTTGCGACGTATGTAGTCGGCCAGATTGTCCGGTTTGCCATCTACCAGGCATCCGGTTACGTGGAAACCGGCTTCTTCAAAACGGATCACATCTCCATCGCCGCTCTCGAAGATGTTCACAATATCGAGATCGGCAATCTTGTTGGCCGGCAACGCCACGTGAAGCGCAACACATCTATCCGCAAATACAGCGCCTGTCCTTCCGTTGAATACCGCCGGGGAATCCTCTCCAATACGATCCACGAGCACGCCTGAAACCCAGCCGACAACCGGATGGATAAGGAATCCATCGAACGTGGGGGCTTGCTCGGCAAAAATCTTCAACACCTCGGTAGAGACCGGCATTACCACGAATGTAAAGCCATTGGCGGGCGCGTCACGGTAAAGCTGGGCCAGGTTTTCCGGGCCGTAGTCCGCCGCTTCCGCACCGAGCGAAAAAGCCGGGACGCGGGTTACGAAGATCTGGTCTTCCGACTGCTGACCACCTTGTTCCGTCATGAAATAGGAAATGGTCCCCCCGACCCAATTGCCCCGCGGCAACTGGCTCAGCGCCTTCCGGCTCCCGGCAAGGAAGAATGACTCTCCGGCGGCAATTTCGGCTTGCACTTCCGGGATGGAACGCAAAGAACCAGCCATCGCCGCGGACCCGTTTTCCCTCCCGCTCCACTTGAGAATCTCCGCGATTTCGGCACCAAAAATCGACCCGTATCGGGCAAAAAGACCATGGGTCCTGTCGATGAGTTCCGCCACATTCGCGGGCGATGAGTCCTTCTCGTAGCTCATACTGTTGCTTTGGATCAGCAGGTTGATGGTCGCCTTGGTTGACCGTATCGGTTTTTTCCCCGTTACAATCCGCATCCAGACTGGATGATTTACATCGGGAAGCATCAAGGATTTCCCTCTTTCTTGCAGGGTTAGTAGCTCTACCTATCGGCATTCGTCCGGCATTCTTCAACCAATCGAAGCGCTGTCAAGGCTTATTCAAGAGCTTGCCGCTGCAACCGAAAGATACTAAAGCACTTAAAGAAATCTCGAACTTGCATAAAATATATCTCCCAATCCCTAGCCTTAAAGATAGCCAGACAGCAGGCGGAAGTTCCGCGCCCGGGCGTTTGAATACGTCCTCCCCCAAGCGGATGGCGCCGGGGCGTGGGACCGCCGATGTCTGGTTGACCCCGGCTCTCTCGCCGTGCGCCGACCGCAACCACGGCGGCGCCTGTGCCCTGGGGCTGTGTGCTAATCGAGTCCGGCGGCCGGCTTGAATTGAGCCGGCCGCACGCTCGAGCCTCCTCATGACGGCGACGGGCCAGGCCCCAGGCCCTGTCCGCCAAATCGTTCTTCAACCGGGGCGGCTTCCGCTGCCCTTTGCTTATAAGGAGCCTTCGGAATGAACCCTTTTTCAAATATCTGGAATCACCCAAGGACATCGGTCACCGGCTTGCTCATCGCGCTCGTCACCATTGCCGGCGTCTTCTCACAGCAGGGCATAACTCTGGGCAAGGCGGGCAGCGGAACCATTGTCACGCTGGTCAGCGCCATTGCTACCGCCCTTCTGGGGCTACTGGCCAGGGACCCGGAGGGCGAGACGTCGGCTGTGGGCAACTCCGCCAAACTCGGCGCTTGGGCGCTTATCGCCCTGCTGCTGCCATTGCCTTTCCTTGGCGGCTGCTCAGGGTCCACCGTTGCGCAAGACATCGTGAACTGGACGCCGTCTCTGCAAAGCGCCGTGGCGACGGTCAACTCGACCGCAGCGCTGCTTGCGCCCTCGGATGCGCCTGTCTTTACCGCAGCCACCGTGGGCTTCGATGCGGCTTCGAACCTGCTGGATACGCAGGCAAAAGCGTATCTGGCTAACCCATCGGCCTCCCTGCTGGCGCAGCTTCAGAGCCAGATTGTGAGCTTGCAGCAGCAAGTGAACGACGCTTTGTTGCAGTCGGCAAAGATCGCCAACCCGGCGAGCCAGCAACATGCCGTGTCGGCAATTCAAGGCGTGGCAACCATCGTTACCGCTCTGCTTGCGCTGGTTCAATCGGTTTCAAGCAAGGCGGCAGTGGCGCGGATGGCCGCCGACTCCACCATCAAACTGGCATCTGTCCGGCCCTATTTGGATGAGAACCACTCCGCGGAAGTTGTGGCCGCTCACTATGGCGAGCCAGTCGAACTGGCGCGGATGCAAGTGGCGCAGGCCGAGCAAGACGCGGCTCTGGCCGGCTTTTAATCCTCTGTAAATGCACCGGGCCGCTCCTATAGCGGTGCGGCCCGAAGGTGCGCCTATTTTAGATTCATAGATTGCGCTTCCCGCCTACGTGTTTGCTTCCCGAGCCTCTCCCAGAATCAGCTTCAGAGTCATCTGTTTGGGCCCGCGATAAAACGTGATTCTGACGATGTCGCCGGCCTGGTGCTTGTCCATCAGCGCGCTTATCTCCTGTGGATCGGTGACCGGCTGCCCGTCGATGGCCACAATGAGATCGCCGCCAAGCATAATGGGCTGGTTGCCCACCCAAGCCTGCTGATTGCCGCCGCGGAGCCCCGCGCGGTCAGCAGCGCCGCCGGGCAAGACCCTTTGAATCAGGATCCCCTCATCCACGGCCAGTCCCATTTGGCCTGCCAGGTCAGGGCCGATCGCATAGGTAACAATCCCCAGCGACGGCCTTTTCACGCGCCCATACCGAGTGAGGTCTTGCAGCACAGCCTTGGCCGTGTTGATGGGAATGGCGAAGCCGATGCCCGAACTCTGATCGGCGCCGTTGGAAGCGATCATGGTGTTGATGCCGATGACTTCGCCGCGCGAGTTGAGCAGCGGCCCGCCGGAGTTGCCAGGATTGATGGCCGCGTCGGTCTGGATGGCGTCCTCGATGGGCGCGGTATCCGAGCCTCTCTCAGAAGGCATGGTGCGGATGGAACTGATGATGCCGCGGGTCATGGTGCCGCTGAGGCCGAAGGGGTTGCCAATGGCGTAGACTTTCTGCCCCACTGCAAGCCCGCTGGAATCCGCCAGCGTGACCGGCTCCAAATTCGGGGCGTCAATCTGGAGCAACGCCAGGTCGTGAACCTTGTCCGTGCCCACAACCTTGGCATCGTAGCTCTTCTTGTTGCTCAGCATCACCCTCACGCCGCGATTTGCGCCGGCGACCACGTGGTAGTTGGTCAGCACGTGTCCGGCCCGGTCGAGCACGAACCCGGAGCCTTGCCCCTCCTGCGGCACCGTCCCATAAAAGAAGTTGAAAACCAGGGCCTTTGAAGTGATGTTGACCACCGACGGCAGGACACGTTTGTAGACGGCAATATTGTTCTGCTCCTCAGCATCGAAGGCGGGCGCGGCTTCAGCCTCGGTAAGCTCGAGCCCAGAGCCGGCGCCACTCACCGGAAACAGCGAGAGGCGGCTCCCGCGAGCAGGCAGATGCGTGGTGAGGAACCAGAATCCACCCACCAGCACGATAACCAGGAGAAACGGGCGTAAATGCTTCATAGCTGGAATTCGAACAACCTTCCTTAAACAGATACGGGCTTGCCGCTGCAAAGTTCCACGGTGGGTAGCGGCTGCCTCTTCTTATTCTAAAGACCTGTTTTGCGGAAATTTGTTGCTCTCGGCCTTCAGCTTCAGCCACAGCGCGTCCATCTGCGCCCGCAGAGCCGCCTCATCGCCGCTGTTATCCAGCACAAAATCGGCGCGGCCGGCCTTCTCCGCGTCGGGAATCTGATGCGCCAGACGTATTCGCGCATCGGCTTCCGCAGCCTGAGGATCCGCGCCGCCCAGGCTTACCCGAGCCACATACCGCGCGATCTTCAAATCGTCCGGCGCGGTAATCACCACCACGCGGTCAATGCGCCGCCGCCAGTCGGCCAGCACGCTTTCGTTTTCGCCGCGCGCACGAGCATCTCGCTCCACCTCAAAAATCAGCGCCGACTCCACCACCGCCACGGCCGAGGCATCCCGCGCAAAAACCGAGTCCATCCACAGCCGCTGTGCCTCGATCACCGCCGGATGCACAATGGCGTTCAGCTCGTTCAGGCGGCCGCCCCGGAATGCCAGCTCCGCCAGCCGCGCCCGATTCAGCCTACCGTCCTCGCCCACCACCATCGGCCCAAATGCTTTCACAATCTCGGAATAGACAGGCTGGCCCGGCTCCATCAGCGTGCGGCCCAGTTCGTCGGCTTCAATCACCTGTGCGCCCAGCTCACGCAGGATCGACGCAACGGTGCTCTTGCCGCTGCCGAGGCCGCCCGTGAGGCCCACTCTCAGCATCTCCTACAGCCCCCGCCGCATCTTCGCCGCCGTCACCGTATTAGCCATCAGCATGGCAATGGTCAGCGGACCGACCCCGCCCGGCACCGGCGTATAAGCGCCTGCCACTTCAAAGGCCTTCGGATGCACGTCGCCCACAACCACCGCACCGCGCTTCAAAAACGCCGCCTCCCGCTTTGCGTTCCCGGCAAAAAGGTGGTCGAACTCGGCGCGATCGGTAATGCGGTTCATGCCCACGTCGATCACGGTTGCGCCCGGTTTCACCATCTCCGGCGCAATAAAGCCCGCGCGCCCAATAGCGGCCACGAGAATGTCCGCCTGCCGCGTAATTGCGCCCAGGTCGCGCGTCTTCGAGTGGCATATCGTCACCGTTGCATTCTGATGCAGCAACAGCATGGCCGCGGGCTTGCCCACAATGTCGCTGCGTCCCACCACGACGGCGTGCTGCCCGGCAATGGGAATCCCGCTGCGTTTGAGAATCTCAATCACCCCGGCCGGCGTGCAGGGCGCCAGCGCCGGCCGCCCGGCCAGCAGACGTCCGGCATTCACCGGATGAAAGCCGTCCACATCCTTCGCCGGCAATACCGCATCCAGCAGCGCCTTCGTATCCACCTGGGCCGGCAGCGGCAACTGGATCAGGATGCCGTCAACGTCGTCGCGATCGTTCAACCTGGTCACCAGGTCGAACATCTCTTCCGTCGTCACCGTGTCGGGCGGCGTAATCAGGTCGCTGTAAAGGCCAAGGTCGGCGCAGGTTTGCACCTTGCTGCGAACATAAATCTCCGAAGCGGGCACGTGGCCCACCAGCACCGCAGCCAGCCCGGGCCGAATGCCCAGCGCGGCCAGTTGCTTTACCTCTTCCGCAACTTCCTGCTTGATCTGGGCAGCTATCGCCGTCCCGTCCAGAACTCTCGCCATCTCTAGCTCCAAGCATCTATCGTATCGTCTCGCGGAGCGCCGAAGGCGGCGACAGCCGCCAAAGCCGCGAAAGGCCTTGCGGACACGCTGCACAGACGAATCAGGAATCTGATGGCCGGGGCACCCTACTTCTTCACGACCTCAACCCGCCGGTTCTGCGACCGCCCCAACTCCGTATCGTTGCTGGCCACCGGCTTGCCGGCCCCGAACCCCTGTGTCGTCAGCCTCGTGGCATCCACGCCCGCCGCCACCAGGTACGCCTTCACCGAGAGCGCGCGCTTTTCTGAGAGCGTCTGGTTGTGCGCGTCTCCTCCCACATTGTCCGTGTACCCTTCGATCCCGAAGTTCCATGTCGGCTGCGTGCGCGCAGCGGCCAAGAGCGATTCCAGGGTCGGCTTGGATTCGTCTTTCAGGTGGTCGGAATCGGTATCGAACAGAATCCCGTAGAGCCGTGCGCGACCCTCGCTCTTCAACTGATCGACTACACCGTTGCCGGCTCCTGGCTTCCAATGCGGGCAAGAGCCGACTTGACTGGATACACGCTTGCCGCGCCAACCTCCATTCGGCGGCCCGCTCGCGTTCCCGCCCCACCAATAGCCTGTGAACGACTGCCCATCGTCCGCGAATATCAGCATTGCCGGGCCACCATGCCGTGGACTCGGAATATCGCCCTCAGTCCACGTAAACCGAAGCACCCGGCCGTCGAATCCGCCGTTTTCAATCAGTCCGTTGTTGTGCTCATAACACCCGTCCACACTCGAGCCGGTCTGCTGCATGCGGAAGTTCCCGTAACTGGAAGAAAAGGTGCCGGAGTTGTTGGGCAGCGATCGCTTCGCCAACGGCTTGCCATAGGCGTAGAAGTTCATGATTTCCATGTACTTGTCATCGCCCCAGTTGTTCAGGACGGTCAGCCGCAGATACCGCCCCGTTGCTGGCGTTTTCAGCGCAAACTTCTGGTGATCCTTCACCTTTTCAAGAGACGGAGTGGCGATGAGTGTGAACCCTCCGTCGCTGCGGTCGGATATTTCCACCTTCACATCCCTGGCTCCGCGCCCGGGGTTCTCCACCTGGGCCGTATCGAAGCCCAGGCTGGTGATTTCGCTGTTATCCGCCATTTCGAAGACAAAGACCTTGGGAGTCAGGTCGCCTGATTTGGTGGCCCATCCCGTGTTGGGAAGCTCATCCAGGAGAGACTCAGGCGACCAACTGCCGCTGTCGGAGTAGGAAGGCGGCAACTGAACCACAAGCGCGCCCGCGCCCCACGACAGCAGGTTCACCTCACCCGCGCCGCCCTGAGCTTGAGCCGTCAACTTCGCCAGGGAAAACAGGATTGCGCCAAATAGCGCAATGCCGCCACGCATCTTCGTAATCTTCATGTAACCCCCGTGAGCACTTGAGTTTAGTGTCCTTGAATATTCAGGTCAAAGTATATTCCGATGGGGTGAGCGAGCGGCCCGATCTTGAACCGGCCACAAACGCGCGGCTGAATTGCGTCCCGTTCAACCAGCCGCGTCCGTCCCGCCGGCTGCTTCAATCCGCGCCCAAAGTTCCTTGATCCCGTACCCCGTCTTGGCTGAGACGGGAAACACTTCATCCAGTTCCAGCCCCTTCTTCAAGGCAAGCAGGTTCCGTGTGCGCTCGTTGCCGCTGAGGCGGTCAATCTTGGTGGCGACCACGGCAAACTCGCGCCCGGCGGAGCGGAGCCAGGTGAGCAACTGCCGATCGCTCTGCTGCGCCGGCACATTCGAGTCAACCAGGCAAACGCACAGCTTGAGCGTGGACCGGATGGCCAGGTAAGGCTCAATGAACGCCGGCCAGCCTGACGAAATTGACTTCGAGATCTTGGCGTAGCCGTAACCGGGCAGGTCCGCAAACATCAGCCTGCGCCGCTGGCTCGGGTCCAGCAGAGCAAAGAAGTTGATGGCTCGCGTCCGCCCCGGCGTCTGCGAAACCTTTGCCGCCTTGTCGCCAACCAGCGCATTCAGCAGGCTCGATTTCCCCACGTTCGACCGCCCCAGAAATGCGATCTCCGGCACGTCCGGAGGCGGAAACTGAGCCGCGTCCAGCACCGATAAAAGGAATTGCGTGCTATAGCGCATAGCTGCGGACCCACTCCAGAATCGACCTTACGCCCACGCCGCTGGGCCCCTTCGCAATGTAGGGCTTCGAGTCTTCAATCCAGGCCAGGCCGGCAATGTCCAGGTGAATCCAGGGTGTGTCTTCGGCAAAGACTTTCAGGAATTCGGCTGCGGTGATGGCTCCTCCGTGGCGGCCGCCAGTGTTCTTGATGTCGCCAATGTCGCTCTTGATCTGCTCGGCGTACTCCGCGCCCAGGGGCAGCCGCCAGAACTTCTCTCCCGAAGTAGCCAGGGCCGCATCGAACTTTGCATAGGTCGCATCGTCGTTCGAGAAGGCCCCGGCATTCACGGTGCCGAGCGCCACCACAACGGCTCCGGTCAGCGTAGCCGCGTCGATCAGATGCGTTGCCCCCAACTGTTTCGCATAGGTCAGGCCGTCGGCCAGCACCAGGCGGCCTTCGGCGTCGGTGTTGATGATCTCAATGGTCTTGCCAGACATGGCGGTTTGAACGTCGCCCGGCTTTTGCGCCTTGCCGTCGGGCATGTTTTCCGCGGCACATACAATGCCAATGACGCGTACCCTGGGCTTGAGCAGCGCGATGGCGCGCATGGCGCCGAGCATGGCAGCGCCGCCGGCCATATCGTACTTCATCAACTCCATCTTGTCGGATGGCTTGATTGAAATTCCGCCCGTATCGAAGGTGATCCCCTTGCCCACCAGACCAAGCACGGGGCCATCTTCCACGCCATCAGGCTCATAGCACAAAACAATCAGCGCCGGCGGCTCTTCGGAGCCTTGCGACACGCTCCAGAATGCTCCCATTTTCAGCTCGTGCAGTTTCTCGGTGGAGTGAACCTCGCACTCGAGGCCGACTTCGGCGGCCATCTCAGCCGCGCGCTGACCCAGGATCGTAGGCGTAAGCTTGTTGCCCGGCTCGTTGACCAATACGCGGGTGAAGTTCTGGCTCTCGCCAATAATGACTCCTTCGGCGAATGCGGAGTCAAGAGCGGCCTTATCTGAGCTGGCCGGCGCGACGAGGGTGAAAGACCTGACGCTCTGGTCTTTACGGTCGCTGCGATAGGTGTCGGGATCGTAGTCGCCCACCAATGCGCCCTCAACGGAGGCACGGACCCATGGGCCGGGCGGGAGCAGGGCCGCTTCAGGCAGCGCGAAGACCAGTTCCCGAATGCCGCGTGGCTTGGTGAATCGGACGGCGGTGCCGGCCGCGGCGCGCACGCTATTGACGGTGGCCTTTGCCTGCTTGCCAACGCCGACAATCAACAGGCGTTTGGAGGCCAGGCCGGACGGGAAGTGGAGCAGCAGAGTCTCATTTGCTCCGGCTTTGAATTCCCCACTGGCGAATACGGCAGCCACGGCGGCCTGGATGGCTTCGTCCGCCGTAAGCAGAGCGGGCTGAGGCTTTTCGCCGGGCGTATTCGAGGTTTGTGTGTCGGCGGCAAGCACGGCCAGCAATTCGGTTTCGATTCCGGCAAGTTTCGCGAAAGACAGTTCAGTGCGCATGTGTCTATTGTTTCACCGATGGGCAGGGTGCGCTTCGGCGGATTGGTGGGCCCGGAGGGATTTGAACCCCCAACCAAGGGATTATGAGTCCCCTGCTCTAACCGTTGAGCTACAGGCCCTTCAATGACTTACAGACGCCGCCCTCGTGAGTGTAGCGGATACTGCAGTGGGTGGCAGTCTTTTTGGCTGGTTTGGCGCGAAATCTCCTGACAGTTGCAGCCGCTCGAAAGCACATTTCACCGCCTCAGGGTTTCAGGTGGATATGCCGCCGCGAAACCACGATGCTGCCGTGACCGGCACTCCGCAGGATGGTGAAGGCATCCACTCCCGATTCCCCAACCCTTGTAAGCATTGTATGGCCTAAGGAGTGGGGCACAAAATCGCCCCCTGGTGAGCGGCCGACGCTTTCCCTTGACTTTGGGATAGAGAATAATCGGCTAGATGGAATTCTTCGAAATTCCCGCGTACGGACTTCGTTCGGGGTCGGCGAATGCAAAGCCACAAGACCTGGACTCTTCCGTTCTACTTCGCCTTCGCATTCGTATCCGGCATCCCGCGCTGATTCTTTGCCTCATTTATCATTTGGTTGACTTTGTCTTTTTCACCGTAGTTCGGGTTGGCGGCGAGCAGCTTGTCCCAATCGGCGATCGCGCCTGAAGCATCCTTCTTGCCCCGCAACTCGACCAGGCCGAGGTTGAAAAGTGTGTTCGGATTGTTGGGCGCGTAATGGAGCGCCTTGTTGAATTCCGCAATCGCCGCGTCGGTATTCCCCATGTACCAGTAGGCCGTCGCCATATCGGTGCGCACGGCTGCATCGGAAGGCCTGGCCTTGAGGACGCGTCCGTAATAGTCGACAGCGATGGGATATTGCTGGGCATCGTAATAGACGTTGCCGATACTGGCGATCAAGTCCGGATTGCCGGGATCCGACTTGAGCTTGTCGAGCAGCGGCGCCGCCTTCGCGTCGGCCATTTCTTTCCATTCGGCGGGACTCGGCGCCTGGCCGGCCCGCGTCCCAGCCGGCGCCGAGACAGTTCCAGCTTGTGTCGAACCGGTTGAGACCGGAGTTTGCGTTCCGCGAATTCCCCAGCCGCCAGCGATTCCCGCCCCCAGGCACACAGCCGCCAGGAGAACGGCTCGGTTCCTTGTCCATTGCACCCTAGCGGTTCGATTCGTGTCCGTCATTGCGCGGTGCTCCTTCAATTCCGTGCCGGTCGCCCTGCGTTGTCATCACGTCGGCCATCAACTTCAACACAGCTGCTTTGCGGTCTGGGCTCAACTGCGGATTGGATTTCAGCAATTGCCGCCAGGCGGCCAGGGCGCCTTTGCTGTCTTTCTTTCCCTGCAAGCGGATCATGCCAAGGTCGAAGAGCGCATTTGCGTCTTTGGGGTCGTCGGTCAGCGCCCGATTCAGTTGGGCAATCGCCCCATCGACATCGCCGCCGCGGAACAGACTGGAGGCCAGCTTGGTGCGAAAGGCGACATTCGCAGGATCGGCCTGCACTGCCCTGCCGTAGTAGGCGGCCGCTTCCCTGAACTGAAGAGTGGCGTGGTAAATGGCTCCGGCCTGCATCAGCAGAGCAGTGTTATTGGGATCGCTCTTCAGCTTTTCGACGAGCGACGCAGCCTGCTTGTCGGCCATCCTCTTAAGTTCATCCGGGCTGGGCATGCGGCCGCCGCCCATTGCGACGTGGGAGGACGGCGCGCCGCCGTCGGCGGGCGCAGGTTGCTGGCCGGCCATTTGCTTCAACTCTTCGCGGTTGGCGGTATCGCCGCCGCGTATTGCGCCCGCGGGGGCTGATCGCATTGTGGTGCTGGCAGCTTGACGTGCGGCGGACACGGGCGATTGCGGTCCCCGCAGCAGGTATCCGATCGGCAGTCCCGCCACCAGGCAGATCGCTGCCATTGCGTAGACGCGCGTCGGCGGCAAGGGCGGATTCGCGGTCGATGAGGTGGTTGGTTCGTTTGTCATGCCGTACTCTCCCCTGGCCGGAATTGCATGTGAATCGGACTCTTTCGGTCTTCAACATCGGATCGCCAACCACCGAGTGGCTACGTTTCCCGACGCGTGGAAGCACTTCCGGGCCCGCACTGTTGCAACTTCACCTTAATAGTGAAGACAGATTTAGTGGAGCAATCCGGATCACTTAGCGGTGTGACGTAGATCACAACCTGGGCGATCTAAAACACATAGTGTGATTGGAATCACATCCGATGGCATTGGAATTGGGAAGTATAGACGCATAACTTCGAGACGTTTCCAACGGTCTTGGAGCAGGTAAATCTGGTTTCTTGAAAGCGACGGTTCTCATGTCTCAATACGGTACACAGGAGATCAGATTACTTTGGGGCATTTCACCAACGGCACTGTGCCAGAACGCCCACCATGCGGTGGCGCATTCCCGCCCAGGTCTAAATTGCTCAAGTCGGGAGATTTCTAAGCCATTTTCCAGCAATAGGTTACGGACAGAGGCCAAGGATGGCCCCGGTTCGGCGGCAACGGCATCGGTCGTGCACATGTTCAATCTGAAGACTGAGCTCCAGACAGCGCCGGTAAGGCCAACGTCACGGTCCAGTCGGGCAGCAGCAACGAGCTTTAGGAGGCTCAACCAAATGAAGAAGAATTTTTTAGCAATCGCTATCATGCTTCTGGCAACCGCAGGCTTCGCGGCTGCTCAGGATCTGGGAACCGGTGGCCCGGCGACTGACGTCCTCGGCGCTCACCTTAACTACGGGCGGGGTTGCCCGGCCTGTCACGCACCGCACAGCGGCGCATTGGGTAACGGCGGCGGCAAGGGGACAGGCCAGGGTGCGCCAAGCGCGGATACAGGCAGTGTCGCTCTCTGGGGCGAGGATGCAAGCCCCTTGTACGGCAAGACCATCCTTTTTGCCGGAAACACTTCGGAAACCCTGCCTTCGGGCCTGAACTCCGCGGCGACCGGCTTCACCGGGAATTCGAGTGACGTCAGCGGCATCCTGATGTGCCTGAGCTGCCACGACGGCAACCTGGCCAAGGGCGCCATGATGAAGAACGTGGTCTATGAGACCCTGCCCGCCACCTACGGCAGCCTCCCCGTCCCGACCCTGCTCGGAAACAACGGAATCAGCGGCGCCGGGGCGCCCAGCTATCTCACCGACCACCCGGTGGGAACCAATACCATCATTCCTTGCGGCGGCGCAGCCAACCACGCCTGGGATTGCACCTACTCCGCCACCAGCAACGGGATCATTCCCGGGCCGCTGATGACGAAGTTCATCACGAACTACGGATTCTTTGTCTCGCCAGGCAATTACAACAACCAGCCTGAAGTCACTTGCACCACCTGCCACAACCAGCACCTGATGAACGTGGTTGCGGTCGGTGGTGTCAACTACTCCGCTGGCAACGGCTCGACGGCGGCCTCGATCAAGAGTGGCGCTACCGGCCTGCCGGCTGGCAACTACGTGACCATGTTCTTCATTCGCGCTCCCTACAACCCGGCCACGACCACCCAGTACAGCAACCAGAACGCGCAATTCTGCCGCCAGTGCCATGGTGGCGAGTCGAACGAGTGGAACGGCGGAACCGCCACAACAACGTTCTAAACCGTTTGCACAAATGGGGAGGGGAACGCTAATTTCCCTCCCCATCTTTTTCAGATTCAGGATGAGACCATGAAGCATACATTCCCCATCTCCTTCTTTCTTTTGCTTTTCTTTGTCCCGGCTGGAGCCCAGGTTGCTTCTCATGCGCCCACGGTCTTCACTCCGGCCTCCGCTCCATCGGCGATGGACAAGCCAGTGGCTCGCGTCAACAGTACGGTCCTCACTCAAGCCGACCTGGTTCGCGAGGAATACGCCATCTTCCCTTACGCCCGCCAGCACAACGGCATTCCCAAAGACCTGGAGCCGGATATCCGCGCCGGCGCTTTGAAGATGATCGTCTTTGAAGAGCTGGTCTATCAGGAAGCGCAGCACCGGAAGATGGTCATTCCGCCCGCCAGGATGCAGCGGGCCGAGATGGACTTCCGCAAGACCTTCCCCACGCCGGACGATTTCAACGCAGCCCTGCAAAGCGATTTTCATGGCTCGCAGCAGTTGCTCGACGAGAAGATCCGGCGCTCGCTGCTGATTGAAGCATTTCTGAAGGCCGAAGTCGACAACAAGAGCGCGGTCTCTCTGGCCGATGTCAAGGCTTACTACGACAAGAACCCGGTTCGCTTCCAGCATCCGGAGACGTTCACCTTTCAGACCATCTCCGTCATACCGTCGGCCAAAGCCACCGCCGCCCAGTTGATCGACGCGCGAAAGCGGGCCGACGACATGCTGCGCCAGGCCAAGGCGACCAAAAGCACCGAAGAGTTCGGCCTCCTGGCGGAGAAGATCTCCGACGACGATTACCACGTGATGATGGGCCAGCATAAGCCGCTTCCCGTGGATCAACTGGCGCCCCAGTTGTTGGAAGCGCTCCGCGCCATGAAGCAGGGCGATGTCAGCAGCCTGGTTCAAATCGATCAGATCTACACCGTCGTTCATCTGCAGGAACATAGCCCGGCGGGCGAGGCAAAATTCCAGGATGTCAAGGCGCAACTGGAAAAGGAGCTGCCGCAAACCAGGAAGAACCAGCTTCGTGCCGAACTGGACAAGAAGCTTCGGCAGAACGCAACGATCCAGGAACTGTAAGGCGAGGCGAAGGGAGAGTGGATTCGAGGTCCCGTCCCTGCGGCAGCATGTGGTTCTTGAAAGGCAGAGAAAGCGATTGAGCGGAAGCCTGACACGGATACGGGATTTTCAGCGGAGCGCGTGGCTCTTGGAATTTGAGGCGATCATACAGTGGGCCGTTTTTTGCGAGTCGCGTGGCTGGTGCAGGCAGGGATTCTGTTGCTGACATTGCCTGTTGCCGCGCAGATCAAGACAGGGGAAGTCAGCTCCAGCTTGAACGGCACCATCTCTTCCGGATATACCGCCGATTACGGCAATACGACAAGTTCAGACCACGGCTGGACGGCGGGCGGCGTGGCCAATTACTCCGGCTCTTTCCATAGTCCCAATTTCTTGTCCTTCAATGCCTCCGCCTATTTGAATCAGTCGCGCGCCAACTCCGACTTTCAGTCCATTTCCGATGCCAGCGGCGTCACCGCCTCCGCCAACATCTTCGGCGGCAGCCGCTTCCCTGGCGCAATCAGCTATTCCAAGGCTATTGACAGCGAAGGGAGTTACGCTGTTCCGGGCGTGGCCAATTACGTAACCCATGGCAACAGCGATGCGTTTGGCATCAACTGGAGCGAAAACCTTCCCGACTTGCCCACATTTGCGGCGGGATTCCTGATGGGCAATAGCCAGTATTCGGTGTATGGGACGAACGACAATGGGACAAATGCCTTTCATTCGCTCAATTTCCATTCTTCCTACAGCTTGGATGGCTTCAACATGGGCGCTTACTACGGATTGGGAGGCGGCCACTCGCTGATTCCGGAGGTGGTGTCCGGCGCACAGGACACGGAAACGCATCAGGACAACAGCGACTATGGATTCAACGTCTCGCACCGGCTCCCCCTACGGGGCACGGTCTCCGGCGCCATTAACCGGTCCAATTGGGACAGCGATTACCAGGGAAACAGCACCAGCGGGACCATTGACCTGTTTACCTTTCTTGCGTCGATGCACCCCACCAACAAGCTGACGATCTCAGGGAGCGCGAATTACTCCGACAATTTGAGCGGACAACTGACCGAGGCGGTTGTGGCCGCCGGCGGGGCGGTTCCTGCGGACAACTCGAACGACTCGTCGAATTCCATGGACTTGATGGCCACCCTCGGTTACGCGCTTGCAGCGAACCTGCAAACGTCAGCGTATATGGAGCGCCGAACCCAGTTGTTCGAGGCGGAGAATTATGGAGTGACCTCCTTCGGTGGAAGCGCCTCCTATGCACATAAGTTTCTTGACGGCAATTTCAACGCCGCGCTGACTCTTACGGGCAACAGTTCAGACCAGACCGGTGAGGATACTCTGGGCTTCTCCACCAACGAGAATTACTCCAGCGAAGTTCGGGGGTGGAATGTGTCCGGGTCGTTCGCCTATTCGCAGAACGTGGAGACACTCCTGGTCACCTACATGAGTTCGTCCTACAGCTTCTCGGGGGGCGCAAGGCGCCGCTGGGGAGACTTCAATATGAGTGTGGGCGCGGGCGGTTCGCGAACCGCGTTGACCGCGCAAGCCGGCACGGCGAACAGCGACCAGAGTTACAACGGCAGCGTGGGCTACGGCTCATGGATCTCGGCCAATGGCAGCTACAACACGGGAAGCGGCCAGGCCCTCGAGACCGGGTCGGGCCTGGTGCCCGTGCCGGTGCCCTCACCCACGCTGTCCTCGAGCCAGGTGAGTCTTTATGGAGGCGGCAGTTATTCCCTTGGGATATCCAGCACTCCCGCAAAAGGGCTGCTGCTCTCCGCTTCCTATGGCAAGTCAACTAGTAATACTTCCACTGGCGGGGTGGCATCCGTGAACGAGAACGACGAATACAATGCCCTTATCCAGTATCAGGTCCGCAAGCTGAACTTCACCAGCGGATATTCCCGCCTGGGGCAGGGCTTCAGCGGGACCGGCACACCACCGGAAGTTATATCATCGTTCTACTTTGGGGTATCGCGTTGGTTCAATTTCTTTTAAGCGGAGTGCATCTGCATTGCTTCCGCGCGGGCCTGGCCCTGGCTTGCGCCGCGGCGCTGCTGACTCCGATCTGGGCAGCTCCAGGGCCCAGACACGAAACGGTTGCGCCGGAGACATGGGAGATGTCGCTGGAAGGCGGGCGCAAGCTCTCCTGGGAACGCAGTTTCGACTCGGAAAACGAAGTCAAACCCAACCGTGGCTTCTGGAACAAGCTGGTGGACGTAATCGCCGGAGCGCCCGAATACCACACCCTGGTGCGTCCCTACAGCATTGCCACCGATTCGCATGGGCGCGTGATTGTCACCGATCCGGGCGCGAAGGGCATACACATCTTCGACTTCACGCAGCATAAGTACAAGTTCGTCCAACACACTGGAAAGGTCGCGATGCTGACCCCGCAATGCGTCGCCATCGATGCCCAGGACAATATTTATGTAACCGATTCCGACGCGGGTGTGATTTTTGTCTTCGAGCCCAGTGGGAAGTTCCTCCGTGCCATAGGCAGCTTGAAGGGCGGCGAAGGTTACTTCAAACGGCCCACTGGAATTGCCGTGGACTCGGGGGCGCAACGGATTTACGTGACCGACACGCTGCGCGACGAGGTATTTGTCCTCGACATGCAGGGCACCGTGCTCAAGACCATCGGCAAAACGGGCGAAGCCGAGGGCGAGTTCAATCTGCCCACCGAACTGCGGCTGGATGGGTCAAGGCTGCTGGTGGTCGATGCCATGAACTTCCGTGTGCAGGCCTTTGACCGCGAGGGAACCTTCCAGTACTCGATTGGAACGATCGGCGACGGTCCAGGGGCCATGTTCAGGCCCAAGGCTGTCAGTGTTGACTCGGAAGGCGATTTTTACGTGGTAGATGCCTTGTGGAGCTTGGTGCAGGTCTTCAACCAACAGGGTCAACTGTTGTATTACTTCGGTTCCCAGGGCACCCATGCCGGAGAGTTTCAGCTGCCTTCCGGGTTGTACATTGATCATGACGACCGGGTTTTCGTCGTGGATTCGTTCAACCGCCGCGTCCAGGTATTCCATTACGCCGGCTTGAAAGCACAGGCCGGGGAGGCAGTAAAGTGAGACGCGGAATATGGATAGCCGGGCTGGCGATTCCGCTGGCGTCTCTGCTCTCAGGGACCTCGCTGCCTGCTCAAATCGCGGGCGATGTAATCGGCGTCCACAACCTGGGGCCGGGCAGCAAGTCGCCCATTACCGGCGCCCGTCCGGATTTCTGTTCCTACTGTCACGCGCCGCACTCTGGACTGAAGGTCGGCCTCTGGAACCAGAAACTCACCACCCAAACCTACACGATGTACACCAGCGACACCGAAAGGAATCGCGCCAGGCAGCCAAGACTCGGCTCCGACAGTAACGAGTGCCTCAGCTGCCATGACGGTACCGTTGCGGTCGGCGCCACAGTTGCCTATGGCCAAGTGACCACGCGCGGATCAATGAATACGTGGGACGTGTTCGGCAGCAACTTGCAGTCTTCGCACCCGTTCAGCCTGAGGCTGCCCTCAAAAGACAATGTCGACCTGGTTGCCACGCTGGCGGCCAGCGGCAAGACCGCCGACACAACCGGAGCGGTAAAGCTGATCAAAGGAAGCGTCGAGTGTACGTCGTGCCACAATCCGCACGTGCAAGCCAAAGACCTGGTAAGCCTGAATTTTTTGGCGAAGGACAGCTCCAGCGGTCAGTTGTGCCTGGCCTGCCACGATCCCACGCGGCAAGTGAGCGGCCACGTCAACCCTCTGGCCGATTGGGCTACCAGCGCCCATGCTCTTTCCACCGACAAGATTTCGCCCTCGGCCAACCTGGGAAGCTACGCCACGGTAGCTTCCGATGCCTGCATCTCCTGCCATACGCCGCACAACGCCGTCGGGACGGCGCGCCTGCTGCGCGGCCAGAATGAACAGGATTGCATCGCCTGCCACAACGGCTCGAACATCTCTCCCATGGCGCCTTACGCCAACGTGTTCCTGGAGTACGCCCAGCCCAAAGTCGGGCACCCATTTCCCACCTCGAGCAATCCTCACGATGCCGCCGAAAACACCCTGCTCAACAACAACCGTCATGCCACTTGCGTAGACTGCCACAGCGGGCATGGGGCGCAAGTGGTGGGCATATTCCCTCCTCCGCCGCTGATTCGCATCTCGCAAAAGGACATCGCGGGCATAAACGCAAGCGATGGAGTGAGCGTGCTGGCACCCGCCATCAATCAATATGAGAACTGCCTGCGCTGTCACGGCACAAGTTCGGGCAAGCAGGTGCAGCCGATTTTTGGATACTTCCCGGTTCGCGCGGTTTCCGCTGGCGATCCTCTGAACCTTGTCCCGCAGTTTGCCACCGCGGCCACTTCAAGCCATCCCGTCATGCACATCCGGAGCAGCTCTCTGCCCCAACCCAGCCTGCTGGCAAATATGCTGAACCTCGATGGCATAAGCCAGGGCCGCCCCATGGGCAACCAGATCCTGTGTACCGATTGCCACAACAGCGACGACAATCGCGAGTTTGGCGGGGCGGGTTCGAACGGTCCCCACGGATCGAAATGGACACATATTCTGGAGCGCCGCTATGAATTCAGCCAGGCCGCCTTGCCCGGCCAGTCGATCTCCAATCTGTTTCCCAATCCCGATTTGACCGTCACCGGACCCTACGGCCTGTGCGGCAAGTGCCATGATTTATCCAACCAGATTGTGAAGAACACCAGTTGGAATCAGCATAGCAGCCACATTAACGCGGGCTTTAGCTGTTCCACATGCCACACCGCACATGGGATGGGCGCCCCCAGTGGAACCATAAGCGGCGAGCGGTTGATCAACTTCGACGTGAATGTCGTGGCCTCGAATGGCGGCCTTCCAATCTCATTCAATCGCTCCGCGAACACTTGCGTATTGGTTTGTCACCAGGCCGCGCACAATGCCGACGGCAGTGTGACCCAAGCCGGCCTTCGCCGGAGCATCGCCACAAGAAAATGAGCGTTGCCCGTTGCTTTTATTTCGCGGGACGCAAGGCGAAACCCGTCGTGTGCGCGCCCTGATTTCCCGCATGCCGCTGGCAATTGTCCGATTTTTCTCAGCACTCTATAACACCGTTCCAGCGGTACTGCCGTTCATCTCGTTCGACTTGTCGGCATGGCACTGGCGGCAGAATTGCGAAGTCTGGTTGGATAACGGGTTGGAGCTGTTCGGGTTGTAGGGTGCGCGTAGAAAGAACATGGTCGGATAGTTGCCGGCCGGAAGACCCGACGTCGAGCCTTTGGTTATGGTCACCACGTTCATCGAATGCGGTTCGTGGCAGGTTGTGCAAACCACCACTGAGGTGTTGTTGTAACTGCCCAGCTTGACGAAGAAGCCGTAGTTCGAGACGAACCTGCTGGAATTTGCGCCTTTCATGGTGATCACGCCGTTGCTCTGGGTGCAATCCCAATTGGGAGACCCGCCGCAGCTCACCTTGGCGCTGAGCCCCATCGGATGGTCGTTGATGTAGGCTCCGGTCCCGGCGGCGGCGCTTCCCAGCAGCGTTGGCACGGCGTGGCCGGAGCCGTAGGTTGCGGGCAGCGTTTCGTATACCTTGTTTTTCATCATCGAGCCCGACGCATAGTTGCCGTCGTGGCAGCTGAGGCAGGTCAACATGCCGTTCACGTCAGGCGTCGTAGCCGACATGCTGCTGGGCAGCACTTCCACGTACTTGCCTCCACCCGTTGAAATGGTCTTGCCGTACAAGCTGCTCGCATCCTCGCCCCAAAGCATGGTATTGCCCGAAGAAGTGCCGGCGATTTTGGCCGTGCCGTTCCCGCTTGCGCCGCTGTGCGGCGTGTGGCAGGCCGGGCAGCCGCGGCCGTAGTTGAGATGAGCGCCGAGCACATCGGTCGACGGAGCACTTCCCGCCTGCGCTGCCGCCAGTCCACAGCCTGCAAGTACAGTCAGCATCAGGCATACTAGCTTTTTCATTGATTGGAACCTCCTTGGGCGTACTCCTGCTGCATCGGCTGAGTTTCCGTGAACCGGGAGCGACAGCGCCGGATTTGAAAACGCCAAGGTAATCAGAAGCGGAGGCTTGAGATGTGAGTCTTCGAACGCGACCGGAAGGTTGGCTGGGCTGTTAGGATTCGTTCGTTATATGCGTTTTTCCCCAGTAGGGATGCAAGAACAGAAAGCGCGTCCCGACAGAGTGTGCCGGCTGATTGCCTGGCAGTGACTTCCAGGTAGCAGGTCATTTGTCCAGAAATGCCGCCGATATCCGTTGGTCCACAATCGGGTCTGGACTGTTATAGTCCTTTCTGAAAGACCATTTAGGCCATGCCTCGTCCCGCCAAACCAAAACAGAAGGCTCCGCACGCGTTCGTTTTGGAAGCGCTAATGCCCTTGAACCCCGAAGTGCGTCGCATGTTTTCCGGTTTTGCCGTCTACCTGGGAGACCACATAGTTTGCATGCTCCGGGATCATGCCAAATCTCCGCGCGACAACGGCGTCTGGCTGGTTCTTTCAGACAGCACGAACCCCACGGATCAGGAGCTTCGCCGCGAATTTCCTTCGATCCGTTCTATCGAGTTGCTGAGGAATAAGATTGGCCATTGGCTTCTCATCCCGAGCGACAGCCCCGGCTTCGAGATGGAGGCACTTCGTGCGTGCGATCTTCTGCTGCGGCGTGACCCTCGCTTCGGACGAGTCCCTAAGTCGAGAAGATAGTTTTCAAGCCTCTTCGTCGCATTGCGCCACGCCGAACTTCTTCAGCTTGTAGCGCAGCGCGTCGCGGCTTATATCGAGCAGCTTGGCGGCATTGGTCTGGTTGTGGTTGGCTCGGCTCATAGCCAGCTCGATCATGGAGTGCTCAACTTCTTCCAGCGACGTTCCGCCCTCCGGAATATAAAGACGCGGGAGGGTTCGTCCATTGGGCAGCGTGCGGCCTCCGTCGGCCGGCGAGGTTCGCTCGAACAGCGTGCGGCCGCCCGAATCGCCCACCGAAAACGGCAGATACACCGGACGAAGGAACTGCTCCTCCTCCAGGATCATTCCGCGTTCGATGGTGTTCTTCAACTCGCGAACATTCCCCGGCCAGTTATGACTGAGGATGAGATAACGCGTGTCGTCGGTGATGCCGCGAATCTGTTTGCGGAACCTGCGATTGTAGCGATCAATAAAAAAGTCCACCAACGGAAGGATGTCTTCCTTGCGGTCGCGCAACGGCGGAATAAAGATGGCAATGATGGCCAGCCGGTAGTAGAGGTCCTGACGGAACTGGCCTTCGCGCACCGCTTTTTCCAGATCCCGATTGGAGGCTGCGATGACCCGCACGTCCACCTGCATGTCGCGGATGCCGCCCACCCGGCGGATCACCTGATCTTCCAGGACACGCAGCAGTTTGGCCTGCAGCAGCGGAGAAAGCTCGCCAATCTCATCCAGAAACAGCGTGCCGCCATCGGCGACTTCGAACAGGCCCTTTTTCATCTGCTTGGCGTCGGTGAATGCGCCCTTTTCGTGCCCGAAGAGCTCCGCCTCCATCAGCGTCTCGGGAATGGCGGAGCAGTTGATGGCTACAAACGGCTTTTCGTGGCGGGAGCTCTCGTAGTGGATGGCTTTGGCTATCAGGTCCTTTCCTGTACCGCTTTCGCCCTGGATGAGGATCGTAGTGGCCTCGGATGCGGCAACCTTCTTGACGAAGTTCATCAACTCCGTCATCTTGGGCGAAACGCTTACCACGCTGTCGTAACCAACCGCGCGCCGCACCTCGCCGCGCAGCGTTTGGACCTCGCTTCGCAGGCTGGTGGCCTCAAGCGCGTTCTTGATCCCGACTTGCAACTCGTCGAAATCGATCGGCTTGCCCACAAAGTCGTATGCTCCCAGCTTGAGCGCGGCTTTCACATCGTCGAGCTGCGGATCCGCGGTGATCATGATGACCGCCCGGGCGTCGCCGTTTTTCTTGAGCTGATCGAGCACTTCGATGCCGGTGAGGTCGGGCATGCGCACATCCAGAAGCACCAGGTCGGGAGACTCCTGCTGCGCCAGCCGCAGCGCGGGCTCGCCGGCATCGGCCTCGATGACGAAATATCCCCACTCTTCGCACTTCTGGCGGAGCGACCAGCGAACCAGGCGCTCGTCGTCCACGATCATGATCTTCTCGGCAGGCATCGGTCGCTCTTTTACTACGCAAGCAGGACGGCCCGCTTTGGCAGCGGTTCCGCCGTCTCCGTTTTCACTAAGGAATCCGGTCGACCACGGCGTGCCGGGAAACTCATGTTGATGTGATCTCCGATACATAGCTGGAGACATTAAAGGCGGTTAAGTGGATCAAGGAATGTGACCCAAGTCACTGTTCAGAGGACCGGAAGAGGAGTGCAGGGTGATAGCCGTCTCAAATGCGGTATGCAGAGCGTTATATCGCAATGCAAAGATCGATTGGCAGCGGGCAGGTTTCGGGGCTCAAGCCCTCAACAATCGCGTTAGAGCTCCAGGACTGAAGGACGTCGATCCTTCGGGCGATGCAAGGGAGACATCGTTCAGGGCGCTTAGTTCTGAACGGCGGGTGCGTCAAAAGGAAGCAGAACCTCGAATTCGCTGCCCTTTCCCACCACGCTGCTCACGGAGATCCGGCCATGATGGTCTTCAACGATTCGGCGCGCCAGCGACAGGCCCAGTCCGGTGCCGTTCCCCCTGGTGGTGTAGAAGGGACGGAAGATGTGCGCCAGGTGGTCTTCTGGAATCCCGCGCCCTGTGTCGCTGACTGTTACGCGGGCGCAATGGCCCTGCTTGCCGATCTCGACCCGAACCGTGCCTGCCCCTTCCATGGCCTGCACAGCGTTGAGCAGCAGATTCAGAAGCACCTGGTGAATCCGATCGCTGTCGTGTTCCACCTCGGGAAGATCCGGCGCCTTTACGAGTTCGATCTTGATGGGTTGCGAGAGCACTTGCTGCCGAGCCAGCATAACGGCGTGTTCCACTGTGGTGTTCAGGTTGCTTCGCATCATTCGTGGAGGATGGGGCCGGGCGGTTTCGAGCAGATCGGTGAGAATGCGATTGATCTGGTTGATCTCCAGGCGAACATCCTTCACCATGTCGCGGGCCGGGCTGGTCGCCGGCAGGTCGCGGCCAATGATTTCGATGACGCCCGCGATTCCGGCCAGTGGGTTGCGAATTTCGTGGGCCAGGCCGGTAGCCAACTCGCCAAGCGTTGCCAGGTGTTCGGCACGAGACATTTGTGTGCGATGCATCGATTCAATCTCCTTGCGGCTCTCGCGCAACTGCTGCGTCATGTGATTGAAATTGCGGCCCAGATCTCCGATTTCGTCGTTGCGCCCGGAGAAGCTCACTGCAACTTCCAGATTGCCTTCGCTGATCAACGCCACTTTTTTCTGCAATTCCACCATGGGGCCATGAATCAGGTACGCCACAGCGCCAATGGACACTCCGCTGACGATGACCGCTCCATCGACTGCCAGCATGAGCACGATATGCCGTTCCGGGCTCTCGACAGTCATGGTAGCCACGGTGAAGAGCAGCAGACCCACCAGCAGGACGAAGACCACCGGCAACAGCGCCTTGATCTGCCAATTGACGCGAACTCGACCCACTTTGAAATCCTCCGCCCGCGAGAGCGTTGATCCAGCTTCTGAGAGCATGTCCCACAGGGGCATTAGGAACCCCGGCGGGCGCGAAAGAGCAGGCAGTACTCGCCCGTAATTCGACTCCAGCAGGCTCTTGATCTTCGCTTTCTCTTAAGAAATCCATCTTACTCGGCAATCTCAACCCAAACTGTGATGACGGGCAGTGCCGCGAGTGCGCATCTACGGTCTTATCCCCTGTCTCGCAGCTAGACATGCATGTTGCGCTCCAGACCGGTTTCTGAATGTAAGCCATAGATAATGCGTTACTTATAGGGAAGAAGGCCAGCCACGGAAACAGCCGGCTTGGGCCAAATCACGCAGCGCAGTCCAGTTGGACGGGCAATTCACACAGTGCGGATGCACCGCGTGGAAGGGAAGATGAAAAGGCCCACGCGACTCTGATGCGTTCAACGGGCTGAAATCTGGATGCTCAATCCCACCGCCGACTCGATGTTTCTCGGCGAACGGCTCCGCGGCGCCTCTTGCGCACATCACCGCGCTCGATGCGGCAGTACTCCCACGTTGTGATCTAAATCACCGTCACGGGTTTCTCTCGCAATATCTAATGACCGTGAGAACTTGTTTGTTGTTCAGTTGCTTGCGCGTGCGTTGCACCTCGCCCTATTCTTCTCATGTTGTGGCGACTTTGTTGCTACAGAATTCCTTCGGAGTCTGCATGAATCTGGTTCCGCATCGTGATCGGCTCCACAAGACAGCAGCCAACTGCGGCCATCGCAAATCTGGTATGCCCGTTTGGTTTGCGATTGTGCTGACCGCAATGCTGGCCACGCGGAGCTTCGCCGCGGTTCATCCCGTCCCTTTGGACCCGAAAACCGACCCTGCCAAGTGCCTGGAGTGTCACGAGGACAAATCGAAAGGCAAGCACGTTCATACCGCCATATCCACGGGCTGCACAAGCTGCCATGAGATCCGAGTCAACAAAGACGTCACCCGCGTGAAGCTGATTACCGCCACCGCCTCGGCGCTTTGCATTACCTGCCATGCGGACAAGAAGGCCGCTGACATCAAGGGGACGGTGCATCCCCCCGCGGTGCGCGACTGCCTCACCTGCCACGATCCGCACTCGAGCGACAACCCGAACCAGCTCCTCAAGCCTACATCGGGCGGCGAGAAGGAAAACCTCTGCCTCAGTTGCCACCAGACCGGATTGAATGTGCCTGAAAAGGGCAGCCGCCATGCCGCGCTCGATATGGGCTGCGACACCTGCCACACAACCCACAAGACCGGCGCGGAGCCGACGATGGACAACCAGTTCCATCTCACCAAGGCAGCGCCGGCGCTGTGCCTGGATTGCCACGATGCCAAGGATGCCGACCTTCAAAAGGCGCATCAAAACCAGCCCTTTGCCACGGCAAACTGTCTGGAGTGCCATGACCCGCATCAGTCCGCGTCTCCCAAGCTGATGGTGAAGTTCATGCATCCGCCATTCGAGGCCAGGAGTTGCGATACCTGCCACGCGCCGGCAAAAGACGGAAAAGTGGTGCTGACCCAGGCCGACGCCAAGTCGATTTGCGTTACCTGCCACGACGACAAGCCGAAACTGATAGACACCTCCAAAGTCCAGCATCCGGGCGCGATGGGCGATTGCACGGATTGCCACAGCCCGCACGCCAGCAACCAGCCCGGTTTGCCCAAGACCGACTCAGTCACCATCTGCCTGGGATGCCACAGCGAAATCGGCGATCTGAGCAAGAAGGCGGTGCATCATCAGCCTGCTTTTGTGCAGGGCTGCGCCACCTGTCACACGCCTCATGGCGGCGACATCGATCATCTGCTGCGGGCCAAAGGCAATGCGCTGTGTCTTGAGTGCCACGGCCCCGATTCCGAAGCGAAGCGGGATGAGGCCGAGCATCTTCTCACCATTTTCAACGGCACAGTCAAGCTTCCCGAGGACTATTACAAGAAGAACCAGGTAGCGATCCTGCCTCTGCGCTTTGGTTTGGGACACCCGGTGGAGTATCACCCCGTCTCCGACGTGATGGACCCCACCAACCAAAGCAAGGTCAAGACGCCGCTCAGTTGTCTCTCCTGCCATCAGCCGCACGCTTCGGCTCAGCCTGATCTGCTGATCAAAGACCAGGCTAACAACATGGCGTTCTGTGACAACTGCCACAAGAACAGGGTCAACATGAAGGTGACCACTTCCCCCGACAAATAACTGGAGACCAGGATGTTTCGCTTTCTTTTAAACTTGACGCGCACCCCCAGGCTGCTCACCATTACGCTGCTTTTCGCGCTGGGCTTGGCGATCCCAATTGCGGCCAGCGCAGCCAAGAAAAAGAAAGCCGACACCACGCCTGCGCCGGAAGCGGGGCCGCGCAAGTTTCCCTTCGACCCCAGCAAGCTGACGTGGCCAAGCCCGCCCAGCATTGCGCGTGTGCGCTGGCTCGATTATTTTGCCGGCGAGAAGATCGATTACACCCAGGACACCGGGACCAAGGCCAAAGCAACCTGGATGGATCGCCTTGCAGGCGGGCAGTCCCAGACCGAGAAAATGAATGCGAAGAGTTTTCCTTTCCAACTAATCGGACCGTGGGGCATTGCAGTCGATTCCAAGGGGCTGGTCTATGTGGCCGACCAAAAAGTTGGGGCCGTGTTCATTTTCAACACTGAAACGCACGATACCCAGCTCATCCGAAACGGCTACGAAGCCCACTTCGGCTGGATCAACGGCCTGGCCATCGACGACGACGACCGCCTTTTTGTCGCCGACGGCAAAATGCGCCGCGTTATCGTCTTCAATGCCAAGCACGACGTGGAAGGCCAGATCACCGATGGACTGGAGGATCCGGTTGGCGTTGCTATCGATACGGAGAACCGCTTCCTCTATGTCGTGGACACTCAGCAGGATCAGGTCATTGTCTACGACGCGGACAGCCTCAAGCTGCTGCGGCGCATCGGAACCGGGGGCAAGAACCATTTCCTCACCACGCCAGGCAACTTTGGCGCGCCTCAGGGTGTGGCGTTGGATAAGGACGGCAATGTTTACGTCACCGACACCCTCAACAATCGGGTGGAAATCTTCGACGCGGACGGAAACTTCATCAGCCTGTTCGGCAAACACGGCGATGGTCCTGGGTATTTTGCCAGGCCAAAGGGCATCGCGGTGGATGGCGATGGGCACATCTGGGTGGCGGACGAGATGGAAGACCGGCTTCAGGTTTTCAATCGCGAAGGCCAGTTGCTGACGTATATCGGCGTGGGGCACGGGGAGTTGCCCGGCCAGTTTGAATCGCTCGTAGGCGTCGCAATCGACAAGCAGAACCGGGTTTTCACCGCCGAGCAGTACCCCGGGCGCGTGCAGGTATTCCGTTATGTCACGGACGATGAAGCTGCGGTCGAAAAAGCGAAGCATGACGAGGATGCGAAGAAAGCTGCCGACAAGCGCCAGAAAGGCGCGGCCCCAGCGCCGGCTGACAAGGCGGCGGAAGCGCCTGGGCAGAAAGCCCCAGCGCCGCCAGTCCCAATCGCAGTTCCCGACGCTGGAAACAGCGCGCCGCCCAAGGCGTCGAATCCGTAGCACGGCGGCAAGCAAGGTCCATCCGGACACCCGCTCTGCGAAAATGGAAGTCGATGCTATCCCTGCAAAATGCCGGCAAGCGGTTTGGGCCCCGTGTGCTGTTCCTTGAGGCCAACTGGCTCATCCGAAGCAAGGAAAAAACTGCGCTGGTGGGCGCCAACGGCACCGGCAAATCGACGCTGATGAAGGTGCTGGCCGGCCTGGAATCTCTGGACTACGGCGGACTGCAGCAGACACGCGGCATGAGCATCGGCTACCTGCCGCAGGAGGGGCTGCGGCTAGCCGGGCGCAGCGTCTTTGAGGAGTGCCTGACGGTCTTCGACGAACTGCGCGAGATGGAAAATGAGATTGAGCGATTGGCTGGTCAACTGGCCGTTCTCGATCACGCGGGCCCCGAATACGAAGCCGCCGCTGAGCGCTTTTCCATGCTTCAGGAGCGATTCCACGCGCTGGACGGCTATGCGCTGGACGCACAGGTTGGCGGCGTGCTCACGGGCCTCGGCTTCGGCAAGGAGGACTGGGCGCGCAAGACCGACGAATTCAGCGGCGGCTGGCAGATGCGCATTGCGCTGGCCAAACTGCTGCTGGCCAAGCCCAACCTGCTGCTGCTCGACGAGCCCACCAACCACCTGGATCTTGAAACCCGCAACTGGCTCGAAGACTATCTCAGGACGTATCCCTTCGGCTACATTCTTATCTCCCACGACCGGTATTTCCTTGACGTTACGATCGACCGCACGGTTGAGATATGGAACAAGCGGCTGAATATTTATCAGGGGAATTACACCAAATACTTGAGCCAGAAAGACGATCGGCGCGCGCAGTTGGAGGCGGCCTACCGCAACCAGCGCATACAGATCGAGCACCTTGAGGCATTCATCAATCGCTTCCGCGCGCAGGCCACCAAGGCCAAACAGGTTCAATCGAGGATCAAGGAACTGGAAAAGATCGAGCGCATTGAAATTCCAGAAGAAGAGCCGGTTATTCATTTCAAATTTCCCCAGCCGCCGCCTTCGGGGCGCACGGTTGTTGAAGCAGAAAACTTATCCAAGAGTTATGGTCCCAAGCGCGTTCTAACCAATGTGAGCTTCACCATCGAGCGCGGAGACCGCGTGGCGCTGGTGGGCGTCAATGGCGCGGGCAAATCGACTCTTATCCGCTTGCTCACCGGCGACGAATCACCTACCGCCGGCTCGGTTCGTCTTGGCCATAACGTCGTCAGCGAGTACTTTGCGCAGGATCAGTACAAGGTGCTCAACGGCGAGTCGCGCATGCTCGAAGACATAAGCCGCGCGGCGCTGAAGGTTCCCGAGGTCCAGTTGCGGTCGCTGCTGGGCTGCTTTCTTTTCTCGGGCGACGATGTTTTCAAGCCGCTCGGCGTTCTCTCCGGCGGAGAGCGCAATCGCTACGCCCTGGCGCGCATTCTGGTTTCGCCGTCGAATTTTCTGCTGCTCGACGAGCCCACCAACCACCTGGATATGCGCGCCAAGGATGTGCTGCTGGAGGCCATCGCGGCTTTCTCTGGCACCGTGGTTTTTGTTTCACACGACCGATACTTCATCGACCGGCTGGCTACGCGCGTGCTCGAGGTGGAAGGCGGCACGGTCACCAGCCACGAAGGCAACTACGAAGATTATCTCCGCCGCAAAGAGGCGCAGGCCGCGGGAGCCGGCAACAATCTGCGCCCCGCCGACCGCGTTGAGCCCTCTGCTTTGTATCAGGCCACGACTTCAGTGGTGCCGAAAGACGGCCAAAATGGGAGGGATTTAGCCCCCGAGGACCAGACTGCGGTGGATGCCGAGTCCACCATCGAGACCGCCAAAGACCGTCCCCGCCGCTTGAATCCCATCAAGCAGAAGCAGATGGAAGACCGCTGCGCGTTCCTTGAAGAAGAAATCCCGCGTATCGAGTCTTCGATTGCGCATACCGAGGAGCAGTTGGGCGTCTACGTCTCCGCTGCGGAAACGGAGCGGCTCAGCAAGCTGGCCGAGGACTTGCGTGGCCAATTGGAGTCATTGACCACCGAATGGGAAGGCCTGATGATGCAGTTGGATGAGCAAGCTGCCTTGCCCTGAAGGGCTCCGCGCAGGCTCTGAGGCACCCTTCGCCTTACTACAGATTGAGGGGCATGGAACGTGAGCTATCATCCGCTCAGTTACGTCGTGAAGTTCAACGACGAAAAATTCGAGTACAGAGTATCGACCTGATGCGATATGATCTCGGCCAGCGCTGGAGAAAACGATGTTCAAGTCAATCCGGTTTGTGTTCCTTTCGATCCTGTTCCTATTGACGCCGGCCCTGTTCGTGCACGCGCAGGCCACCTCCCCGGCGCCATCCTTTCAGGTGCTGACTGAGGACTCCGCATTGCTCGCAATCCCCGGGGCGGTGCTCTACAACAATGTCTATGGCAAGGGCAATATTACGACCAACTGGCAGTCCGTCTTTCATGGAGCTGCCGAGACCGGCTGGGATTGGGATTGGCCCAAGAGCGGCGGACCGGTGCTAAGGAGCTACCCCGAGGTGCTGGTGGGACGATCCCCTTGGAGCGGCGCCGGCGGGTTGGCTGGCGCAGCCGGGTTGGGTGCTGGGGACCAATTGCCAAGGCGGCTTAAAGAGGCACGCCTGACGATCGACTTCGACTTCTCGACAAACGCCGACGGGCTTTGGCTCGGGAGTTTCGACTTCTGGATCACCCGCTCCGACCATCCGACCACGAAAGACATCGTGAGCAACCTGACGATCTGGACGGCGAATCATGGGGTGAAGAACCCCTACAAGGGCCGCCACACGATATTGAAGATCGGCGGGCGCAACTATGAGGCGATTTTTGAGACGCCGAAGGAGCGGCCGGATAAGGCGTGGAAGACGCTTTGCCTGGTGGACACCGACTCTCGCAAAAGTGGCAGCCTCGAGTTGGGTCCCCTGATGGATGCCCTGATCGCTAACGGGCTGGCGCAGCCGACAGACTTTCTTGCGACTGCGGAGTTAGGCACCGAAGTGGAGTATGGGAAGGGCCGCACGACCCTTCGGACATTCAAGCTGCGGTAGGGCTATAGCAAATCCAACTTCGATGAGGATGATCTCCCCAGTGCGAGAAGTTGGACTCGGGGTTTGAGGCTTTCCGGATTCCAAAGGCGGGACTTGGGTCGCAGCGGCTCGAGTCTCAGTGAATGGTTGTTCCGATTGCGACGGGAAGATTCAGCAGGCGGCGCAATTCGTCGATGTCGGGACGGATTTGTCCAGGGAATCCTGGCCCTTCCAAAACACGCTCCCAGCCTAGAATCAGGGCTTCCACCATTTCCTTTCCGTCCGGATCGGCAACGGCTTCGAGCGGCGTGCGACCGCTCAGGGCTGGAATCTTGGTATGGATCCATCCTTTGACTTCCTCTTGCAGCCGGGCGGCAACCTGTTTCTCCAGCTCTGGATTGAGCGGCTTGGCCCCACCGAACTGAGGAGGCGCAGCTTTTACTTGCTTTTCGCGTTTCGCGAGCGATTCCTCGGGCGTTCGCGAGGTGGTGCTGAGATGAGTCGCGTGAATGCCAAGCCGTTTCTCAATCTGCTCCCGAATCTTCTTGGCTCGGTT
>Ga0302200_10000423_pt1 | contig 42562 bp, 40 predicted proteins | sample II_Bog_N3_1_FD_194585 | JGI IMG/M metagenome (GOLD analysis project Ga0302200, IMG submission 194585) | Peat permafrost microbial communities from Stordalen Mire near Abisko, Sweden - II_Bog_N3_1 | ecosystem: Environmental > Terrestrial > Soil > Wetlands > Peat | place: Sweden: Abisko...
TTCGGGTCGGATGACCAAAGCCAGCTGGAGAACAAGCTGGTGTCGAACTTCAAATCGTTCGGCGACCTGGTGATGGAATTGCTCCAGAAGAACAAGCAGAACGAACAGGGGTCGGTCGGACTCACTTGACCCGGGAATGAATAAAAAAATTGCTGATGTTGGTGCCGGTGGATCTGCCGCCAATAACCCTCCAGCGAAAAACAATAGCAGGCCGACCCCGACGAAAGGGAAGCTGGCGAGTAGGTTCAGATGATCCGCACCATTCTTACGCCGGTCGCGAGGCAATGCGGGAGTGGATTTGTCATAAATTTCACTTGGCCGGATATTGTTTGTCAACGTTGTCAAAATAGATGGTAACGTCGAATCCTGAACACTTTCCATTCTCTTGTCGAAACTTGGTTGCGCGTTCGCTCAAGCCTTTGATTTTGTAAAGCTCATATAGCATGACAGGTTCCCGCGAGCCGGTATTGCCGGCGTCTTCAAGAACATCCAGACACCAGTCGAGTTTGCCATTCTGAAATTCCGAGTCCGGCAGTTTGACCAAGTAATCATGGATGATGTTCCAGCAATCAAAGTCAGTGCCAGAAAGTGCCATTGTGGCATTAAAATAATTGGTCAGGTCCTTGGCGCTGATGCCGCTGGTTTTAGCTTCCAACCATTTGGTGTCCCTTCTGACTTTCAACACGTCTACCAGATTGGTCAGCCAAGGCCCGGCATCGTTCTTGGCGATCTGGCACAGGTAGCTTTCCCTGAAATCGGCGGCGTTCAAATGGTTTTTCAAGATGCTACCGACTTGGTCAACATCAAATTTCAAAAACGCATTGCCAGCGCTGGTATGGACGATGTTGGTGTCGTTCCATAATGTTTCCAAGACCGGCAACAGGCTGATGATCTTGCCGTTGCCGATGGCATCAGCCACGGCAGCGCGGACTTTGGACGACTTGTCCGTCGCTCCGTTGCGTAATGCCTGCTCCGCAAAATCAGCCGGGAAACGCGGAAGCAAACCGACCGCGCCCGTCCGGATGTTTTCATCGCCATCTTTCAGCAACTGTGCGAGCGAGTTTGAAACCGCGTCATCATCCATGCCAGACAAAGCGCGAATGGCCGCCAGTCGGCGGATAGAAGACGGCACTTTGTTCGCAACCTCTATCAACGAACCGGCAAACGGTTCCAGCATGGTTGCAGCCGTGGGTTCCATCTCAAAGCAAGCAATGGCACTCGCGGCCACCTGCTCATTGGTGTTTTCGATCAATAGCAAAAGCGCGCTCAACACGCGGTTGCGCTTGAAATCATCGCTGCGCCGCCAATCTCCATACGGTTCCCCTTGCTTAAGGCTCATCAGATCCAATTTGCCAATCGCATAAAGCACATTGGTGGCATTGGCATCGTCCAGCAGCCGGTTGAGTTCAACCCAATGCGCCTCCTTGACCGAAAGGCCGGTGTCCAGCGGTCGGGCGTCCAGAGTTTTCATCGCCCCTTCGTCGCTGGTTCGCGGAATATCGGCAATCTGCCGAAACTCGCCCGGTGCGGCCTTCACATCGGCGGGCGGGGAATAGTAGCTGTCCGGCTTGTCCATTCGTGCGGCATATACCAGATAGGATTGTCCAACTTGAAAGGTGATTGCCGCTGGCGGGGATGGTCCATCCCATGCCATCATTCTATCCGAACCAGAATAATGTTCAACGACAACCTCGGGTAGAGCTTCGCCTTTGAGCCTACTGATGACCTTGAACTTCGTGGCGCTCACCTCCATCTGCGTTATATTAAATGCCGCGTTGGTAATTCGCGTGTTTGATACAACCTCGCCTTTGAAAACAAAGTCCGCTTTCCGTTCCAATTCCTCCAACCGGCCATGCGGTTGGGTATAAACGCTGGCGGGAATCTTGCCGACCGTCAGTGCCAGGCCAAACTGCCAGCCGGAGGCAATTGCTACAACATTGCTCAAGCCGTCAGGCACGGATGTCTGACCGAAGTAATTGCCACCCCATGCCACGACCGTCCCGTCCCGTTTGAGGGCTACGCTCAAGTGCTCATCCGCTGCAATGGCGGTGACGGCGGTCAATCCCTTGGGCACGTTCGCCTCCCCATATATGTTGCTGCCCCAGGCGACCACCGTGCCGTCGCGTTTGAGCGCCAATTCCTGTCCGTCTCCCGTGGCCAGCCCTGCCACATTAGTTAACACCACTCCGCCAACCGAAACTGGATCGGCGGACGCGTATTGGCAAGATGGATTTTCCTTTCCCAGGCTCCACACCGAGCCGTCTTTTTTGACCACTAGTGGAATATTTCCCATTGACGCCACGGCAATCACGTTGCTTAAAGACTGGCCCGCGACTTTCACCGGCTGAATGTCCGCCTTGGAACCGTTGAAACGCAGCCCCAACACGGTGCCATCATTGTTTATTGCCAGATAATTATCGTAGCCAGCATAAGCGACCGACATGATGTTGTTCAAACCGGCCACCTGGTTGGTGCCGGCCAGATTGCCACCCCATGCGGCAACGGTGCCATCACGCTTGATGGCCCAGCATGAATTATCGTTCTCCACCGTCACCGAAACCACATTGCTCAGGCCGGCCGGCACATTTTTCAATCCAAGCCAGCCGATGCCAAAGGTGAACACCGTACCATCCTGCCTGACCGCCGCCCCATTCCCACGTCGGGCGGCAATGGCGATGACATCACCCACCATTTCGTTGTCCATTTCAATGACCCCATTGGTCGCTTTGGACAGATGCGGATCCGCCAACGAAGCCCCATCGCCCCACCAGATCATTTTGCCCATTGGCAATACGGCACAATGTGCTTGTAGAATCAGCGTCAAGACCCACAACTTAATCAAAACATATTTAAAGGCTTTTATATTCACGGATGGTTTGGTGCGCAACGTATTACGATTTGGCCATGTTGAATTAGCGTTCATTCGTGAAATTCGTGTCAGCCGTTTCACCCTTTCCGCAGATACTTTTTGATGAACAGCAGGTAGGCCAGGAACGGCAGTGTCACCAACACATTGAACCAGCCCATCCGGTTACCGGTGAACAGCCCCATCTTTTGCATCTGGTCAATCTGCGCCTGCGGCAGCCCCTGTAATTGATACATCTCGCTGATGTCATGATGCGCATACGTCAGCAGCGCGGAAACCAAGAACAGCACCATTGCCACGAGGATGAGCCACCAGCCCCGTACATCCAGACGGTATAACCGCCACCCAGCCGTGCCCCAGACGATCGCCACGGCCAGACAGAGCAGTCCGCCCGGGAGGCCGGAGACAAAGACCCCAAAACATGGCATCACCGCGTGGCCGGTCAATGGCCAGAGCAGCATCATCGGCAGGGCCAGCCACGTCCACAACACAAAACCCAATAAAGGCAGCGGACAGGCATCCGTCCAGCTCGTCACCGGGTCGCGCGCCTCGCAGGTGGCCTTCACATGGCGGCTGTTGTAGAAGAATACCCAGAGCGCTGGCACCAGCACAAAAAACACAAAAAAGAAAAGCGTCATGAAGATGACCATGCCAGTGATGGCTGCCGGCGGCATGGCCGGCTGGCCGGTCTTGGCATTGGGCGGCAGGTTGGCAAATACTTTGGCCATGAAGAATGGCATGACCACCGTCATGCAGACGCCCATGATGAGCCAGCTCCACGAGAAGATGAGCAGCAGCGCCCGCGCCCAACGGCGTTTCTGGATGGAGCCAATGCCCAGCCAGATCAGCGTCACCGCCAACAGGCCATAGACGGCCATGCCCGGCAGCATGGCGGCATGGTTCACCGGCGGTGCATTGGGGGCCTTGGCCGCCATGATCTGCCCGAACAACATCAGCGGCACAAACAGCCCGGCGAGACAACCGAACAGCAGCGTCAGGATGCCAAAGACAACTAGGCCGGTGGAGCGGTCTTTGTAGTCGGGTGCGGCGGTGGTTTCGAGGGACGGTACGGATAAAATGGGTTCGTTCATATATTGGTTCTATCCGATAAATTATTTTGCCCGTCTTCCGGAGAGCTGACCCAGTGGATATAACGACAGGTTGGTGCCGGTGGTATTGTTAAAGGCAAACGGCCAACCCAGTGTGATGAGGGCAATGCGTCGTTCCATAATCCCGGCTCGCATGATGGGGCGAGTGTGCGCCGGAAATCCGGCAGCGTCAACTTTTTGAAACGCTGACCGCCGACGGTTGTATCTCCCGGCCTTGCCTAATGACGCGCCATCGCCCACGCTGATGCCCCGGCGGCGCATTCCTGATCACGAACTTGAAATCAACCACGGCAAACACCCCGACAGATCTGGTGAACGATATAATCGCCTATCACGACCGGACGAAGCACCATCCCGGGCGCTATGCCCGTGGCCCGGGTGCTCTTGACTGGGCGACCCAGCCGGATCCGTTTCGTCGTTTCGCTGGTTCACCCGTGCTCAATCTGCCATTGGCCGATCGTGACGACACACCGGCAGCGGCTGCCTTGTTTGGGGTCGGCACCGTGCCGCCACAGCCGCTCACGCTCGCCACCCTGGGTTTGTTCTTTGAGCTGTCCCTTGGTCTTTCCGCACGAAAGGAGATTTCCGGCCAGAGCTGGTATCTGCGCATGAATCCGTCCAGCGGCAATCTGCATCCGACCGAAGCCTACGCGGTTCTGCCGTCCATGGCGTGGCTCCTGGGTGGCCCGGGTGTGTATCACTACGCACCGCTGGATCACGCCTTGGAACAACGCTCACGCCAGGCGCACGGCGCCGCATCTAGCGGGTTTTATGTTGGCCTGACCTCCATCACTTGGCGCGAAGCCTGGAAATACGGCGAACGGGCCTTTCGCTACTGTCAGCATGACGTGGGACACGCTTTGGCCGCCCTAAGCTATGCCGCCGCCGCGCTGGGCTGGCGCGTCCGGCTTATGCCAGCATGGGGGGACGCACCACTCGCCCGGATCCTTGGTCTCGACCGCGCGGAAGATTTTGAGAGTGCCGAACGCGAAACCCCGGAACTACTCGTCCGGGTCATGGTGAACGAAACCCCGGATACGGCTCCGTCCATGGCCGACGCACCGATCGAATGGTTCGGTCGCGCCAGTCAATTGAGCCAATCCCACGTCGAGTGGCCGGTGATTGATCAAGCCATCGTGGTCACGGAGCGAAAAACCGCGCTGGCGGACAAACCTTTTGTCCCGGGCAGGTGGCCACCGCCGGTGCCGCCCGCCTGCACCCACACGGCCGCCCAACTGATACGCCAGCGCCGGAGCGCCGTGGCTTTCGATGGTGTGACCGGAATCACACGCGACCGGTTTCTGGCCATTCTCGACACGACGTTGCCACGGACAGCCACGCCTCCGTTTGACGCCTGGCCACTTCCTCCTGGGTTGCATCTGGTTCTATTCGTGCACCGGGTCACCGGATTGGATCCCGGGATGTATATTTGGCTGCGTGATTCAACCCAGGAGGAATCCTTGCGCCATGCCTTTCACGACGATTTCGATTGGGAAGTCCCGTCCAGTCTGCCCTCCTCGGTCCCACTCCGGCGGTTGAGACGGGGGGATCTGCGTCAATTCGCATGTACCCTGTCATGTCATCAGGCTATCGCGGCCGACGGCGCGTTCAGCCTCGGCATGCTGGCCCGGTTCAAACCGGTCTTACGGGAACGCGGCGCGGCCGCGTGGCGTGAATTGTTCTGGGAAGCCGGGATGATTGGTCAGTCGCTTTATCTGGCCGCCGAGGCGGCTGGGCTGCGCGGCACGGGCATCGGCTGCTACTTCGACGAGGTGATGCATCAGGTACTTGGTTTGACCGGTCACGACTGGCAGAGCCTTTACCACTTTACCATCGGTTATCCTCTCGAAGACCTGCGCCTGCGTACGGCACCGCCATATGCGCAGCTGAAGCGGCCGGGGCTCGTAACCTGATCCAACCTCAGTCATGCAGGGCTGCGGCACAATCAGACCGCTCGCTACGCGAGCTCTGCGCGTCACCTCCGCCCCGAACGCACCTTTGCTCCGCTAAGGCGCGTTCGGGCTCGTCGCCTCCGCTGGCTGATTGGGCCTGCGCCCAATTCCTTCATTGGGGCGCTGTTGCGCCCCAATGAATTTGGTTGACCGAGTTAGGATTCACAGCGCATCCCGGTAATCAGGTTGATGGCGCGACTTCGTTCACCATCTTAAGGAGGAAATCACCGTGACATTCCTCGTCGAGATCGCAAGAGCAGGCGAGGTTTTTTCCTCGCAACTTTTCCTTGGCGGCCTTCAATGTTTCCATGCCCTTCGGGTCGGTTGTTAGCCAATTTTTGTACTTCGCGATCACCTCCGAGCGCGAGCCGTCGACATCAATTTCAAATGGGTTCCCCCATTTTCTTCCCGGTCCACGGGTGACGACTACGGTGCCGAGCGGGAGCTTCGCACCCTTTTCGCGGGATAATTTAATCCGCTGCAGCTGGCCGATAATACCGTCGGGCACAGCTGCGGCAACGGGTATGACCGGGACGGGCACCTGGGTGGGATATTCCCTGCTTCGCTCCAGTAGGTTCGGTTTTTCATAGATCTTGCAGCCGGCGGCCAGAGCCTGTGCCCAGAGGTGATTGACCCATTCCCGCGGTGGTTTGAATTCCGGTGTTTGTGTGCTTTTACTGGCTCCGCCCAAAACGATCCAATGGAAGCGGTCCAGATGCTCGAACGTGAGCCGCTCCATCATCGGCTCGGCAGAAATCCACTTCACCTTCGCCTTCACCTTTTCAAATACCTCCTCGGCCGCCTTTACTCGCTCCTGGGTGTCCACGGTCGTGCCCACCCAGGCATTGGCCGGGAAATCAAATTCCAACAGCCGCGTTGGATATTTGGTCAGGAACAGGAAATTCCACTGCGGTGACTGGCGCACCACGTCCAATACCTTCCCGATCAGATCACTTGGGACCCATTTGCCAAACAGATCCGCCATCGAACAGGTGAACACATTTCTGTACCCGACGTCCGTCTTCGCCTCGGCGGGCACCTTGGTGTGCTGCGGACATTGCAGCCGACCGGGATAAAACGCCGGCACGAACTTGGCGTCGAACAACCGGTTGGCAGCGTCCCGGGCATAACAATATTTGCAGTCATGCAGGCAACCCGTGATCGGATTCCAGCTCCACCGCGCCCACTCGATCCCGTCAGACTCTTGAAAATTAAAGTTGGTTTTGTCGTAGTGCTTCGCCAGGATCTTGAGCTGTTGGTCGGCGGTCATGTCCTTCCACTTTTTAATAAAGATGTAATCTTCCGCCGCCGCTGGCTCCAAGGTGACTCCTTTGATCAGCCCTTTTTCCTGCGCGACGGTGTGGGCGCGATTGACCGAATACTTGTTCAGCTCTGACCGAATATTTTCGGCCGCAACATTTTCACCTTCTTGAATCAGTCGGTCTATGGCTTCGACGACTTGGACGGATTGCTCCACTTTTTTGCCGCCGATGCCCTGTAGTTTGCCTGCGAGTTCGCGGGCGTCACCCACACCTTCCGGCGATTTCGCCGGAAGGGTGCCACTGATCTGGCGCTGGCGGGCTTTCGCCTGCTCGATCTTGAATACCTGGGCAGTTTCCCGGGCCTCTTGCTCATTAGTTTTGGTTCGCTGCCGGTTGGCTTCGATCAACGCAGTCTCAATTTCCAATTCATCTTCCGTTGGAATCACTACCACTGGCACCTCCGTAAGATTAAGCTTTCGGGCGGCATCCAAACGTCGGTGACCGCTGATGACGCGATTCTTGTGATCGATAACCAGCGGTTGGAGAATCCCGGCTGCTTTGATGCTTTCGATGAGCCTGGGGTCCGCGGTGTCGCCGTAGATGGCCTCGTTGAGTGGATGGGGAGTTAGGTCTGTAGTTTTACGATTCATGGTGGATGGTGTGGGTTGAGGTTCAGTTTTCATTTTGTTGGTTGTGGTTGATTGCCGTATCGGTCCAGCCGGCCGAGGAGTTCCGTTTCAACGCGGTTGACTTGCCGACGAAATCTCGCGAGCAGAGCATTGGGCAAATTGGAGGTCAGCAAACTCGCTTCGGCGATAGGCGTCGGTACAAGCTGGATGATGCCCTTCAGGTGGATGAACCAAAACCGGCCGAAGCAGGCTGGAAAGTCGCCAAATTCAGTGAAGCCCAACACATGGCCGCAAAAAGCCAGCTTTCCGCGCCAGTGTGTCGAGTTCTTCGTAACTCGATAAAAAGGCAGCGTAACTTTCCTGGGAAACTTCCCCCAGTATCTGACCCGGCGCGGCTTTCGATCTTCCGGATGTTTCAGACGAAAACCGGTGGTGACGCAACTTGCCAAATATTTGCCGGCCGCCTCGGGATTTTCAATCGGTACGGCGTTCACGCGCCCGAACCCGAATCGTGATGATTCTTCATCCAGCAATGTCCAAACTGCACGGAGTTCTGGGCTGGCGCTGGCTGTATACTTGGCCGTCATTTCGCGGCACATTTGCTTGGCAGCTTGATCGGTGTGGCCGGATGCGTTCCACTTTTTCTCGGCGACACGGCTGGCATGCCATGCTTCAAAATCAAAGCCGTTACGGTAGTCGGCAGCCTTGGCACCGACCGCTATTATATGGTAATGGGGCCTTCCAGACTCGCTTCGGTCAAACACGGTGAGGCCAAATCTAAAATGCTTGTGAAGGAAATATTTACGGTACTTCTCGTAGATGGCTTCGTGTCTTCCTGGGTCGGGCAGGGGGTCAGGAAAGGTGGGCGTGATGAACAGCAATGGTTCGAGGCCATGGGCGTCGGTCAGAAGCTCGAATTCTAGGCGGAGGGCTTCTGCTGATCTTTTCTGGGTGGACGTCAGTGTTTTGTCCGATCCTATGTCCCCTCCTTTCAGACCCAGACATTTATTGCTTAATAGACAAGTATTATGTGGTTGATGTCTGTCGATGCCTGCTGTGGCAGTCACTGGTCCGATGGCGGCGGATTGCCTGGAGGAATAATTCACGCGACCTCCTTGTCATTGGCACCGACGGGCTTGATGACAGCGGTGCCGTAAAGTTCGCCAGTCTCCGCGCGCTTGAGGGATTCCTTTACGGCATTACGCGTGATATACGGCCAAGCATGAACGCCTTCGCCTGCGTTCGGCGGAGCAGTCTGCAAATCCTGCAGGAACTGTGGAAGCGTGGTGGTGAAAGATTTCACGAGACGACCTCCTTTTTGCGGCCCGGCGCGTGAGAGACCTTGGCGAACTCTCCGGCGGCCGCACGTTCCTCAAACCGCCGAATTTCCTGTTCGGCCACATAAATTTTTCCAGAAATGTTTACCGTGTTGATCAATCCCGCCTGTCGCATCCGCCATCCAGTTACGGGGGATTTGCCGAGGTCTGACAAAAACCTGTTGAACGGCACCAGCGAACAGGTCCGAGGCTTAACTGAATTATCGTTGCTATCCATGACGATAAATTCGACCTTTCTCCCGAAACTGCACGATGGGGAACGCCGATTTTTGTTTACCCCTGAGAGGAACTTGACTGATGAAAAACCAATCTGAAGAAACTCAGCTTAAGACGAGCGAGCCCAAGAGGGCTGCCAAGTTTGTGCCATTGAACATACAAAAAATGCTCCTCCAGCACAGGTTAAAGGTTGATCGGCTTAAAACGGATTCTGAAAAAATTGCTTATGAGACTGGGCGGGCGGCGGCCGAGATCTTCATCGGCACAAATCCCGATATGCCTACGGTTGGAGAAAATGCCAATACCGCTGAAGATGTCCTGGATGTGATTTATGGCGCCATCGAGGATGGAACCATCCATCTCACGCAAGCCAACCAAATTCTTTGCGAATTAAAAAAACCTTTGGAACTCCAGAACCAACAACTGCGGGACAAAGTCAATCAATCCGTCCGCGCAAAATAATCAGTTCCGCTTTTTTACCTTCTGCAAAGCCCTCAAGAACTCGGCATCCGTGATAATAGCTTCCGACAAGGCGTGTTGTTTTGGGCTTCGCAGCAGCGGAATGATTAATGCATTTTCACCAGAAGCATTAAGCATAAATTTCCAGAATGGCAAAACCAATGGCAGATATCTTCTGGCGTGCTCGCGTGCTTCGCGGCGTTTATCCCAACGCTGTTGCTTAAGGATTAATGCCCGTTCTTTATCTTGGACTTCGGCTGACAGCGCGCGATCCTTTTTGTCCAATGCTTCAACCTGGCGCCAGTTTGCCAATTTATGCGGCTGACCCCGCCGCCAATCCGGTAGCTGTTTCCGGGACGAAGTGTTGTCTAGCGCGCTACACTCTTCGTTGATCAACTTTGCATCCAGCTTCCGGGTAATGATAGAAACCAGCCCGGCTTTCTGTTCTGGGGACAATCTTGGATATGGGGGCAATGCCAAAAGAATATTAATATCCGCTTTGGCTATTTTTGACTCTGGCTTTCTTGATCTATTCGTTTCGATTTGCGGCAGGCGTCGCACCAGTTCATAAATCCAAATGGCCAGTTCACGTGGTTTCCAGTAATTGTCGAACCAAAATTCGGCATCGGGTTTCGCCTTGGTTTTGCCTTTGTCATTCACCTCCGCCACCGGTGATTTTCGCCACCAGTGCTCATACCAGCCGGGGTCTGCGGGCTTGTGCTTTATTTTCGGAGATTTCATGGAGTTGGCTTTGGGGTGCCCTCTGCGGGCGGGGTTTGTTGCGCAGATGGTCGAGCGGAATCGTCAGAGGCCACCCCAAAACTGACCCGTTGCGCCTGCCTTTGCGCATGTTCATTCGACAGATGGCCGTAAATTTTTCCAATCAAGACGCCGCCGTCTTGATGCCCCACCCATTTGGCTATCGTCAAATAATCAATCCCCGACATCACACAGTAACTGACGAAGTAATGCCTCAGGTCATGGAACCCGAATTGCCGGATGCCGGCGGCGGCGCGCACCAACCGCATTGTCTCGACGTAACTTTTGGCCGGTTTGTCTTTTTGTCCGCGTTGCGGACTGGGAAATAGCCATTGCGTATCCGGCGCGCGGCGGCTGGCCATGTCTTTGAGCTGTTTCTCCAACTCGGCATTGAAGTCCACCACCCGCGGTTTGCCGTTTTTCGTCATCCCATCCGAACCGATGGTCAGTTGCTTGCGTTCCCAGTCCACGTCCGCCCACTTCAACCGCAGCGTTTCGTTGCGACGGGCACCGCAGGCGGCCATCAACTTTACATAATCTGCAAACTCCCGGCCATTCTTGAAGACCTGATCCTTAACCGCGACCTCGCACAAGCAATTGATATCATCCACGGCCAGCAGGTTGTGTTTTATTGGCGTCCATTTCAACGGCCGCAGATTGAGGGTCGGCAGGACGGTCAGCCAGCCGTCGTCAACGGCTCGTTTCATCACATTACGAAAGCAGATCACTTCCAGGTTAACCGTGCGCCCCGAGCGACCGGCTGCCTGCCGCTTGGCGATATAGCTATTGACGAGCGACCGCGTGATGCGATTCACCCTGACTTGGCCGAGATGTTCGATCCAATGGTTGATGATAATGCGTTCGGTGTTGAGGGTGCTTTTCCGTTTGGCGTCTTTGACCAGCTGGTAATGTTCAAAGTATTGTTTGGCATAATCGGCAAAGCGCGGCGTGCGTTTGAGCACGGGCAAATCACCCTTGCGTCGTTGGGTCAAAAGTTCCTGAAGTTTGGCGACGGCTTGGGCGACGGTACTGACCCCATCCAGCGGAACCCGCTTGACCCGTTTCACGCCGGTGACGAAATCCTCGATGGTCATTTGAACGTAATAACGCCCGTTGCGAACCCACAGGCGGGGAATTGGATGCTTGCGTTGATCCAGCACCTTGCTGTATTTTGCAGCCGGATGCGACTTAGGCTTGGCGTTTTTGCGATGGGAGTCCGTGCTTTCCGTTTCAGCGGCTTGCATGGCCTTACACTAGCACAATTTCCAGCACAGAGTCAATATTCAGCTGAGCATTCAGCTTTAAACCGTTGATTTAATTGGTTGCCGATGTGGCGGAATTGGCAGACGCGCTAGACTCAAAATCTAGTATCCGTGAGGATGTGTGGGTTCGACCCCCTCCGTCGGCACCAACTAAATCAATTGGGCCTACAGGGTGTGGATGTTGTCCGGTTTGAAAACGTAGGCCTTCCAAAAGACCCAGACAGAAGGTAACGCGCCCCGAAAATCAGGGCGTAAAAAAACCGCAAACCCGCCGCGCTACTGGCGCGAACCACTCGCGGGTGACTTGCGGCGCACGGCAGCCTGTTCAATTGCTGCCGCCAAAGCTGAATCCGATGGCATCACGCCCGCTTTCATGGCGCGCTGTATATCCTGCCATTCTGGTTTTTCCCGGCCATCCTGTTTAGCCAGGTAAAGAGCCTGCTTGACTGTGTGTTCAATCGCGGCCAGGTATTTCTGAGATAAATTTGCGTAATCGGCCAGCGCCTCAATGGATCGTTTATCACCGTGCGGCAGCCAGGCGCGCGCAACCTTTTCCAGATCATCAATGCTCAGGCTTTCCGGCAGCGCCACATATTTTTCAATCCGGCCCATGAATTGCGCGGCGGCCCAGCCGCTCTTATCCACGTAGTCGGATTGCGTGTTGAAAAATTGTGGTGTCACCAGCAACGCCACACTGGCACCCTGATTTATTAAGCCGGTCATCAGCCACGAAATGCGCGCCGGGCGCGCCAGCCTGTAATTGTGGCTGGGGTAGAGGTTGGCCGCTTCATCCAAAACCAAAATCAAATCGCCACCTTGTAGCGCCGCCTCAATGCGCGGGCGAAGGTTTTTAGTTTTGGCGTTACTCTCAATCGTGATGCCCAGTGCGCGGGCAATCGCGGTAAAGAAGGCCAGATCGTCGGCAGAGCTTGGCACCTGACAATAACGGGCGCGGCCCGGGCGATGTTCAATCCAGGCTTTTGCCATGAAAGTTTTGCCCAGGCGCGGCCGGCCGCTAATCAGCACCAGGCAACGCGACTGACTGCAATAGTCCAGGGCCGCACAAAGCGCGCTGCCGGCTTCCGTGATGGCAGCGCCGGCTTGTTTCGATTCCGTGTAATTGCCAATCAGCCTTTTTAATTTTGGCAACGCGACTTGCAAATCAAAATTGGTTGCCGGGTCAAGGCAGAGGCCGGCCAGCCATTTTTCCTTTTCATCATCGCGCATAAAGTCCGGCGCGATCTCCGACGCCGCCCAACGCAACCCGCCAGCGTGCATACTCAAATGCTGCAAAAACCAAATAGCTTCCCGCTGCTCGGCGGATTCCAGAACACCACACCTGGCAGCAACTAAATTCGCCTTGAGCGCCCGATCCAGCGCGGGCGAACTGGCCCACCGCTCTTGGCGGAAAATCAAACTTTCAGTTGTGCGCGTGCCGGACATGGTTAAACGAATAAATGCTGGTTCTCCCGTTCAAATTTTTCAATGAACGCCCGCTTGGCTTTCAGTTCCTCACGCCGGGCAGGTTGAGCCAGTGTTTGCGCCAGGCGTGATGCGCTGAAAGCTTTACCTTCCGGCTCTGGCGCGCGGCCAGCGCCGGACACCTTGGACTGTTCCACAATGCCGGTGGCACCCAGCGCCTTGACTTCGCTGTGCGAGTAACCCGGTTTTCCACCGGGCATAACCGTGCGGACTTCGCGCCGCATGGACACGCCCGCCTTTTGTCTAACCTTGAGGCCGGCGGCAAAATCGTCAGCACCCCAGCCCAGCACCATGCGAATATAGCCAGTCGTTTCATTAACCTGTTCAAGCGGTCCTAAAACTTCGCCGGCCTTGTGGCGTTGCCAATCTTGCAACAAAACAGGCGTGGCAAAGCATTTCGGTGCGGATGGATCGAAATGGAGACGCAACCGCGCGCCAGAAAATTGGTGCAGCCATTCGGCAGAGAAATCGAACGGGACGGAAATCTCGTCCAAGATCGGCACGCGCCCGCCAATCATCATCCCGCGCACCGTCCATTCCATCGCGTAGGGCGCGAACATAAACAGCTTGGATTCATCCAGCCGTCGCAGCGGGTTTTGCCCAATTTCACGCTGCCAGCGTTCCTCTGGCACCCATTGGCCAGAATTGCGGCTCTTGACCAGCGTGCGGTTTTCCTCCGCCGTGATTTCCGCGAACGCGGCCAGGGCGTCTTTCAACATCGGAAAATATCGGCGCGGATCGTTGGCACCGGAGCGACAGCTTTGAAAGATTTTGGTGGCTTCCTCGGTGTCGCCGCGATAGCGCCCGATGTCACATTGGGGGAAGTGGACAGAAAGCTTTGTCCAGTCCTGATTAAATCCGCCCTCAATAAATGGTTTGCTGTGCGGACTGTTAACCGTGTGCAAATGCGAGCCAAGCTGTTCCACCGCGCGCTTGACCAGGTTAGATTTAAATACGCCGCGCTCGAACCGGTATTCATCCCAAATGCCATGCTGCTTGGTTATACCACTCATCAGGGTTAGAACGTCCGCACCACGAAAGCTACCGCGCGATCGTGCCACAAACCCCCAGCCTGGCCGGAAACGTGTGGCAGCATCAATTGATCGTAACCATTGGAATCGACCAACAATGACGCCATGTTTGGCAGAGCAAGGCGTCTCGGTAATCAACCCCCCGGCAGGTGATGTCCAAGGGATGCACACGGGAAAATTGATGCTGCCGTCGTCCGCCTCCAGGATGTCGCCGGCGCGGATGAAATTCTGCACGCCGTTGGTGCGCGTCAGCATCATGGTGCCGGGGCATTGCAAATAATTCAGGCCGGTCTCATGCGGGCGTCGGTATTGCTCAATGACACCCTGCGGCACTTTCCATTTGATTGAATTGCTGACACTGGTTGGCACCAGCGATTGCCCTGCCTTTTCCCGCGCTAGGATTTCTTCACGTAGAGCGCCCGGGCAGACGGGAACGATTTTTTTCAAACCAATTTTTTTTAGAAAGCGGTTTTTATAGGTATTACTCCAGCCGGCGGGCAGATTGGGCAGCGAGATAACCCGGCGTATCGCTTCCGGCACGCTGCCGGAAACCTTGGTGCGGTTGGTGATGAGATAGAAATATTCTGCGGCGGGGAGAAACCAGGGCAGCGCCTTGATCTGCTTGGTCAGGTCAGAATCAACCGGGCCATTGGTGTCGCGATAGTCGAAAGGTTCGCCACGTTGCCAGCGTTCAAGCCGCCGATCCCACGCCTTTAGCAACGCATCCGGCGATGGTGCCAGGTGCGGCGCACGCACGGTGATAAATGCCCGTAAATGCCGTGCGCTGCGCTTGCGCGGTTGGCCGGCTTTAATACTTTCCTGATGAGTTTTGAATATCTTGGCCCAGAGCTCATCCGGTGTGGCGCCGGCATTGATGGCAGACACCAGGCCGGGAAATTGTTCCACTTGCGCGGCAGATTCCCGCTTCCGCTCCGGTTTCGCCGGCAAATAAATTTCAATGACTTCCCAGTTTTCCCGTCCGCCATCCCGTTCAATCGTGCGCCGGATCAATTCGCGGAAATGACGCGTGGTGATTTTACGGCTGAAAATCTTTTCGTAATCCGCCACGCCATCCCGTTCAAAATCAGTTTGCGTCAAAACAAACTTCCGCCGCAATGATGGCAGCAGCGCACGCTTAAGCTTGTACGCTTCCGTCAAACACTCCTCGGTGATGTCCGCCAGTGGCACGGGGGATTTCCAAAGCTTGAAGCCAGTTGAGAACATTTCCCCTACGGAAGAAAAACCTTTCTGGCTGGCAACCCGCTTCAAATCGGAAAGCAACTTATCCGGCAAATTTCCCAGCCGCCAGGTGTCCGCCGGCTGGCCGCAAACCGTGCGCTGGCCCGTCGCGAGAATCCCGCGCAACCGTTTCCGCATAGCTTGGGATGTGATACCCAAAGCTGCCGCTATCTGCGCCGCTGTCAGGGCGGGAAAATCAATTTCTGGAAGCGAGGTCACGGGAAGGGCTATTGCGGCGCGGGCCGTGCGGCCAGCGGCGTGAGTTTTGGCTCGATGGCCTGTCGCCATTCGTCGTTAAACAGTGCGGCCATGTCCACGACTTCGTTGCCCTTGGCATCCAAACATCGAAAACGTTTTTTGGCCTCAGCAAATTTAAATCCTGATGCAGCCAGCGGCACTAATCGCACGCAGTTCTTTTTAAAAAAATCTTCTGAAGGATTGTCACTCATAATCCGTGTTCGGCGGGGGCGTTTATGTTGGCCGGCTTTTGGCCCGGCTTAGTATTGCGGTCTATGTTGGCCAGCAAATCCTCCATGCGCTGCGTAGGATTTGACGGGCTACCCATCACGAAGCCCATTTTTTCAAATGAGGTAACATCACCTTTAAAGGTGTTAGCTATGGGATTAAATTTTTTCTGTTTGTCCGTTAGGCCATCCATCAAGGCGTCCAACATGTTCATCATCATTTCGAATGGCGTCATCTTGCTTTGCCGTTCTTTGGTCACGCCAAGCGTGTTTTGCAAGTTGGGAATGATGGTGTGGCTTAATTCTTGCGATCTGCTTTTATAGTTTTTGGCGGTGGTCAAATCCTCGCTGGCGGCATCTGCCGCCGCCACCGCGCCAGGAAATTGGTTTTTTGCCGCAGCCAACGAAGCCAGCAATTGCTGGTTTCGTTTCTGCGCATCATTGGACTGATTCCACCACTCTCCCTCTGAGAATACCGATCCATGTTTCTCGTTTGACTTGGCAGTTTCAATCACCTTCTGATTCGCCGCGATGGCCTTAGGAATGTCCTCAATCTGTTTTCTTAAATCAGCAACCGCGTTGTCTGCCGAGATTTTTTTAGCCAGCGCCGCCTGCTCACTGGGAGACCTGTTGGCCAGTTCGTTGACGTGTGCCAGCTCGGCCTGACGCCGGGCGATTTCGTTTTTGATGCCTTGGGTCTCGTTCAGATTCTTCTGTAACACGGCCTGATCCTTCAAAGCTTCGATCCGCTTGGCCGCATCGGCCTGGCTGATCTTGCCCTGCTCGCGCAGCAATTCGATTTTTTTCTGTTCGACCGCCAACTGCTCGTTGGCAGCCTCGGCAGCATTGATGTCCTGCCCCTTAAAAACATCGTTGAAGGCATCCCCAAGGGATTTCACGTCCGCGTTGTGCTCGGTCATTTTCCCAATTTGTTCGGTCCACGATACCCATTCGTCGGTGTTGGATGGCCGCGCGTGGAGAATCCCGCGCATGATGGCCTCCACGGGTTCAGCAATTTTTAAGAAGTTTTCCATCACCCTTTCGCTGTTCTCCATTCCCCGGTTAAATAGTTCAACCGCGCCGAAAGCAGCGGCAAACCCGATAGTCATCGGATCAAGCGCCAGGCGCGACAACCCAGCCAAAGCGCCAAATGAGCCGCCCATGTTGTCTAGCGAATGGCGAAGAATTTCTACCTTTTCCCGCGTGCCCAGCATGGCCTTGTCGGCTGTGGCCAGCGTTGAACCAAAATTGACATCATGCATCCCTAGTGAGAACTGTAAAACATTGCTCATGGTTTTTTTGGGTTGGAAATAGGGTTAGAAACACCGCTTAAACCGGGGCTGCCGAGTCTCGCGGACGGTGACGGCGCGTTTGATTTGTTTTTACCCGTCTCGACACCCGCCAAAACGTCCTGGGGCATTTTAGGATCATCATCGGACAACTTTAGAAAGCGGGCAATTTCCGAGCGCGGGATTAATATTTTGCTATCCTTTTTCGGCGTGAGCCGGCGATGCTGAATCAGCCCTTGCTCACACAACTGGGCGATGTAGCGGCGACTCACGCCGGTTTCTTTGTTGAAAACGGCAATGGAAACCTCCGAGTCAACCATCTCAGGCCGGCCGGCTCGGACGATGATGCTTCCATCCGGCTGCCTCATCTTGATGACGGGAACGCTAAATGACGGAAACGCAACCGTCATTGCTTTCGGGTTTTTAATTTTTGCGTCTGGAATCATATTTAAAATTTAAGCGGAAGCGGGACGGGCAGATTCTCAAACACCCCGTCATCCACATTCCCCTCGCGTTCCGGACGAGCCATAAACGTGGATAATGCACCGCTTCCGCAAAATGTGTTAAGGCCGGGTTTCATGGCCTTAAATAGACTGAAAGACGGCAAACTGTGGCTGTGCTGGTCGTGCATCTGGCCGGCCTCAAGCCGGCCTCACCGGACGAGTTGAACCGCTGCAACTGAACGCAAAGCGAGCTGGCAGGAACGCCAAGGATTCGTGCCGCTGCATTAAGGCTGCAAAATTTTCCTTGCGTCAAGGCTTTCGCCACAGTCACAACCCACAATCGTCGCTGCCACTTTGATTGCCATCGCAGTTCAGGAAAATCCAAAATTGCGATCTGAGATTTGCGCGGCATGAAAAATTTGGAGTGATAGCGGCGATGGACGGGCGAGCAGCTCGCGGTAATGGCGCGGCGATTAAGGGAAGGGGCTGCGGCCTCGCGCCGGCGAGGCCGCAGCTTGATCTCAGCCAGTGCATTGTTTTTCCTTGCCCGGCTTCCAGTTCGGGCAATTTCAACAAAGGGTTTGGCTGAAAATTTTGAAGGTTTCTTTTTGGCCTGGAAGCTCATAAAAATCAATCCGAGTCGCGCCGAAGCGCGAAGCGGGCAAAATTGTTTGAGGGCGTGGGCGTGGTCACAAAAATTTAAACTGGGACTAAATTGGCCCGATCCCGCTCGGCGGCGGTGGCCTGCTCGGCCTGGAATATTTCCCGCTCCGCATCCCGACGCTTGATGGCGGCGGCCTGGCGTTCGGCCAACATCTTTAAATCGTCGGCGTTCGCGGCGCGAAAAGATTTTAGTTCGCGTTCGGCAGCAACCAAATCGGCGTGGGCAATCTTCAAAGCCGCCGCGCCGTGCTGATTCAAAAACGCAACCTCGACCAATTCCGCCGCAATCACATTGATGGACTTAACGTTGCGCTCGAATGTCGCCCAAATGGATCGCGGAAAATCCACATCGGATATTGCGCTAAACTGCATCTCGAAAAGTTCGACCTTTTGCTTCATTGTTTCCACGCGGCTGGCGAGGAGCGAATCCCGCGCGTCGCAATCAGACAAGCGGCCCTCCCGTTCGAGAAATTTTTCGTGTTGCTCGCGGTTCTCCGCGATGAAATTCAGGGTGAGTTTGTCCGCGCCGGGCTGAAAAAAATCAGGTGACATAAAATTATTTTGGTTTGGATTGTGGTGACTGTGGTTGCAAAATTTTGGGCGGAGCTGGCTGCGTGGCCAGCTTGACCCTCACACGGAGTTCGTCGGGATTCATCGGCAGTGGCTTGGATTGCTTGCGGCTCATGGCGTGGCCTTCCGTTGGCCGGCCTTCAAATCCTGGTAGCGGGCGAGCAATCTTGGCGACGATCTTTTGAGGGTGACGACCAATCTCAAATGGTTGCGGTTGCAGCCCAGTTCGGCGGCATCCGCACACACTCCCTGGATTCGCGCGGCACGATAAATGTTTTTCTTACTGCTCACTGTTGCTACTGTTGCAAACATTCAAGACTTGTGCAACTTTTTTTTTGAGGAAAGATTTTAGGTGTGACCGAACAATTTAATCCAGCCCGTCGCATAGGCCGCTTTCTCGCGTATTTGCGAAAGGATTTTGGGATTCAAAGCCAGTCTGAATTTGCTGAAAAACTCAAAATCAGCCGCTTTTATTTGTCCAACATTGAAGCGGGCCGAACAATGCTAAAATTGAAAACCGCCTGGGATGCGTGCCTATTACTGGCGGTTCATCCAGACTTTTTAATTTCATGTGGAAAAAATAACCGGGCTCCATTTCCTGCGTTGGAGCGTGAAGCAATGGCGCGGGCAGACGCGCTTATAACTGCAAACCGGATGTCAAACTTCGTGGACGCGTGGGCTGCTGTCAGGGATGTCCTGTTGCACAATTCGGATGCTGGTGCCGAAAGTGAGGAAAACGAGGAGTTGACAAACAAAGCGTATTCACTTACAACTGACGGCGTGCAACCCGTCTTGCCAAAACTGATTCAACGCCTGAAGCGTGCAACTAAAACGCGCGGGAGCAAATCCGAATTGGCCACCTGGCTCGGTGTCCATCGCCAGTGCGTGACGGATTGGCTGTCCGGCAAACAAGAGCCGGGCGGCGAAATCACGCTCAAGTTGCTTCACTGGGTCAAGCAGCGCGAGCGTCAAACTAAAAAACCCTGACAGTGTTAGCGCACTGCCAGGGCAAAAGACCCGACCGCAGCATATATGAAAACACACACAAATCGAATCCACCGGGATGCTGGCACAAAACCCGCGGACGTCCAACCCAAAAACTTGTTCCCCGCTCGCGATGCCATTGATCGCATGAAGCAGGCGAAGGCGCAGTCAGTCGCGCTTCACTGGCTGCTGTCGGATATCCTGACTATGGATCGTCCCGGCTTGTATAATGAAGAAACCGAGTATGGAATTGCCCTCTTGATTTGCAACGCGCATGAAAAGATGGAAAGCGCGTTTGAATCGGTTCAAGCGTTGCTCGAAGGCCAATGAGCGCCGACTTCCAAGCGGGGTGGAAACGCTACTGTGAGGCGTTCCCTGACGAGGATGTAAATGAAATTATGCATCCCGCTTGGATTTTCACCGATGAAGCCTTGGCCGCGCTGGAAAAGGCCATCGCGCGCGGCTCCAAACTCACCTGTGAGGAGATTGACCGCGACTACGGCCCGTTCTCCTGGGACTGGTAATCTGGAATCATCACACCACGCCGCCCCTGGCAACTGGGGCGGCTATTTTCTTTCCCGCGCCAGCGCCGCGCCGCGCCGGCGGCAGCCTCGCGATCCGCTGGCGGGGCCGGCCAGCAAACCCACGCTTGTCCATTTATCATCCATTCTGGCGGTGGCGGGAAGGTTCCAGGTTCCACCTCACCGGTTTTTTTGTCCCAGACTTCCAACTTTTGCAACACGTTCAAAATAAACGGACTATATCTCGGAAGTGTTCAAGCCTCAAACCGGACACCTGCCGAATCCATACTGCCAATTATGGGCCATTCCTTGCTATTCAAGCCTATTCAAACCGGACAACATCCACACCCTGTCGCCAGCTGATTCCTGAAACCGGCTTTATATTATTTGTCGCCTACTATCCCCGCCCGGCAGCTGCCTTGGGGCTAAAGTGTTTTTTTCGTGGCCAAACCGGTGCCGGTCGTGGTGAGGCTCGCGGTGGCGGTGCGTTCGGTTTCCAGCCGGAGCCGGATCATCTCGATCTTCATCGCCACCAGTTCGCGGTTCTCCTCCGCGCGACCAGCCAGTTCCTGTTCCAACGCATGAATGCGGGATTCGTAGGCGTGCAGGCGCTTTTGCATCGGCAACTGCGATTCATCCAGCCGCTGGACGAGGGCGGCGATCTCCTCGGCGGCGGCCTGTTGCGCCAGCAGCAAGGTGCGCCGCTGCATCGCCAGTTCCTGCAGGACCGCGTCGTGCATCACCTGCGCCGCCGGCGGCGCGAGTTCCAGCTGGCCGGCTTCCGGCAACGGCAGGATCACCTGCAGGTTCGGGGTGGCCGGAGCCGCCGTTCTGCGGAGGCGCAAATACTGCCAACCGGCCACCGCCAGAGCTCCGGCGGAGATGGCGGCAAGGATACGGATCAAACGGGTGTGCCGGCCCGCGACTTTCACTGTGACCACCGGCGGCGGCGGAACCACCATCGGGGACACTGGCGCGACCGCGATTGGTGCGCGCGGCGGCGGTGACACCGGCACCGCTGGAACGGCGACCACCGCCGGCAGCGGATCGAGTGGACTGGGCGGACTGGCCTTCAGTTTTTCATTCAACACCGCCAGCGCCGCCAGCATTTTTGCATCAATCCTTTCGCCTTGGTGGACAATGTAATTGCCGGCATCGAAATGATTCGCCACGGTCAACTGGCAAACCGCCGTGCCGCGCGTCAACTGGGTGAACGGCACATCCAACTCGCAGTTCGGCTTGAGCCAGCCGGCCAGCGCCCGTGCCAACAACTGCTGTCCGGCCGGAAATTTCCGGCGAAACTGCGCCTGTGCACTGGCCAGCGTCAGGACATTCGTGGCCGGCACCAGCGGGCTTTGTTCCACCGTGTCCACCGAAAGTTTCTGCTCCCGGTCCGTCACGGCCACGAGGCGGATCATTTCGCCGATAACCATATCCTTGGGCAAGCCAGCGGGACAAATCGGCTGGCCCGCCGCCTGTTTCAGGGCCGCCAGCAACCGGTCCGCGCTGGCCTGCCCGCTGTCGCCGCGCGCCCAGGCGGCGGCCAGTTCATCCGTGATTGGGAAATTTTTGTGCTCCACGTCAAACACCGTGACGAGCCGGCCGAATTCAGCCGAGGCAATGACCGTCTCATCCACCGCCGCGGCATGAAAAGCGCCCGCCAGCTCGGCCAGAAAATTGGAGCGAGCTTCGGCGAACGCGGCGAGAAAAACGTCCGTCAGAATGTTGGTGGCTGCGGGATAACTGCGGAAGACCGCCGGAAATTCCCGGGCCTTGACGGCTTGCAGCAGCGCGGTGGCGGTGGCGTCCGGCACATCCAAGTCCACCGGCGTGGCGATGTCCGTCTCGGCGATGTCCCCGATGCGGTAGGCCGCCAGTTCGCGGGCCGGCAGCGGCAGGCACAACCCCGCCAGCAGAATCAGGCACAGGTGGCGCAGTCGTTTCACAGCGGCCGGGCGGAGCGCGCGGCGACCGGGCGGAAGGAAAGCAAAAGCAGTCGGCGTTGGCGCATGGCGGGAGAATAATTTTTCGGCGCGACCGATTCAATCATCGATTTGCCGGGATTCGTGGAGCAACCAGCCGTTTTTCGCCATCGTCTCCCGGCGCAGGGTGCGCAGGGCACCGGCGGCGGGTTGAGCGGGCGTCCCGCCCGGTTTGCGCGCGGATGGCTTGACTGGCGGCGGGACGCCGCCAGAACCCGCAGGCGCGGACGCCTGCGCTACCTTAAACTGCGGCCACCGGAACGTGTCGAACACAGTGTCCCCCGTATAATTGAAATCGCATTGCGCCTCGCTTTTTTCGTCCTCTTTGAGTCGGGTGGCAATGACATGGTTGGGCTGGGACGCTGTGCATTAGATCATGCGCCGGGTGGTCGAACGGGGTCTGGAACGGCGGGAGATGGATCAACTCAAGTATCTGGGCATGGATGAGAAGAGTTTCAAACGCGGGTACTCCTATATCACGCTGTTGAGCGATCTGGAACAGTCACGCGTACTGGACGTGGTGGAGGAACGGACGGTGGAAGCGGCGGGGCAGTTGTGGACCACGCTCACTCCCGAGCAAAAGCAGTCCGTGGAAGCGGTGGCAGTGGACATGTGGGAGCCGTTAATACAGAGCATCCAACAGGCGGTGCCCGAGGCGGGCACCAGCCGATCGAAGAATGGGAACGGGGTGCGGTGGGATTTGATGTTGCCGAAACGGGTGCGCTGCTAATGGAACACAGGCAATTCGCCGCGACGACTCGTAGGGCCATCCGCTGGCAACTCAATTCGGAGAAAGTTACCGACCTTTGTCATTGCTTGGCACCTTACAATTTACGCGGCGGTTACTGGCCTTGGCGGGGTTGCGTTTTGAAAATCAATATTGGCTGGTTTCAGAAGACGACCCTTTTATGCAAGCCTCGAACCTCAACTCTGAATTGATGCTCCAACTGGTTTCAGACTGCAAGTCCGACTTTCAATGCATTCATCAGCCGATGGACTTAAATGTGTGAGAGAGTTCCCCAACACTGCCGACTGACAGTCCTCGCCTTGGCTTGAATCATGAACACTGAAGACGAAAACATTGATAATATCTAAACTAGGACAGCTAACCAACGGCTTAGTTTGCTGCCGTCCGAACCAGGCTGCATAGAGTCTCTCCCGCCAGTTCCGCGAATCGAAAATCCACCACATCCGAAATGGGCGTTGGCTCCGGATTGATCTCCACGACTGGGATTCCCGATTGCGCGGCAGTCATGACTGGTTCGATCACATAGGAAAAAAGGCTTGTAGTTCCAACCGAAAAGACCACATCGAAACCTTTCTTTTGCTCGTTTTTGAACGCGCCAAGAACATTCAATGGCAAATTCTCACCGTAGAGCACTATGTCCGGTCGCAGGATGGCCTCACATTTTGGGCAGCATGGTACCTTCGTCAATGATTCGAACGTTTCCAAGTGAACCCAATAATTGCATTCCATACAGATGATCCGCCGCAGGTTGCCATGCAGCTCAAAAACATATTGGGAACCGGCGCGTTGGTGCAGCTCATCGATATTCTGTGTCGCAACATAAACACTGCGCTGGGACGTTTGGAGCGCGGCCATGGCCAAGTGCGCTGCATTCGGCACTTTTCCCCGAATGCTCAACTCCAAAATGAACAGATATTTCCAAACCAACTTTGGGTTCTTAATAAAGGTCTCCGCAGAAAGAACTTCCTCAAAGGGAACGCCGTCTTCAGTCATTCCATCGGCAAACGCGGCCGTGGCTCCCCGGAAAGTAGGAATTTGCGATTCTGCCGAGACTCCCGCACCAGTGATGAACAATACGCGTTTGGCATTTTTCAGAAGTCCTCCCACTTTTACGAAATCGCTATTCATGCATTGCTTACTTTATTGATTCGATAATTATGCAAGACGATCTCTCGCCCTCCACTGATATTTTTTGACATCCATCAATGATTTGCCTCACGGCATTCATATTTCCCGGCTATCCCGCCCTCTTTGTCGCCCGGCCAGATGAGTGGATTGGCTTCAGCGTGTCACAAAGCTTGGCCGGTTCAAAAACCAGAAAAACGCAAAGGTGAACAGGCAGCAGATGACCAGGGACAACCTGGTAAAAAACCGGATTTGTTTTTGGTGCTCCGACAAAACCGGTTTTCTCCGGCGGACGACGCGATTTGACATAATTTCCTTGTTAATTTATGCCGCCACGGAACTTGCGCTATGGGGTGTTAAACCCATATATATATTTGTGGTGTCGCCTGGAAAACGGACTGGGACCAAAGAACGCCTATCTGGCGCGCCAAATCAGCCGACTAGGTTTTGATTGAAGCCTTTTGCTGCAGCACACGATGAACGGTTTCGCCCAATGTGCGGGCGGTGCTGGGTTTGCTCAGGATTTCCCGGAAGCCAAGCTTCCGCGCCTTATCCGTTGTCAGCACTCCGCTATAACCGGTCGTGATAATGATGGGGAGGTCTGGTTGCAGCCGTAGCAATTGGGCACCAAGTTTGGCCCCGTCCATGCCGGGCATGGTCAGGTCGGTGATGACCAAGTCAAACGCCCCGGGTTGATCGCGCAGGACCGTGATGGCTTCGAGCGGGTTGGTTTGCGTCGTCACAACATAGCCCAGTCGTTCCAGCATCTTTTTACCTAGGCCAGCCAGCACGGCTTCATCGTCCACGAATAATATGTGTTCGCCATGACCGCGCGGAATGGGTGTCGCCTCATTTTTCCACGCGACCACTTCGGTTTCAATGACGGGGAAATACAAATGAAACGTGGTGCCTTCGCCCGGCTGGCTGTAAACCGAAATGCCGCCGTCATGACTTTTCATGATGCCATGCACCACGGCCAGCCCAAGGCCGGTGCCTTCGCCCACGCCTTTGGTGGTAAAAAACGGCTCAAAGATGTGTTCCAGCGTGGCGCGCTCCATGCCGCAACCAGTGTCACTCACCGACAACTGGACATAGCGACCCGGGCGCAGGTCAGGATGGGTTTTGACAAAATCCTCATCCACTTCCAGCACGCGCATTTCGATCTTCAACACGCCGATTTGATCACGCATGGCGTGCCAGGCGTTCGTGCCGAGGTTCATGACCACTTGATGGATCGCCGTGACGTTGGCCAGCACGGCAGGCACTTCGACCAGTTCGGTTTGAACCCGGATGGTGGCCGGCATGCTGCAACGCAGGAGTTTGATGGCTTCCATCACGACATTGTTCAGCTTGACCGTTGTGCGCTCCGGTTTATTTTGGCGGCTGAAGGTCAGAATTTGACCAACCAACTCGGTCGCCCGTCGGGTGGCGACCGAAATGTTCTCCAACGATTCGAGAATGGCCGGATGCCCCGCCGCGTCCATTTTAGCCAGATATAGACTGCCGACGGTGGCCGCCAAAATATTGTTGAAATCATGGGCAATGCCACCGGCGAGTTGGCCAATGGATTCCATCTTTTGCGCCTGGCGTAATGCATTTTCCATCTTCCGGCTCTCGGTGATGTCGCGAAACGACCAGATTCTGCCATAATGCTTTCCGCCCTCGTCGCGGATTGGCGATGAGTATCGGTCAAGGATTGTGCCATCCGTCATTTCAATCTCGTCATGGCCAGCTTCGTCGGGGTGGGAATAGAGATAATTCACCCGCTCAATGAACACCTTTGGATTCTTGGTTTGGTTGGTGGCAAAGACGAGTTGCGCGGCTTCATCTTTAGCCGCGACGATCTGCGGCGGGATTTTCCAAATTTCGGCCATCCGGCGATTTTGGAGCACCTGTTTTTCGTGATTATCCACGACCAGAATGCCTTCAATGGAGGATTCCAACTGCGCTTCCAACTGCGTGGTTTTCCAGCGCACCTCCTCTTCCGCCAGTTTGCGCTCGGTAATGTTTTCGTGCGCCACGACCACCCGCACCGGTCCGTCACCGGCAAAGCGGGTGGCCCGCACGATAAACCAACGCCGTTCCTGCGGACTGTGGCAGGGATATTCCAAGTGAAACTCTTGCCTTTCCCCAACCATCACGGCCGTGATACCGCGGAACACTGCCGGAGCTTCTTCACAAAAATGTCCGGCGGCCGAATGGCAGACACGCAGGTAATTATCGCCCCGACCATGATTGCCGTGGAACTGATTCTCGCCGGCAAAGCGATCCCAGGCTGAGTTGACTTCCACAATCGTCCCGTGTTCATCCAGAATTGCAATGTGCGAGGAGAGTGCATTCAAGGTGGATTGCAGAAAGCGCTTCGACTCCAGCAAAGCCGTCGCGGCTCGCTTCCGTTCCGAAATGTCACGCGCCGCCTTCGACACGCCTACCACCTTGCCGGTGGCATCCTTAATTGCGGACGCCGTGATCGAGACATCAATCAACCGACCGCCTTTGGTTTGGCGCAACGTATCAACATGCGCCACTTTTTCGCCAACCTTGATCTTCTCCAGAATTTGTTGTTCCTCATCCTGCCGTTCGGCGGGTATCAGCCGCAAAATGGAAGTCCCAATCACCTCGCTGGCAGTATAGCCAAAAATCTTTTCTGCGCCTTGATTCCAGCTGGTGATGATATTGTTCAGGTCTTTGGCATAAATGGCGTCGTCCGAAGATTCGACAATCGCCCGCAACAAATTTGACGTGGCTTCCGCCTGCTTGCGTTTGGTGATGTCGCGAATGTTGCATTGGATCACTTTCTTTTCGCCGGCCTGATAGATGTTGCTGACGAACTCCACGGCGATGTTGCGGCGATCCTTGGTTTTAAGGGGCAGATCTTCGTAGCGGATATATCCATCCTTCTGCAACCGTTCCAGCATGGCCTGGTTGTTGACAATATCCTGGAATGGGCTGAGTTCCCCAACCGTTTTGCCAACCATTTCAGCATGGGAATAACCCAGCAGATCAACCATGAATGGATTCACATCGGTAATACGGCCGGTGTCCACTTCCAGAATCAAAATGCCATCCTGTGCCGCTTCGAATAGCCGGCGATAACTCAGCTCGGAGGTGCGCAGACACCGTTCAACTGATGCTGTATTGGTCTGCTGCGTTTGCGTTGCTGCCTGCGCCGTGCGGGTTTTATCCTGTTCAACCTGAGTCTCTGCCTGCGCGATGCGCGTCTTGTCCTGTGCCACCTGCGTCTCCGCCTGTGCCGACTTGGTATGGGCTTGTTGGGTTTGGGTCTTCGCCTGCGCGTTGCGGGTATGGTCTTGTTCCGTCTGCCTCTCCACCTGCGCCGCGCGCGTCTCGGCACCGGTCGCACCTGCGTTTTGATGTTCTCTGCTCATAATCCAATTTTATCCCTAACCGTCTTCCATTAAAAAGTTTCCACCCCGGCAGTTTTTTAGGAGCGATGAAGCAACGATAGATGCAGAATGAGTGTGTCGCCATGGGGTGTTCACCCCATGTGCATTTGTTTCTCCCAGTGGTGGCAAGGAACGCCCTATCGCGGGTGAACCGCATCGGCCGTAACACTAATCATGTCCACAATTTCTAGCCCTACATCCAGTCGCGTCCGCTTGGCTCGGCCCGGGATTTTGCCTCGCCTCGGACTTTCCATAGTTCTGGGAAGGCTTCTGTTCTTCGCGTTGGCCATCCACGGGCTTCTCGCTTTCAGCGCCACCCTCCCGGCTGATCAAAGCGTCAATTTGGCGTGGAGTCCAAGCCTGGACACCAACGTAGTTGGCTACAACATTTACTACGGTGGGTTGAGCGGCAACTACACCAACAAAATCAATGCCGGCAAGGGGACGAACATCACCATTTCCGGCCTCGTCGCCGGGGCAACGTATTATTTCGCCGCCACGGCCTAATATCACTCTAGGCGCCTCACTACCAGCGCATCTGGCGCCAGACGGCTACTTTTGGCTAACGTGGCCTCGGCCTGGTGGTGGTTTTTAAATGCGAAAATAATTATTAGATTCCGCATCCCAGCCAGCTGGCATCACCCTTTCACGCACCGGGCTTCAATTCCTTCAGTTTCCGCCGTTTTGTCCGATATAAAAGGCGCGGCGCTCTCCGTCCGATTATGAAATTGATCCAGCTCATCTATGCGAGCGCGGCCGCCAAGCCATTTACGCCGGCGGAACTGCGGGAACTGCTGCGGCAGGCGCGCCTCAAAAATGAGCGTTTGGACATCACGGGCATGCTGCTTTATCACCAAGGCTCGTTCCTGCAGGTGCTCGAAGGGCCGGTCTCGGCGGTGAATCCCTTGCTGGACACCATCGCACTGGACCGGCGTCACAATAAGCTGATGCTCCTGTTGCGGCGCGAGATTGAAGCGCGGAATTTCGCCGATTGGAAAATGGGGTTTGTGGATGTTGCGGCCCAACCGCAAGCACTGCCGGGATTTCGCGATTATTTCAAGTCCCAAAGTTCCTTCCTCGACCTGTTGGGCGATCCCAAAGCCGTGGAGCGCGTGCTGGACGGTTTCCGCGACGGCCAATGGCGGCAGTATATTGCTGGCGCGTAGGCTCGTCCGTCCCAATCATTAGGCGACCAGCAAACCCAGGCCCGGCCCGTAACGGCTCATGGCCAGCCCCAGTCGAAGAACAGGCCCGGCTGGAAGGCTGGTTGCCGCCACCGCCAGTGCCGGTTCTCCAACTGGTATTGACGGATTTGGGCAAGGGCTTGGACGTGGACGGCTTCCCTTACGGACAGCATCCAGCCGGTGGGTAGTCGTGGTCAATCCAGTGTTCAATTCCCTGTTCCGCCTATCCGGTTTTTAAAAAGACCATAAGCCATGCGTAAAGTTGTGTCTAGCACAAATACGAAACGGTTATGGCACTTGAATCGGCTGGGGGCGGGGCGCAGGTAGGGCGGGCAGTCCCCTGCCCGCCGCCGTTTCCGCCTCGCTGCCGCGGCCGCCCATGGCCCGCAGTTTCAAACTGCGGGGTGCTTGCGCACGACCGCCCGACCCTTGCGGGACGTGAAAAGCAAGCGCCGCTGGCGCGGCGAGAGGCAGCCCGGCAATTTACCCCGGTTCAATGGGTGGGTTTGAACCGGTTGAGAATCTCGTGCCTTGGAATCGCGCTTTTCTTGAGCGCTTCGTGGCGTTCGGTCACGCCCTGACCATAGGTTGAAGGCGGGTTGGGATTGCGATACAGCACGCCGGTGTAAAGCTTGGTGCCGTAGGCGCGGGCCAGCTCGGTCGCTTTCGCCCGGTCGGCGGGGTCGTGGCCGATGGATTCCAAGCTCTGCATGTTGGTCTTATGGGCTTTGAGCTGCTGATCTTCCTGGCCGTAGGTCACGCAGGGTGATTGGACATTGATGAACGCGAAGCCGGGGAAACGGATGCCTTCCTCGATGATCTTGGCGAGGCCGACCATGTCCGCCGGCGTACCTTGCGCCACGAACGACGCGCCATAGCCCATGACGTAGAGCAGCGGGTTGACCGGATCTTCGAGGCTGCCGAAGCTGGACGTGACGGTCTTGCGCCCGCGCTGCGAGGTGGGCGAGAGCTGGCCTTTGGTGAGGCCGTAAATCTGGTTGTCCATCACGATGTAGGTTATATCAATGTTGCGCCGGATGACGTGCGCGACGTGACCGCCGCCGATGGAAAAACCGTCGCCGTCGCCGCTGGCCACGAGCACGAGGAGTTCCGGGTTGGCGAGCTTGATGCCCTGCGCGATAGGCAGCGAACGGCCGTGCACGGTGTTGAAACCGTAGGCGGTGGTGTAACCGGGAATGCGGCTGGAACAGCCGATGCCGGAGACGAAGGCGATTTCATGCGGCGGCCGGGCGAGGTTGGCCAGCGCGCGGGTAATGGCGGTGACGACGCCGAAGTCGCCGCAGCCGGGGCACCAGATGGGCTTGAGGTCGCTTTTGAAATCGCCGGGCACGTATTTGGTCAGTGAAATCGGTTTCGTCGGAGCTTCGAGCGTGGTCATGATAAATTCTCTTTCTAGTAAAGGTTTCGCGGGTTCAGTTTTCGACGGCTTCGGGTTGTTGCTGGCTGCTCTGGATGGCGACGACCATTTCGCGCAGCCGTTTGAGCACTTCGGATGGCAGGATGGGATTGGAGCCGCTCTTGGCAAACGGTTTGACCACCGCTGGGAAATCCACATACATCCGCACCAGGCGATAGAGCTGCGCTTGATAGGATTGTTCGACGAACAAGCAGCGCTGGACGGAGGCGAAGAAATCCTGATAGACCGTTTCGGCCACCGGATAAAGCAGCCGGGGCACAAGCAGTTTCACCTGCAAGCCTTCCGCCTGCGCGAGCCGCAGCGCTTCCTGCGCCACCCCGGCCACGCTGCCCCAGCTCACCATGCCGATGGGCGCTTCCGGGTCGCCTTCGATGGTGAACAGATCGCGCCGGTTCTTTAGCGGATTGAATTTGCTGAAGCGCTTTTCATTCATGCGCGCGTGCATTTCGCCGCTGGCGGTGGGACGGCCTTGTTCATTGTGCTCGATGCCGGCGCAAAGATAGTTGCCGCCCACCAGGCCGGGATGGCTGATCGGGCTGATGCCGGATTCGGTCAGTTTGAAGCGCGAATAATTCGTCAGTTCCTGCCCGCTCGGCTGGCGGCGCTCGATGATCTGAAATTTCGAAGTATCAATCGGATCAACCGTCTCCTTGCGTTGGGCGATTTCCTGGTCGGAAAGCACAATCACCGGAGTCTGATAATATTCGGCTAAATTAAATGCTTCCACGGTAACGCCGAAAATATCCGCGACACTGGTGGGTGCCAGCACGGGCCGCAGGCAATCGCCATGCGCGGAAAAGGCCGCTTGAAACAAATCCGATTGCTCGGCCTTGGTCGGCATGCCCGTGGAGGGCCCGCCGCGCTGGACATTGACGCACACCAGCGGCAATTCAGCGAGGCTCGCGAGACCGAGCATTTCGGTCTTGAGCGACATGCCGGGACCGGAGGTGGCCGTCATTGCCTTTTTACCGGCGAACGACGCACCGACCACGGCACCCACGCCCGCGATTTCATCCTCGGCCTGCAAAACCGTGCCGCCATATTTCCAAATTTCACGGTCGAGAAATTGCATGATCTCCGTCGAAGGCGTGATCGGATAGCCGCCAAAAAAAGTGCAGCCGGCAAAAATCGCCGCCGCAGCGCACATATCATTGCCATCCGTCAGGAGCTTGGTCTGGCCACCCGATTGCGGGGCGGACAGCTTGCGGTCTTCCTTCAGCGGATTGGCGACGGTGAAATCCAGTCCGGCCTGGAAGGCGCGAACATTTCCTTCCACCACGGTGGGGCCTTTCTTCGCAAATTTTTTGCGAATGCCAGCCAGCATACTCTCGCGGCCGATGCCGAACCAGCCGGCGAGCAGACCGGCGATGACAATGTTCTTGGCCTTGTCGGTGCCGGCATGCTCCGCCGCCATGGCGGTGATCGGCACGCTGAAGACGACGGCGGGTTTCACGCCGGGCAACGGCAGGTTATCGGGCGCAACGCCGGTGTTGCTTTCGTAGATCACGATGGTCGCGGCTTCCACGGGCAGTTCGGCGCCGAACCGGCGGAAGTCCTCCCAGTTGAGCGCGACCGCCACATCGAGCGGGCCGTTGGGATTGAGCACCGGCCGGGTCGCCAGCCGCAGCCGGCACGAGGCTTCGCCGCCGCGGATCTGCGAGCCAAAACTCTTCGTCATGACGCCGTGATAACCTTCCAGCGCGGCCGCCGTGATGAGCGATTCGCCCGCGGAAACCACGCCGTCGCCACCGGAACCGGCAATGCCTATAATCAAATCTTCAATCATGTATTATCAATGCCCCAGAGGGCGGCATACCCGCTAACCTTCTATTGCCAAATCCATGCACTATTTTACCCAAAGGAAATTTTGCGCGCGGCGGTGGAATTCGTGCCATTCGAGCCAAGCGCCTGACCCGATGCTTGAACTGCCGGCACACAAGCTGCTGATTACCGATCCGTTTGGCGTCCGCTCTGGATGGGTGAACCATGAAACCGATGGCTTCGCCTTTTACCCGGCCAAATCAGCCAAGGCTGACAATAGTTGGATGGCCAAATGCATATTATGAAGACATTGTATTCCAGTTTCCGGTTGATATTCAGCGGCGACACCTTGCTGCTGGCCATCAGCATCCTAGTTTTTCTGGCGGCGGTGGCGAACGCCACGCAATGGCCGGTGCTGCGAACGTTCCGCTTCTGCGGCATTTGTACGATGCTATTCAGCGTCGCCTTCGGTTTGCTGGCGGGCATGGAGGTGTTCAAACATCCCCAAAGGCGCACGATAGCGGCGGCCATCATTTTCCTGGCGGCGGCGGCCATCTGTTTGAGCAACGTTCATATTGTCACCGTGCCGGCATCCTGAAGCCCGGGCGAATGGTTTGCCAAACCGGCGGGCGCGGCTTTTAATCTGCGGATGCTGTTTGATTTCAAACCGGCACCAGCCCGGCCACTCCCGATGGATTTGTTCCTGATGGTGGGCGGACGGCAGGTTCCCCTCCGGCTGGTCCGCAATTTACGGGCGCGCCGGTATGTGCTGCGCCTGCGCCCGGACGGCGCGGCGCGGGTGACCATTCCCCAGGGCGGTTCGGCGGGTGCGGCCCATGATTTTGCCAAACGGAATCTATCCTGGTTGGAACAGCAATTACTGCGGCAGGCCGCGCGACCCAATCATCCCCGACAATGGCTCATTGGCACGGAGATTCTTTTTCGCGGCGAGTTGGCAAAGCCTGAAGCCGACGTGAACAGCGCGGGCAACCATATCCGGTTTGCCGGCGAAAGCCTCAAGGTCGCCGACGTGACAAGTGATTTGCGGCCGGCGATTGAGCGCTATCTTCGCCGGCGGGCAGCCGGGGAACTGCCGCCCCGCGTGCTGGAATTGGCGGCGCAACAGCAATTGACCGTGCGCCGGGTCACGGTGCGGAATCAGCGGTCGCGGTGGGGCTCCTGTTCCCGGCGCGGAAGGATTTCGCTGAACTGGCGGCTGATCCAGACGCCTGACTTTGTCCGGGATTACATCCTGCTCCATGAACTGATGCACCTGCGGGAAATGAACCATTCGCCGCGCTTCTGGCGGGAGGTGAAGCGGGTCTGCCCGAACTATGAAACCGCCGAGCGCTGGTTGAAGCAAAATGCGTCGCTGCTGAAATAGGTTCGCCCGGATATAGTTAGCAGTTGATTCGCCGGTTGCCGGGCATTTAAATGCTTGCCGTTTCCGTGGAAGTTGGAAGCATGGAAACACGAAAGTTAAATCGCAAAACAGCCGCCGCCGCGCCATGAGCGATAACCCGACAAACCAGTTTTACGAATCCCGGCGGCTGACCGCCAACACCTAAAACGCATGGCCTTCAAAGATTTCTCCGCGCAATCCCAAGGCGTTCAGCTGCTGCAACGTTCGCTGGCGCGCGGCCGGCTCGGCCATGCCTACCTGTTCACCGGCGACCAGCTGGCTGAACTGGAAACGCTCGCCCGCACGCTGGCGAAGACGCTCAACTGCCAGCAGCCCGTCCAAGTTGCCGGCGTTGCCACCGATTGCTGCGACGTTTGTTTGAGCTGCAAAAAAATCGCGAACGAAACCCACGCCGACATCCAGTGGGTGCGGCCCGAATCCAAGTCGCGCGTCATCACCATTGACCAGACGCGCGATTTGATGCAGCAAATCCAGCTCAAGCCGACGGAGGCGCAGTTCAAGGTCGCCGTCATTGTCGGGGCCGACCGCCTGAACGCGCAGGCGGCCAATGCGTTTTTGAAAACGCTGGAGGAGCCGCCGCCGAAATCCGTCCTCATCCTGCTGTCCACGGAGCCGGCCCGGATTTTGGAAACGATTTTGTCCCGCTGCCTGCGCCTGAATTTTTCCGCTGAAACCCGCCGGCCGCTTGACGCCGGGCAATCCGAATGGTTGAACAAGTTCAGCGGCATCGCCGCCGCCGGGCAGAAAAGTTTATTCGGCCGCTACCGGCTGCTGGATGCGCTGCTGCAAAAGCTCGCCGAAGTCCGCGCCCGCACCGAGGAAACGCTGGGCGTGCGCTCGCCGCTGGAGAAATACGCCGACGCCGAAAAAGATCTGCGTGAAAAATGGGAGGATGAATTGACCGCCGCCGTCGAGGCCGAATATCGCCGGCAGCGCGCCGACCTGCTCCTGCTATTGCAATGGTGGCTGCGCGATGTCTGGCTGCACACGCTCGCCGCCGGCGAAGAACTGCTGCACCTGCCACAAATCCCCGGGGCCGACGAGGTCGCGCGGCGGCTCACCCCGCGCCAAGCGCAGGAAAATCTGTCGGTGCTGGAACAGACCCAGCGGCTGCTCCACACCAACGTCCAGGAGGCGCTCGCGCTCGAAGTCGGCCTGCTGAAATTGCAGCTCTGAATGAGTCGCGAGCCGAAAGCCGAGCGGGGAAAACCGGATAGCATCCGAGCGGTTTCCGCCTTCGACTCTCGACCGTCGCACCTCGACCGCGGCTACGCGCTAGTGTTCGGACTTTTCCTCGGCCTCTGCATCTGGAAATTTGGCAACCCTGTCATCCTCGACCAGAAAATCGGCATGCCGGCAACCTGGCCGGATTTTTTCAACGACGCGTGGCCGACGCATTGGGCGGCCTGGATTTTATCGCCGCTGGCGGCGCTCGGCGGCGTGCTGGTTTTTAAAAAAAACATTTCCTGGCCGCCGACCAAATGGCTCTGGCTGCTACCGCTGGCGTGGCTGGGCTGGCAGTTTATTTCCGCCAGCCGGACGGTGGATGCGACCCTGACTACCGCCACGCTCGGACAGTTTTCCGGCTGCGTTTTTTGTTACTTTCTCGGCGCGCTGCTGTTGGCGCGGCAAAAGCTGGTCAATTGGCTTTTGATTGGCGTGCTGGCGGCATTCACGTTCTGCTTGGTGCGGGCGGTGAACCAGCGGTTGTTTGAATTTCCGCAAAACCAGCAGATGCTGGTCGAAGGCGAACGCGATGGCTGGACCAATTTTCCTCCCGCCAGCCTTGCGGAAATGAAAAGTGGCAACATCATCATCACGACCAACGGCGTGGACGTGGCGAATCCGGTGATCCTCGACAAATTCAAAAAAGGTCGTGTCTGCGGCACACTGGTTTATCCGAACGCGCTGGCGGGATTGATTCTGCTGCTGCTGCCGGCGTCGCTGGCGCTGGCCTTTGGCGCGACAAAAAGGCTGAAACCCTTCACCCGGCGCGCGGTGATTGCGCTGACGGTTTTTCTCGGCGGCGCGGCGTTTTTCTGGAGCGGCTCGAAACTTGGCTGGCTGATCGGCATCGGGCTGGCTGGACTTTTCCTCCTGCGGCTGGACTGGCCGAAAAAACTCAAATTGGCGGCGATGGCCACGGTTTTGATCCTCGGCCTCGGAATTTTCGCCGTCCGCTTCCACAATTACTTTGCCGCCGGGGCCACAAGTGCCGGGGCGCGACTGGATTACTGGCGGGCGGCGGCGCAAACCGCCGGGGCGAGTCCGGTTTTCGGCACCGGACCAGGAACTTTCCAGCGGCCTTACGCCCGGCTCAAGTCGCCAGAATCCGAAATGGCGCGGCTGGCGCACAACGATTATCTTGAACAATTCTCCGATTCCGGACTCATCGGCGGACTGACCTACGCGGCGTGGATTTTTCTGGGACTGGCCGTGGCAGGTAAAAAACTCTGGCGTGGTGGCGATGCGCTTTCGTTTGCCATTTATGCCGGCTTGCTCGGCTGGTGGGTGCAAGGTTTCGGCGAATTCAGCCTTTACGTTCCGTCGCTGGCTTGGACAGCTTTTACGTTATTGGGTATCTTAGTTGCAGAAAAAGATTTGAATTCGACAACAAATCATTAAAAAGCTAACCTAGCGCCGATGAAAATCCTGTTTCTGAACGGACCGAACTTAAACCTGCTCGGCACGCGCGAGCCGGAAGTTTATGGCCGAACGACTTTGGCTGACATCGAGACCCAAGTCCGCGAACGTGCGGCGCAGTTGCAAGTGGCTGTGGATTTTCGCCAGTCGAATCAGGAAGGTGAACTTGTCAGTTGGATTCAGGAAGCCAAAGGCAAATTCGAGGTCATCGTCTTCAACGCCGCCGCTTACACTCATACCAGCGTTGCCTTGCGGGATGCGATCTCAGCGGTCGGCTTGCCGACGATTGAGATTCATCTTTCCAACATTCATGCGCGGGAGGAATTTCGTCACAAATCGCTCATTGCGCCGGTTTGCCGTGGTCAGATTTGCGGCTTTGGCGCAAAATCGTATATTCTAGGACTGGAAGCAGCCGTTTACGTTAAAGAAACATAAAAAAAGCCGATTAAATCAAAATAATAGTCTATAACTTTTTTATTTTAAGGCTTGACGTTTCCGCGTTGAAAAAATAGACTTCACCAATCAATTGAGATTTAATCAAAACAATGGTTCTACGGAACCATTTTTTCTCAAAAAAAGCCGATTTTTAGAAAAACTTTAACGAAAACGCCTCGTGGAACTTAAAGACATTAAAGCCATCATTGATTTGATGAAGAAAAACTCCATCACGGAGTTTGAGCTGGAAGAGAAAGACTCAAAGCTGCGCCTTAAGCGTGGCTTGAATGGCGGTGTGCCGGCTGCTCAAAACGAGGATTCGGTTCCGATGATGCAAATGCCGGCAGCCATGCCGATGATTCAGGCGGTGGCACCGGTGCCGGCTGCCGCTCCGGTGATAAATACCGGCGAAGTTGACCTGAAATCGCCGATGATTGGAACTTTTTATCGTTCGCCTTCGCCGGAGTCTGCCTCGTATGTGGAAATTGGCACGGAAGTCAGCCCGGATACCGTCGTTTGTATCATTGAGGCAATGAAGGTTATGAACGAGATCAAAGCTGAACTCAAAGGAGTTATCACCCAGACTTTGGTTGAGAACGGCAAGCCGGTTGAATTCGGCCAGCCGCTGTTCAAGGTCCGCCCGTCCTGAAACGGTTCTTAAACCGCATTTCACAAGCTCATGTTTGAAAAAGTTTTGGTCGCCAACCGCGGAGAAATCGCCGTCCGCATTATCCGCGCCTGCAAGGAACTGAACATCCGCACGGTCGCAGTGTATTCGGAAATTGACGCCAACTCCATGCACGTCCAGATGGCGGACGAGGCGATCTGCATCGGCAAGGCGGCTTCGTCCGATAGCTATCTGCGCATTGACCGCATCATCAGCGCGGCGGAAGTGGCGGACGTGGACGCGATTCATCCGGGCTACGGTTTTCTTTCGGAAAACGCACATTTCGCCGAAGTCTGCGAAAGCTGCAACATCAAATTCATCGGACCGAGTCCGCAGGCCATGAATGCGCTGTCGGACAAGGCGGTCAGCCGCACGCTCGCGAAAAAAGCCGGCGTGGAAACGCCGCCTGGTTCCGAAGGCACGGTAGAAAATGAAAAGGAAGCGCTGGTGGTCGCCAAGAAAATCGGCTATCCGGTGATGATCAAGGCTATTGCCGGCGGGGGCGGACGCGGAATGCGAATTGCGCACAACGATATTTCCCTCGTCAAAGGTTATCATACGGCGCGCACGGAGGCGGAAAAGTGCTTTGGCAATTCGGGCGTTTATATCGAAAAATTCATCGAGAATCCGCATCACATCGAAATCCAGATTCTTGGCGACAACAAGGGCAAGATCATTCATCTCGGCGAGCGCGACTGTTCGGTGCAGCGCCGCAATCAAAAGCTGATCGAAGAATCGCCGTCGCCGTTGCTGGAAAATAAATACCGCAAGTTGCGGGAAAAGATCGGCAAGGCGGCGGTACGCATCGCCGAGGCGGCGCGCTACACCAATGCGGGCACGGTGGAATTCATCGTGGACGACGCCGGCAATTATTATTTCCTCGAAGTCAACAAGCGCATCCAGGTGGAGCACCCGGTCACGGAGGAAGTCACCGGCATTGACTTGGTGCGGGCGCAAATTGAAATCGCGATGGGCGAGCCGCTGCGCTACTCGCAAAGCGACGTCACCTTCAAAGGCCACGCCATTGAGTGCCGGATCAACGCCGAGGATCCGTTTGACGATTTTCGTCCCAGCCCCGGCCGGATCGAAATGTATTACCAGCCCGGCGGTCGCGGCGTGCGCATGGAAACCCACGCCTACGCCGGCTACACGATTCCGCCGACCTACGACTCGATGATCGGCAAGCTCATCGTCACCGGCAAAGACCGGCGCGAGGCGATTGACCGCATGAACCGCGCGTTGAACGAATATCTCATTACCGGCGTCAAAACGACGATTTCGTTCCAGCAGGCCATCATGCAGGATCCGAATTTCCGGCGCGGCGTGTATTCCACGAATTTCGTCGAGCAGCTCCTCGGGGGCGCCCGGCGCGAGTTGATCGAGGAGAAAACCTGATTCGCGCCCGCCCTAGCCTGGGTTATTTCGTCCGGCATTAGAATTACATTTGACAGCCGCCGCCCGACGCTTATCTTCAAAAGACCTATGGCCGACATTCCTCCGCCCAATCCGCCGCCGGTTCCGTCCGGCGCTGTGCAGCCGCCGAAAAAAGAAACCGGCAAAGTGCAGCCCAAGAAGGAAACCGTCCGCATTAATTTACCGCCGAAGCCGACGGCCGCGCCGACCATCAAGCTGCCGACGTTACCGCCCGGCGGACCGACCGGGGCGCCAAGTCCGGTGGCCGCGATGGCACCGAAACCAGTTGCCGCCGCCCCCGCCACCAAAACCGCCGCCGCCCCCGTCGCCGCCGCCCCCGTCAAAGGGGCCGCCCCCACCGCCGCCCCGCGCCCGGCCGCCATGCAGCGGCCCGCGGCCGTGCCCGGCGTAGCGGCGATTAAAACCTTGGACAAGGTGCTTATTTTCACCGCCACCGTTGCCAGCCTCGCCGCCGTGGGCGGAGTGGTCTGGGTTTTTCTCACCCTGAAAAACACCATCGAAAATTTTTCCAGTTAAATTATGGCCTCACCTTTGATCGTCACCCTGACCCAGGACAATTTTGAAACCGAAGCCTTGAAATCCGGCACACCCGTGCTGGTGGATTTTTGGGCCGAATGGTGCGGTCCGTGCAAAATGATCGCGCCCGTGCTGGACGAACTCGCCACCGAATACCAGGGCAAGGTCAAGATCGGCAAGGTCAACATTGACGAACATCAGGGCCTGGCGGCGCAATTTGGCGTCCGCGCCATCCCGACACTGCTGGTTATCAAGAACGGCCAGGTTGCCGAACAGATGGTCGGAGCCAAAAGCAAACGCGATTTGAAGGCCAGCCTCGACCGCGCCACGGCTTGACCGTTGCCGGACGTTCATGGCTCTGATCCTCACGCCCGGCCAGTTCACGCAGCGCGCGGAGCTTTATCACCAACTGGCACAGCTCACTTCGGCGGGCATCGGCTTGGTTCAGGCTTTGGAACAACTCCAGCGGAATCCGCCCGGCCGATCGTTCCGCGAACCGCTCCGGCTCCAGCTCGAAAAAATCAAGCAGGGCAGCACCTTCACCGATTCGCTGCTGGCCACGAGCGGCTGGCTGCCGGAATTCGACATCGCCCTGATCGAAGCGGGCGAGCGCAGCGGACGCTTGGATGACTGTTTCCGGTTGCTGGCGGATTATTACCACGACCGCGCCCGCATCACCAAACAGACCATTTCGCAGCTGGTTTATCCCGTCGGTTTGATCCACTTCGCCGCCGTCGTTTTTTTAATCGTGCTGCCGTTGGCGGCGTCGCAGTTCAACGCCAGCCTGCCAAAGTTGTTTCTCTTGGCGGCGCTCAAGCTGTCGCCGCTTTATCTCGTCGCGGCATTTTTCATTTTCGCCCTGCAAAGCAAGCACAACGAACGCTGGCGGGCGCTGATGGAAGCCGGGCTGCGGTTCGTGCCGATTCTTGGCAAGGCCCGGCATTTTCTGGCGCTGTCACGGCTCGCCCTGGCGTTGGAAGCGCTCATCAATGCCGGCGTCACTATCATTCAGGCGTGGGAACTGGCCGCCAATGCCTGCGGTTCGCCGGCCTTGCGCCGCGCCATCCTCACGTGGCGGCCGCAGGTTGAAGCCGGGATCACGCCTGCCGCCGTCGTGGACAATTGCCCGCAGTTTCCGGAAATGTTCGCCAACTTTTACCGCAGCGGTGAAGTCAGCGGCAAACTTGATGACGCGCTGAACCGCCTGCACCGCTATTACAACGAGGAAGGCGCGCGCAAACTGGAGAGCTTTGCGCAATGGGTGCCGCGCCTGATCTACGGCATCGTCGCTGCCATCATCGCCTATAAAGTCATCCAGTTTTACACCGGCTATTTCAGCCAGATCTCAACCATTGCCAACGGGTTTTGACCGGGTTTGGCCAAACCGGCTCATTTGATTCCATGACACTAAACGAAATTTTGACCAATGAGGAACTTCGCCACCACGAATTTCCCGTCACGCGCGAGAAGATTTTCCTCGGCCACGCCGGCGTCTGCGCGCTGCCGCGCCGCGTCGCGCAGGCCATCAGCGACTGCGCCACCGGCGGCACGCTCGGCGACCAGGAAGCCTTTGTGATGCACCGGATCGCCGACGCGCGGCAGGCTGGCGCCAAATTGTTGAATTGCCAGCCCGACGAAGTTTCGCTCGTCGGCCCGACTTCGCTCGCCTTGAGCTTCGTCGCGGCCGGGCTGAGTTTTCGCAAGGGCGATAACATCCTGATTTATCACGACGATTATCCGTCCAATGTGTATCCGTGGCTCGCGCTCGCCGCCAAGGGCGTGCAGGTGCGCCTGCTCAACACGCGCGGCCTCGGCACCATCCGCGCGGTGGATGTGATGGGCCAGGTGGACGAAAACACCCGGCTGGTTGCGCTCGCCTCCTGCCATTTCATCAGCGGCCACCGGCTTGACCACGCCGCCATCGGAAAATTTCTGCACGAGCGCAACATCCTTTTCTGCCTCGACGCCATCCAGACGGTCGGCGCGTTTCCGACGACGGTGGAATACGTTGATTTTCTTGCCGCCGACGCGCACAAATGGCTGCTCGGCCCGTGCGGCGCGGGAATTTTATACGTCCGCCGCGACTTGCAGGAAAAATTGAATCCGCCGATCTACGGCTGGCACAACGTCCGCAACCCAAACTTCGTCGCGCAGGATAAAATCGAGTTCCGCCGCGGCGCGGCGAAATTTGAAGCCGGCACGCACAGTTTGATCGGCCTCGTCGGCTTGATCGCCGCGCTGGAACTGGCGCTGGAACTGGGCGTGGACAATATCGCCGCCGAGCTGTCGCGCCAACGCGCCTGGCTCGTGCCCGCCTTGCAAGCCAAGGGATTTAGCGTGTTGAATCCCGATCCGAAACCGGAAAACGCCGGCGGCATCACCTCCATTTTTCGACTTGGCGAAGACCTCGCGCCGTTGCAAAAGAAACTGGCGGATGCCGGCGTCATCGCCTCGCTGCGCACCGACCGCAAAGGCCAGAACTACATCCGCTTCTCACCCCACTTTTACACCACCGATGCCGAATTACGTCGCGTCGTGGAATTGCTCTAAATGGTAGGGTGCGCCGCTCTGCGCGCTCGTCGTGGCTCGGCCGAAAGAGCTAAAACGTTCGCGGCGGGCGGAGGACTGCCCGCCCTATCATTCACATCTGCTCGACGACGGCGATGCCGAGCGTTTCCAAACCTTGCTTCAAGACGCGCGCCGTCAAATCGCAAAGCGTCAGCCGCGAGTCGCGCGCAGCTTCGTGGTCGGCTTTCAGCACCGGACAATTTTCGTAGAACGAAGTAAACTTGCCAGCGAGTTCAAACAGGTAGTTGCAAAGATAATTGGGCCGCAGTTCGTCGGCGACGGCTTCCAGCGTGATGCCGAAGTTGAGCAGATGTTTGGCCAGCGCGAATTCTTCCGGCGCAGCCAAAATAATTTCCGCTTTCCGCTCTCCGATTTCCGCTTTCCGCTCTCCGATTTCCGCTTTTCTAAAAATACTTTTGATGCGCGCGTAGGCATATTGCAGATACGGCGCGGTGTTGCCTTGCAGTGCGAGCATTTTGTCCCAACTGAATACGTAGTCGCTCTGCCGGTTTGGCAGCAGGTCGGCGTATTTCACAGCGCCCAAGCCGATGACGCGCGCAATTTCCTTGCGCTGCGCCGCCGGCAATTCCGGACTTTTCTCGGAGACGATTTTTAAGGCGCGCTCCTCGGCTTCGTCGAGCAGGTCGCCGAGCTTCACGGTGTCACCGGAGCGCGTCTTGAACGGCTTGCCGTC
>Ga0302200_10000425_pt1 | contig 42416 bp, 36 predicted proteins | sample II_Bog_N3_1_FD_194585 | JGI IMG/M metagenome (GOLD analysis project Ga0302200, IMG submission 194585) | Peat permafrost microbial communities from Stordalen Mire near Abisko, Sweden - II_Bog_N3_1 | ecosystem: Environmental > Terrestrial > Soil > Wetlands > Peat | place: Sweden: Abisko...
GTCCGCCATCGCCATAAATCGTAATAGCTTTACCACTCGCAATTCGTTTCGTAAAGATGCTGATGACACCACCTTCACCACCATCGCCCTGACGTTCACCATAAACATTCGCAAAACGCAGCACAACATAGTCCAAATTGAAAATCTCATGATAAAGTGCCAAATAATGTTCAACGGTGACTTTGCTCAATCCGTAAAACGATAAAGGGGAAAGAGCCATCGTTTCGACAATTGGCAATTCTTTCGCATCTCCATAGGCGGCTGCTGTCGAAGCAAAAACCACACGTTTAACACCCGTCTTTCGTGCCGCTTCCAAAATATTGATCGTCCCTTGAATATTTTCCGCAGCATCAAACTGCGGATCGTCAACAGAAACATTGACCATCGTCTGTCCCGCCAAATGAACGACGCCGTCAAATTTTTCTTTGGCAAATACCGCCAAGATATTTTCATCCCGCACATCCATTTCAATTAAAGAGACTCCCTGCGGAAGATTTTCCCTAAGACCCGTGTGTAAATTATCTAAAACCAGCACCTGGCAATTTTCTTTCAATAATTTTTCGACTAAATGCGAGCCAATAAATCCAGCACCGCCAGTAATTAATATTTTCATTCTTTGCCCTCCTATAATTACCTACCCGATAAAAACAAACAGTACATCGTTTTTAGTATAGCACAAAAAGCAGTCAATTCCTATGCTTCAAAAGTAGGATAAATCTCGTATCATCTATATAAAAAAGTAACAGGACTCTGGGTGGTTAATCCAGAGTCCTGTTACTTTGTAGGAGTGCTGAGTATCGGGGAATGGTAAGAACCCCGCTCAGCTAGTGTTTAGCAAAGTGTAGGATATATAAAACGAAATAAATCGTTTATTAGTATAACAATGTATTACTTTTTGATTGCTTTAAAGGCAGCCGCTTGTGCTTTAATACCTTTTTCAGCAGCAAAACGTTCAATACTGGATGCACCAAAAAAGCCATCAATATTTTTTGTATGCTGAATTACATAAGCAGCATCATCCGGTTCAGCAATCGGACCGCCATGACAAATGACCATGATATTTGGATTTATTTTTTTGCCAGCTTCAATGATTCCTTCAATTTTCTTAATACAGTCATCCAGCGTCAATGCAGTCTTAGCACCAATGGTGCCTTTTGTTGTAAGCCCCATATGAGCCACCAGGATATCAGCACCTGCTTTAGCCATAGCTTTAGCCTGCTCAGCATCAAAGACGTAAGGAGCAGTCAGCAAATCGAGTTTATGTGCTTTCGCAATCATATCTACTTCCAGACCATAGCCCATACCAGTTTCTTCAAGATTTTGTCTAAAAACACCATCAATCAAACCCACTGTAGGAAAATTCTGTACCCCAGAAAAGCCCTGTTCTTTTAACTGCTTCAAAAAAACATCCATAACTCTAAAAGGATCTGTCCCACACACACCAGCAAGTACTGGAGTGTGCTGCACAACAGGCAGTACTTCTGAGCCCATTTCAACTACAATCTGATTGGCATCACCATATGATAAAAGTCCCGCTAAAGAACCGCGACCAGCCATTCTATATCTGCCTGAATTATAAATAATCAGCATATCAGCGCCGCCCTGTTCACTGCTTTTTGCCGTGATTCCAGTTCCCGCACCAACACCAACTAGTATCTTGCCTGCTTCGATTTGTTTCTTGAATTGCTGCATAATTTCAGTTCTTGTCAATGTATTCATGTATGTAAGCCTCCTCAAAATTTGCCTAGCTTTTCACTTCATCAAATCAATAAGTTTTTGTGCCGCTGTTTCCGCAAACAGCTTATCATTAATGTGCAAATCAAACTCTTCTAAATCTACCACATTTTTATCAATGTCGCTGCGTAACGTATCAAATAGAACCTGATCCTCATCTGGTCCGTAAAAAGGCTGATTTTCCATATCAATCCCAGAAACACCTAAAAGCGGTAACATAAGAACAGTTGCTCCTGTCGCTTTATTCAGTTTACCAGCGATCACTTTACCAAGAGCCAAATTTTCAGCTTTTGATGTACGCATAAGCGTAACACTCGGATTATGTTTATATAAATTACGGTTCAAAAACTGAGTAGGAACCGTATCAATTGCACCAAAGTTCACCATATCAAGCGCACCGACTGAAACAACTTGTGGAATTCCTTTTTTTCCGGCTGCTTCCAAACGGTTCGGTCCCGCTGACAATACCCCGCCAACAAGCTCATCGCACCATTCCGTCGTTGTTAAATCCAGTACACCTTGAATAAATCCCGATTCGATCAGATTTTCCATTGCTTTACCACCGGTTCCCGTAGCATGAAAAATCAAGACTTCATACCCTCTCGCTTCTAAATATTCACGGGCAAATGTAACACAAGGCGTTGTTACTCCAAACATGGTAGCGGCTACCAACGGTTTTTTTTCAGTCACAATCTCATGGGTGTAATTCACCATACCCAAAATCGCAAAAACAGCATTATCAAAAATCTTGGTCGAAATCACATTAAGTCCCGCTACATCGACAATCGACGGAATCATGACAATGTCACTGGTTCCCACATACTGTTCCGTGTTCCCTGAAGCCATAGTTGATACCATAACTTTCGGCACACCAATCGGCAATTTTCGCATTGCCGGTGTAATCAATGCTGTTCCACCAGAACCACCAAAAGACAAAATACCATCAAATTTACCCTGTTCATAAAGTTTAGGAAGTAATACCTCAATCCCTTTTGACAACAGTTCTGTGGCTAAAGCTCGATCTTTTTTCTGAACAATTTCATCGATATTCGCCTGAACCGCTTTTGCGACCTCACGATTTGACACATCCGGCTCAAATTCCGGTTCAAATACACCAATATGAATTGTAAATGTTTTTACACCAAAGCTTTCAATTAGTTTCTTAACATATAAATACTCTGTACCTTTTGAATCAAATGTCCCTGCAATTGCTATTGTTTTCAATAAAAATCCCTCCGGGCACTTTCTTATTTGTTAAAACTAGTTTGCTTGTGCTCTAAAATACCAAGTACTTTTTATTATAATGAATCTCAAGTAATTTGAATATGTAATTTCATCATATTTTAATGTCATTTTATGATATTTATCAGAATTTTATAAAATACCTGTTAGGTTTTATAATAATTAGGTGACACACCTGTATATTTTTTAAAAATCTTGCTAAACTGTGCATAATCTGTATAACCAACAAAATTTGCCGCTTCTACGCAAGCAGCATCCTGCTTTGTCATCAATTCAATCGCTTTATTCATACGAAAAGTTATCAAATATTCGGAGAAAGAAGACCCTGTATCTTTACTGAATAACCTACTCAAATGCCCCGCCGAAACATGAGCTATCTCCGCCAATTCTTTAAAATGAATTTCATACATATAATTCTGGGCTATGTACTCCTTGACAAAACTCACATAATCATAATGTTTGGTTATACCATCTAACATGTTTTGTAGCAAACGATCTTCGTTGACATTCTCCATCTTTTTAAAAGATTTTGTCACATGAATCAACGATTCTTCCGATGGTATTCTTTCAAAGGCAGAGCCGCCAATATATCCATCGATCTTCGTATTATTATACATATATTGCACGTCAACCGGATTCTTAATTGGACCACCATAAACCATCTTAATTAAATCAGGATTGAGTCTATCACAAATTTCAAAAATTTGATTAACCTTATCTTTCGCCTTTTTTAAAGACAATACTTTTTTAGACCCTAATATTCCGCCTTCGGTCAACCCCAAATGCACACACAAAATATCCGCTCCGGCTTCAATCATAAGTCTAGTCTGCACTTCATTAAAAACAAAAGCAATCGTCAGCATATGTTTTTTATGGGCCAGACGAATGGCTTCCACCTCTTGTAAAAAGAGCCCCTCTGCCGCCAGAGCTTCATAAAACTTGCCATCAAATAAACCAACGCTAGGAAAGTTATTAATTCCTGAAAATCCATGTCCTTTTATAATATCTAAATACGTTGGTAAATCAATGGTTGGATCGGATGCATTGATACCAAAAAATACCGGAAACGGCTGAACCAGCGGCAATATTTCTTTAACCCCCAATTCCATGACAAGCTCATTGCTATTGGCAAAAGGTAAAAGTCCTGCTAATGAGCCTCGTCCCATTTGCCGAAACTTACCCGAGCTTAAAATAAGTAAAAAATCCGCTCCACCACTTATGACGCATTTTGCAGTCAACCCTGCGCCCACAGCAACCCCAATTAGATATTCATGCTGCTGGATTTGTAATTTCATCTTTTTGATAAAAGCCTTATACATTGAAAGTTCTAACTCCTTCATCCTTCATAATAGTGAATAAGAACCAGAAAACATGTCATCTTTCTTCAAAGCACAATAAAATCAGCCATTTACTACAGAGCATGGCCCTTCATAAATGGCTGATGTGTATATTACAATCCATATATTACAAATAAATCCCTTTATCCATCTAACATTATTTTATAATGTTAGACTGCTGTTGTCCACTGTTATATTAGATATATTAGAAGCAATTTCTTTTGCCGCTGGCTGCCAGCAGCAAAAAGCACACAAATTCTTACTTCAGAAAAAATTTTGTTGGGAAAATACAAAAAAGCAGGTATGATATATATATTGTCAACATACAACAACCGATGAAAACGGAGGAAAAAATAAGATGCTCCAAAAAATAAAAAAGTTCCTATTGTTTAAATATGCTGCCGAACTCCTCACTCGCTATAAATTAGATGATTTATCAGGTATGAGTGCACAAATTACATACTATTTGATCTTAGCATTTTTCCCGTTTTTACTTTTTGTCATAAATCTGCTCAGCTTTACGACGCTTTCCAGTGAAGCCTTTATCACCAATGTCAACAATCTCCTGCCAACAGATACTGGTTCTTTAATCAAAAATCTGTTAATCGAAACGGTACAAGGCAAAAGCAAAGTTTTATTGATTTTTGGGATGCTTGGCAGTCTTTGGGCATCATCGCACGGCATAACCGCACTGATACAAGGTCTAAACAAAGCTTACACCGTCGAAGAAACACGTCATTTCACGAAGCTTTATTTAATTTCACTCATCGCAACCTTTGGTGTAGCTTTGATGATCGTATTTGATTTTACATTAGTCGTTTTCGGCAAAATCATCGCTACCTATCTATTTGAGCTAGCCGGTGTTAAAGCTTTTTTTTATACCGTCTGGGGAATAATCCGCTATGCGATACCACTGCCTTTAATGCTTCTCACATTTTATTTGCTCTATGCCTATGTCCCCAACAAAAAATTGAAATCAACATATATTATACTAGGATCTATTTTTGCCTCAGGTGGCTGGCTCAGTGCCTCTTTATTGTTTTCTTTTTATATAAATATGTTTACCAATTATGAAAAGATTTACGGCAGTATAGGCGGCATAATTGCTCTGATAACCTGGCTTTATTTAAGTACCTTGATCATATTGCTCGGTGGTGAATTAATCGCCATTATCAGCCATTTTGAAAACAAGAAAAAAGATGATTCCTCCTTTCGGATATAGGAATCATCTTTCCATTTACAACAGTTTTAATTTTATACTAAACAATCGTAACAGCCTTATTTAAATATACATCCTGAATTGCCTGAATAAGTTTTACGCCTTCAGCAAAAGGTCTCTGAAAAGCTTTTCTGCCGACAATCAGTCCTGAACCACCGGCACGTTTATTAATAACAGCCGTTTTAACTGCATCTGCCAAGTCATTTTTACCAGAAGCACCCCCTGAATTAATTAAGCCAATTTTGCCCATATAATTATTTAAAACCTGATAACGAGCCAAATCAATCGGATGATCAGAACTTAACTCTGTATAAATTCGTTCGTCAAATTTACCATATGAATGACCACCCGTATTCAACATTTTATAACCGCCATTATTGGTCGGCAGCTTTTGTTTGATAAAATCCGCACCAATCGTTACCCCAAGATGATTCGCCTGACCCGTTAAATCAGCAGATTCATGATAGTCTTTATCTGTTTTGAAAGCAGCATTGCGCAAGTAACACCATAAAATCGTAAATAAACCTTTTTCATGAGCGTACTCAAAAGCCTTACTTACTTCAATAATCTGCCTAGTTGATTCCGGTGAACCAAAATAAATAGTCGCTCCAATACCAGCTGCTCCCATATTATAAGCCTGATCTACCGACGCAAACATGATTTGATCAAATTTATTCGGATAAGTCAACAATTCATTATGATTTATTTTTACAACAAACGGTATTTTATGCGCATATTTACGTGACACCAGACCAAGCACACCCAATGTTGACGCAACACCATTACACCCCGCCTCTACCGCTAATTTTACAATATTTTCCGGATCAAAATAAATAGGATTTTTAGCGAAAGATGCTCCGGCAGAATGTTCGATCCCCTGATCGACTGGAAATATAGACAAATAACCCGTACCACCTAAATTTCCTTGATCATAAAAACGAGCAAGGTTGCTAAGGACTCTATTATTACGGTCAGAATTAGCAAATACTGTATCGACAAAATTTGGATTTGGCAAAGTCAATGTATCTTTCGCTATTTTCGGCGAATCAAATGCTAACAAGCTCTGAGCTTCCGCACCCAATAACTCCTCAATTTTATTTATGGTTAAATGCTCTCTTAACATGTTATTCATCCTCTTTTCTATTTATTAAGTAATGTCCCAATTCTTCAATCTACGGTTGATTAAACAATTTCATTGTTTTCAGTATTGTAATATCGCTCCTTTATTAATAATTTTTATCCTTTATTAATAATATTACACAAAAATCTTTATAATCCTTTATTTTTCTCTTACACTAAACAAAAAAACGATGCACCTGTGTGCATCGTTTAAAAATACCCCAGCCTATCTGGTCAGGCAATTTTTATATTCACTTCCAATATAGTACCATCAACATTCATCTCAATAATTAAATATTGATCCTCGCTGATATCTATAAAAAAATCTTCGCCAATGGTCAAACTCGGAATAGAAATATCCACCGGGTACTGCTCCGAAGATAAGTTCGTTGCAACATTTGCGCTCAGCATATTCGCGAGTTCCGAAATAGCACTCGCTGCCATTTCGTCCAATTGCACAATTGGCATTCCCATCATCATCGTCGATGCAATATGACAAGCCGCCACATTTGTCATATTATAAGCTACATTACCGCAAATACTATTGCTGAAGCCAACCAGAGCTGTAACACCCAAACTTTTTAAAGAACGTTGTCCCATTCCCATCTTGCCCCTTGTGATCTTTTGAAACCCCATTTGTGGCATAATCGTTGCAACAGATTCAATAAAAGGATTCACCAATTTGATATCCATTATTCCGACCCTCCTGCAAAACTAATACTCAAAGCAAGTTCACCAAGATCGGTCTCTGCCACAATAATAAAAGAACGCATTTTCAGATTGACGATTTTCATCTTATGTCCGCGAATCATCCCCGGAGGAGCAATACGCAAATCTTTATCTTTCAATGTATCATCAATCTGCGACACATAATTTCCAATCATAATATTACCCGCTTCCGCAAAAGACTCTCTGGCATCCTCATCATTAAGTTTTTCATCCGGTGCCATATGAAGCATCAAATATGCCAACGCAATCATAACGGTATCCGCAGCATACAAAACAACTCTGCCAGTTGGGTTGCCAGTTAAACCAATAATGACAGCCGTGCCCGTAATCGTATTTTCTTTCTCAACACTTTCATGAAAACTCATCTTACTTTCAATACCATATAATTGCATAATTTCATTCTGAAAAATCTTCAGCAAAGGATGAATATACGATTCGACTAAAAAATCACCTGTATTAAACTCATTTTGATAAAGTAATAACAATGTATCAATAAATTCATAGGGCACAACTGGTTTCTGCAAAAAAGAACTAATTCCAACTTCCCGTCCCTGCGTCATCAACTGTGCATCTTTCATAGCACTAATCATCAGAATCTTGGCTTGCGGATTTATTTCTAAAATGCGTCGGCTCGTTTCGATCCCATTCTTCCCCGGTAAATTCATATCCATCGTGACAAGATCCGGTTTATGCTGTTCATATTTTTCAACCGCTTCATTACTATTACGAGCATAATCACAAACCTTAAAGTTTGTTTTGACCAAGATGTTTTTCAACATTGTATAGCTAATTCTTGAATCATCCACAATTAAGACACTAACTTCCTTCACAGTCACTCACCTCTTCTGTTTTTTTGATTACAGTAAGTATATTAAGCATTCGTGAAAAAAAAACCTGCCTAAATTTAATTTTTCTTATTTAAAACAGCTGGAATGCACTAATAAAATAAACCCACACTCCTAATAACACGGTGTAACAAAGACAATAACCTATCGTTGCCCTCAGCAAATTTCCTTCCATTCCAATCTGTCCTGTAGCCGATGTCGCTATAGCAATCGTTTGTGGTGAAATCATTTTCCCCGCGGTTGCGCCAGTTGTATTCGCTGCCGTAATCCAGGTTGGATCAGCACCAATTTGCAGTGCCGTCTGTTTTTGGAGTGCGCCAAACAACACATTTGCATTTGTATCGCTGCCCGTTACAAACGTTCCCAACGCCCCAATAACCGGAGCAATAAATGGATAAAACCCACCCGTAAGCTGCGCCAAAGCCACAGCAATATCACCGATCATCCCTGAATAACTCATAACTCTCGCCAATGCCACGATTGATACCACCGTAATGGTAGTTTTTTGCAGCTGCTTACAAGTTTTTTTCAAAACAACGCCCAATGACGGCAGCGAAATCCCCTGTAAAAAGCCGCCAAGCAGTGCCCCAATCATAATAAGTGTACCCGGTGTCAATATCCAATCTATATCGACTGGTTTGCCCCCCGGACCGCTATAAACGGAAAAGGAAGTATGTACGATCCCTAACAAGCCACTCACAAACGGACAAATAACATTACTCGTTCCCAAAATAAATACAAACAGAAAAATATAAGGTGACCATACTATCAATTGTTCTCTTACTGATGTTTTAAGCCCAATCTGCTTACCAGCTTCTGCCGTTTCACCGGGAAAACGCCATACCACTTTTGGTGGTGACACTGTATTATAGACGACGACCGCCACCATTGACATTACTGCACCAACAATAGCTGCTAATTCAGGTCCCATATAGATAGCCACCAAAAGCTGTGGCAGTGCAAAAAATATACCAGCTGCCAATGCCATACCAATTACACCTTTCAGACCAGCAAAACTTTTGGTCATGATCCGAATCAAAGCCACTGGAATAATAATAATAAACGGTGTTAATTGAATTGCAACTGCCAACGTCAAGCGCATTACATCCAGATCAGCAACTTTGGCTAATGTAATAACTGGAATTCCCACTGCCCCAAAAGCTACAGGCACTGTATTAGCGATCAAACACAGCATCGCTGCAAAAAAAGGATTGAAACCAAGCCCAATCAAAATAGCCGCCGGGATAGCCACCGCTGTGCCAAAACCTGCTGCCGCTTCTAAAAATGCACCAAACCCCCACGCAATCAGCAAGGCCTGAACACGACGATCAGGAGAAAAGCTCGCCATCAAGGCCTCTATTTTATCCATAGCCCCCGTTTGCAGCGTAACATTATATGTAAAAATCGCTGCAAAAATAACCCATAGAATGGGCCACAATGCTAAAACCGCACCATCTAAAGCACCAGTCAAAACCAAATCCATTGGCATCGTCCATACTGCTAATGCAAGTGCCATACTAAAAATCAGAGCGAAAAAACAACTCTTATGGGCTGGCATTTTCCATACACCAAGACTTACCAATAACCATAATAACGGAAGAAAAGCAACGATTGCCGATAACTCAGTTCCAAAAGGATGTGTTACAATTTGCCACATAATTTCAACCTCCATCGTCTCGTCATAAATTATTATACAAAAATTCCCATTATTTAAAATTAAACAAATATTTGGAAATTTATATGTATCATCGTAAGTCTTGAATGATGCTTTAGAAAAAATATAATTATTGGTCGTACCAATTTTATATTTCCAGTATAATTCTTCTTGAAAATTCTGTCAATAAGGAAATGTCCATGTGAATTATTTATCTTAATATCCCACATACATAAACAAAACAAGGCCAGAAAACATCATACTTTTCTGCCCTTGTTTATATTTATCAGATTATTTTTTTATCTCAAACTGATACATTCCTGATTCCAACTGATAAACTGCTCGCCCATTTTCATATTTTGTAAAGGTAATACCATGTCCATTTTGTAACAGGTTGCCATTTTCAAAAACATTTTCATTCTTGTCCATTGGTAAATAGAGAGTTGCCGTGGTATTAGCTGGAATTACTGCCTGGTAAGACCATTTAGTACCATCAATCTGCCAATCACTTTCAATTCTGCCATAACTGCTATCATAGTACCCATGGGCATTTGTTAAGTTACCCTTAAAATCCGGCTGTGGCTGCAAAATAAAATGCTTAAAACCCGGTACTGCCAGATCTCGTTGAATCCCCAGTGAATAATTGAAGAGCCATGCACCCACCGCACCGAATGAATAGTGGTTGAATGAGTTCATACTATTATTGCCACCGAAACCAGATTCCTTCGTATACGAATCCAAACGTTCCCAAATTGTTGTTGCACCTTGCTTTATCGGATAGAGCCAGGAAGGATAGTCTGTGTTCTCCAACATCTTATAGGCAATATCCGTATAACCATGATCAGACAGCGCCTTGCTGATCCAAGCAGTACCAATGAAACCCGTCATCAGCGCATATGGTTTATGCTCAATTTTATTATCGTCCGTATTTTTGCGTGTGCATGCCGCGGCGAGATATTTCGCTGCATATGGAATATTTTCCTCACTAAACACATCTAGCGCTAGAGGTACCGCATAAGAAGTCTGTGTATCCATCAACGATCCATCTGTCTTAATCGTTTTGTGCGTAGAAATATTAACAAAAGTTGTATTGAAGAAATTTTTTCTTTCACGATATTTTTGCCAATAGATCGCTGCATCATCTGTGTGACCTAAAACCGTGGCGGTATTAGCCATAATCCAAAGATCATACACATGGTAAGCCGTCCATAAAAATACCGGTTCATTTTTGCTGTATTCCGGTCCAAGCCAGTCACCTAAGCCTAGTATGGTTGCTTCATCTAAAAATCCTTTACTAGTAACCTTTGTGTCGAGATAGGAAATGTATTTTTTCATAGCAGCATAATGATCTGATAAAACGGACGTGTCGCCATATTGTTGATAAAGTTCCCAAGGAAGTGTCATTCCGGCGCTCCCCCAAAGAAATCCCCCAAAACCATTGCCAATTGGAGCAATATCACCAAAACGTCCATTTTTATCCTGCAAATCGCGCAATGCCTGTAAGTGGCGGCGCAAAAACTGATCTGTATCTGCTGCATAACCTGCTGTACGCGAAAAAACAGAAAGATCACCTGACCAGCCCATACGTTCATTACGTTGTGGACAGTCCGTCGGAATCGATAAGAAATTTGCGCGGCTCGACCACACGATATTCTGCCAAAGCCGATTTACATCGTCATTTGATGACTCGTAATCCGCTGTAATTTTTGCGATAGAGCTCAGAACAAGCCCTTTTACCGCTGTAAGTGGCAAAGCCTTATCGATACCCGTAATTTCGATATAGCGATAACCATGGTACGTAAAATGCGGTTCAAGTATTTCCCCCACCCTTTAAAATATACGTATCTTCTGCAAGAGCACCACGAATATTTTCCAACATGATCATACCCTTATTTTCACCGTATTTTTCATTATCGGGATATATCATTTCCGCATAACGTAAAACGATTTTTGTACCCGCATTGCCGTTTTTAACCGCAATGCTTGGCACGCCAGCCATATTTTGTCCCATATCATAAATAAACACACCTGGACGTATTTCATTAACACCTTTAGCACTGAGCGTCAAAACATTCGTCACACTCGATCCCATTTGACCAGTCAATGTAAAGTTATCATAATTATGTTCCATCACTGTACCTGTCATGCAGTGCGCCCATGGACCGATAAATGCCGTATGTGCATCGACTGGAACAATACTTGCCTGCTGCCATTTATCATCCGAATAAGCTGCCGTACTCCAGCCGGCTAACTCTTTTTCTTTACGTGCATCATAAACTTCACCCTGGAAAAGGCTCCCCAAAACTACCGGACTCTGCCCGTAAAATTTCCAAGTTTTCGGGTTTGTTGTAATAACATCTTTTGTACCATCCCGATACGTAATCACAAGTTTCGCCAGTAGTGATTGGCGGTCACCAAAGTAATTCCAGTTTTCTCCTTGAAAGGTAATTGCACCACTCCACCAGCCTTCAGCAAGTTGTGCACCTATGGCATTTTCTTTTCCCCCCTGTAAAAAGTTCGTGACATCATAGGTCTGATAAAGCTGGGTGATATTATATTGCGTCAATCCCGGAGAAAAATAATCATTACCAACTCGTTTGCCATTCAGATAAAACTCGTAAATGCCTCGCGCCGTAGCATAAAGACGAGCACTGGCAATTTCTTTGTTTTTCACAGCAAAAGTAGATCGAAGTAAGGGCATCGATCCATGCGAAGGATCTGCTGTAACAAAAACACCATTTGCACTGCCCGTCAGACGATAAACACCATCTTGTACCGAAAATCCATTGACTGACTTATGCGAAAAAATACCCTTATAATCACCTGTCGTTTCAGGTTCTGTAAACAGAGCATTTTGAGGTGCTCGATAATTCAAAATCTGCAAGTTAGAAAAATTTGCTTGTTCGCCTTTGTTAACTGAAAAACCTATATCAGCAACCATCGGAAAAGAGATATAATCTCCCCCCGGACCAACCGGATTCACATTATAGCCCGTGGTCCAAAAATTTACACGTGGCAGTTCAATTTGCGTACCATCAACCCAAAAATTAAAAATACCAAAATTGCTGCTTACCTCGACATTGTGTTTCGCATTTTGATTTTCTGCACGAATAAGTCCATGCGGTATCACAATCGAAGTAAGCGGTGTCAATGTATCCGTCTTACTATAACCTTGTCGATAAATATTTATGCAAGCTTCGCCCCCGGCATTCACTCGACTTATATCAAATTCAAGCTTGATATAACTTTTATCTGTTTCATTTTGCAAATTGTACAGATTTTTATTTTTATCCATTAGTCGGCTGTCATTTGCCCCCAGGATAAAACTAGCTTTTTGCGATCCCGCTGAAATTTGTACGGCATACTTCACACGAAACACCGACAAACTCTGTGAATATAAAGGCAAATCCTCGTCTTTGCCACCAATCCACGTGGCATTATCCCAGTTTCCCGAACCAGACCGCTCTAAGTTCAGCCCCGTTTCAAACCAGGAACTTTTTTCCTGAACTTCATTTTTCTGATTCCAAACCTTTACGGTCCAGTTATATCTACTTTCCGGAGTAAGCGGTATGCCTCCATATTTTATTCCTATGGAATCAGCATTTGCAACTTTTCCAGTATTCCAAATAATAGTCCCGTGCCTATCCTTAACAACAATCTGATACGCACTCTGAGAAATACCTCGTGCCGTCTTATCACCTTGCATCATCCAGCTGAATTGGGGCTCTTTTATATCAAGCCCCAATGGCTGAACCATATGCTCCACTTCTAGATTATTCAGTGAAAAATCTGCAGCATCCGCTATTTCTCCAGCGCAAAGCCCTACAGCCATATAGGTATAGACCGACATAAACATAATACAGATACACCGCTTGAACTTATTCTTCATCCTCATCACCATACTTTATTTATTAACGAAACAAACTACCTTATTTAGCCTATGAATAAAAATTGCGATATCTTTTTTTATTAACCGATTTTACTCTTAGCAAATTCAACAACACCCTTGCCATCCATCCGCCCATACATACGCATATCAATTGCCTCAACCAAAACACCTGGACATTGGGCTTTGATTTTATTTAAAGCAAAGCGAACTTGCGGTCCAAGTAAAATAAGATCTGCATCACTTGCCCGTTTGATAGCTTCTGAAGTTGGATATGCTGAAATTTGACATTCATAGTTCATCTCAGCCGCTGCTTTTTCCATTGTTTTAACCAGCATACTGGTTGACATTCCCGCTGCACATAATAAGACGATCTTTTTCATGATAGCTTCTCCCCTTCTTTTCCGTCTACTGCATCCAATTCTTCTTTAACATAAATATTGTCTTGTATTTTCATAAACGGGAAATAAACGACCGTTGCCATCAAGACTATCGCAATTTGCACCACGGCTCCCTGCCAGCCTGCCAATAAAAAGCCAGCAATCACGGTCGGGGTTGTCCAAGGAACCTGCATCGCTGAAAACGGTGACATAAAACCTATAGCAATCGCTACATAAGTCATAATCATAGCAATAACCGGTACACCGATAAATGGAACAATAAAATATGGATTAAATACAATCGGCAAACCAAAAATAATTGGTTCATTGATATTAAACAATCCTGGAACAAAAGCCAGTTTTGAAATGGATTTCATCTGTGCCGACCGTGCTGCAAGAAATGCAGAAATCAAAAGACCTAAAGTAATCCCGCAGCCACCACTTTTAATAAACACATCGTTCACTTGAATTGTTATAATCTTAGCCTGCGGATTACCAATAAGAGACATTCCAGCATCTAATAAATGCTGATTATCAATTGCATTCGCCGTAAGAATTGGTCCTACTACACCACCAACTATATTCGGACCATGAATTCCTGCCCAGAATAAAATGCTCTGTATTCCTGCAATAATAATACCAGCCACTAAATTGTCCGTTAAATTTTGCAAAGGTGTCTGCAATACTTGAAATACAAGTTCAGGAAAGGTAAGCCCACCCAGAGCCTGACAAAGAAAAAATACCACGGCCGAACCGGCAAAGATAATCATTCCTGGTACCAAGGCAGCAAATGCTTTCGCTACACCATCTGGTACACCAGCTGGCATCTTAATTCCAATATGATTTTTTTCGCAATAACAAAAAATCCGAGCTACCAATAAACTTACAATAATAGCGGTGATAACACCATTCCCGCCAACCCAACCTTTTGGTATGACATCGTTTACAACCTCACCCGTTTTTGTCAAGACCGAAGCTTTGGTAACGATCAAAAACGAAGCCAGTGCCAAAAGAGATGCTGTAATTGCATCACAGCCTTCTGCCTGACAATATTTATAACAAATTCCTAGTACACATAAAATTGCTAAAATCCCAAATGTAGAACCCGCTACTTGATTCAAAGGTGTCGCCCAGCCTACACCAAACTGTGCTGCCATAAAATCACTGTACCCAGCGATTGGCAAGTTGGCAATCAATAAAAACACCGACCCAGCTAATGTCAAAGGCAGCGTGAGAATAAATCCGTCTTTCAAAGCTGCCACTGCTTTTATTTCGGCAAAACGTACCATATAATCTAAGAACTTATCAAACAATTCCTGTTTACTCATGTTTGACTGTCTCCTTTTTTCCCACCGAAGCGGGTTTTATAAAACACTCTTCATAAATGATTTTCATTTGAAGCAACCATCTCTTGAATATCAGTAAAAACTATTCTTTTATAACGATTCATACTTGAGCCTTCCGGATCTTAGCAATCAACGTATACAAGACCACACCGTTTTTGAAGACAATATTTGCGAATCTTTACTCAGTCTCCAATTTCACTCCATTGCTGGCAATGATATCTTTGTACCAAAAAAAGGAATCCTTTTTATATCTTGCTAACGTTCCGCTGCCATCATCATGACGATCCACATAGATAAAACCATACCGTTTTTTTAGTTCCGCTGTTGAGGCACTCACGACATCAATGCACCCCCATGTTGTATAGCCCATAACATCAACACCATCTGCGATTGCTTCTCCGACTTGAATAAGATGTTTTTTTAAATAAGAAATGCGATACGCATCATGCACTGTTTTGCTGCCTTGCCCATCATCAACCAGTTCGTCGACAGCCCCCAGACCATTTTCAACAATGAACAAAGGTTTCTGCCAACGATCCCAAAACATATTGAGAACATAACGAATGCCCTGTGGATCAATTTGCCAACCCCAATCCGATGCCGGAAGATATGGATTTGCTATGCCGCCCATGAGATTTCCTTCACCTTTTATTTTTTTTGTCATATCTGCTGTTTCACAAACACTCATATAATAACTGAAAGAAACGAAATCCACCGTATTTTTAAGAATTTCCGTATCTTCTTTTTCCATTTTCAATTCAATATGATTTTCCTTGAAATAACGTTTCATATATCCCGGATATGCTCCTCGAACATGTACATCACCAAAGAAATAATTCATATGATCTGCCTTCATTACAGCGATCACATCATCGGGATTTGGTGTCAACGGATACGTTGGCATACTAAGAACCATACAACCGATTTTAGCGTTCGGCATCATCTCATGCCCGATTTTCGTTGCCAGTGCAGAAGCAACCAGCTCATGATGAATCGCCTGATAAAGATCTTGTTTTGATAATTGATCTTTGGGCGTATAAATCCCGCCACTCATGAATGGTTCATGCAAAACAGAATTGATCTCATTAAAAGTAAGCCAGTATTTTACTTTATCTTTATAACGAGCAAAAACAGTCCGTACATAACGTTCATAAAAGGCAATAAGTTCCCGATTCACCCAACCATCATATTTCTTCGCCAAATGGAGCGGTGTTTCATAATGCGATAACGTAACCAACGGTTCAATACCATATTTATGGCATTCATCAAACAGCCTGTCATAAAATGCCAAACCTTTTTCATTTGGTTCAAGATCATCACCTTGTGGAAAAATGCGACTCCAGGCAATCGATGTACGAAATGTTTTGAAGCCCATTTGGGCTAAAAGTTTAATATCTTCTGGGTAACGATGATAAAAATCGATACCAATTAATTTCATATTATCCGGTGTTGGCAAATCAGTGTGTGGAGTTTTTATCCCGTGCGGCATAACATCTTGAATACTTAAACCTTTTCCATCTTCATTATAAGCACCTTCACATTGATTGGCAGCTACCGCACCGCCCCATAAAAATTCTTTAGGAAATTGATTCATTAAAATTACCTGCCTTTATTATTCAATTTATAATCGTCAGAAAGGAACTGTGTGAGCAAAAGTCTTACACAGTCTCTTTCTGATCAACTAGTAAGCAGCGTTACATCCTTTAACGTTGCATTATATATTTATTTTTTATTTTGCCTTAAGCACTGGCACATTGTATTTTACAGTCCTCGCATCACTGATGACGCCCTTCCAATTCATGCCATAGGCAAAGTCATAGCTGTGACCCTCGCTATCTTTATAGCAGATCATATCGCGTGGTACGTCCTCCAGTTGTGTCTCTACGGTAAGCATATCCTTCGGTTGCTGCATCGGCAAAAGTCCCTGCGGTTCAGCCTTCCCTGTAAGAATATCAAAATATGCCTGATCACTGACACTGAATCCCACAACAATAGCATCCGAAATCGGTTCAATCTCACTGAATATCATTGGTTTCATTGCCTTGACCATCGTGATGACCGGTATCTTTTTACCAGACTTTGCAACGCAGTCACGACCATAAACTACACCATCGAGATCATGTGAATTGATAGTCCGTGCCGTTTTTCCATAATAGGACCGGTTTTCGTTCTTATCTCCTGCAATAGAAGTCTTGCGTACAGCAGCGGAGTTTGCCGTATATTTACCATATTGTAGAGAAATTGGAATGTACCCCTCATCATCCGCATAACCAATACCATCAAAATTGTTGCCCTCCGGGGTCGGAGTATCAATGGCAGCCAGTACAGCATCACATTTTGCGACTTCGATTGGACTCAGGCGTACAATATCCTGTACATCAGCCATTGGTTTTCCATCTTTATCTTTTGTACTAAGCGAAGGAACACTATCCGTCACAACATTGAAGTACCGCTGTGCAACTTCAAGATTCACCGGTAGGCTCCAGTTGGCTGCGGTATAAATACCAAAACGTTTATTGACAACTACTGGTCGATAAACCATCGGGATGTACACCTTTGCTTTCTCTATACCCTGACCAGTTGCCGCATGAATCACCCCGCCTTTATTTTTGAGCATAACGATGGATTTGAGTTGAGCATCATAGCCTGCAGCTAAATCGGCTTCATTGCCGACTGTCGCTACGCTCTGCTGTACATCAAGATACGGATTTTCAAACAGGCCAAGTTGGAAAATATTGCGCAGCAAACGAGTTGCCGATGTACGGAAACGCTCCTGCATAAATGCTTCCCCATGTTCCTTTACGCCCATCGCGTAGGCATCGAGTACCGGCTGCTTTGCATTATTACCACCAAACTGATCAACACCAGCCATGATAGCTTTATAGTGACGTTCGGCTTCCGTATAACCATTTTCAACGCCCCAGGCCGTGGAAAGACCAGCTAACCCCTCACCCGGTGAATGCGTGACACACCAATCCGTGCAGATAACTCCATCATATTTGTACGTATTGCGCAAAAGATCCAATTTATACTTACTATACGCGCTGCCGACTTTTTCTCCCAGCGAACCATCATCGGACCAAGCAATCGAGTACGATGACATCACGGCACTTGGCACTTTGGTCTTACCAGCAAGCTTCAGTCCACCTTCAACAAATGGTATCAGCTGTGTCTGAAAATTATTCCCCGGATAAACCGCATATTTGCCATATTGCGAATGTGCTTCGCGACCGCCTTCACCAACACCATCACCTGGCCAATGCTTCATCATAACATTGATACTATTCTTTCCCCAACCAAGATCCTTTCCGGCTGCGTCCACGGTGGACTGTGCACCATCAATCGAGGCACGGGCCATATCCCGGGAAAGTGCCGGATCTTCACCGAACGTTCCATAAATACGCGACCAACGCGGGTCAGTTGCCAAATCAATCTGCGGAGAAAGTCCGGTACCTATGCCCATGGCACGGTATTCTTTCGCATAAACCTGACCAAAATGTTTGGCAATCGACGGATCAAACGTTGCCGCAAGACCTAGGTTACTCGGCCAGCGGGACACGCCGCCCGTCGTTCCCTTAAGGTATACACCATCGCCGCGCGCATCATTGCGTGGGTCGGAGCTTGTGTTGACTGGAATCGCAAATGGCTGCGATTCCGCATAAGCCTGCATTGCATTGTTCCATTTTGCCGTGGTTTCAACACTTGCCCCTGTATCAGCATTTAGTACAGTACGCACATTATCCTGGCTCAACATTTGTTTCTGCTCATCATTGAGCTCCGGCTGCAGATTACGCTGATGCATACTATAGAGCATCAGACCGGCAATCTGATCAATACTGAGTTTTTGGGCAAGATCCTCGGCACGCTGCTGCGGCGTAAGACGCCAGTCCTCGAATTTATCGAGCTTGCCATTGTGATTCATATCCTTGAAGGCTTTTCCATCCACAATCAGAATCTTTACTCCGGAATCTTTCGAATATCCAAGTTCCGGTCCATTCGTATTCTCAACAAGTTCATAGCCATCTACAGTAGCTTTCTCAACTGGTGGCTTGGCGCCCTGTACCGGTGCGCCACCAAGCGCCAGAACGATCATAAGTACGAATGCTGCTGTTTTTTTCATGAAATCATCCCCATTTCAGAATCGTCCATCTGTTCTTGCACGATCAGGAGCAAAGCGTCAACGCCATCTTTTGGGAAATGTCATTATACCTAAACTCCTTTATAAAAATTGTTATCTTTTCTGTGCGGCAAGCCAATCCATAAGCTTTACTGTCTTCCCGTCAATGGTATCATTGCATTGATCATTGTACACATAAGTCCAAGACCAATGACCAGGGTATTCAAATGCTGAGCCATCCGCCTTTTTATACAAACCAGTCCGGTCAACAACATTGTCAAAAAAGCTGAAATGAACATTTGCCGCACCAGCTGCCTGCAAACGCTGAAAAGTCGGCATAACATAGTCTTTTGGTGGAAGCGTCGTATCCGTCTTCGCTGCCGTAAACCAAATTGGAGTCTTTTTGAACGCCTGAATATCCGCATCACTGATCAGTTTATCCGCCAAACCCTCACAGGTTGGGAAAGCCGCGGCAAAATACTCTGGATAATCACGAATCATAAGCATTGTCATATAGCCGCCATTGGAATCTCCACCGATGTAAATACGACTTCTATCAACATTCGGATGTTCCGCTGCATAAGCCTCAATAAGCTGCATAAGGCTTTCTTCATAGATAGATGTCCCATCCCCAAAATCCTTATAACCATGCATCCAGTAGGTACGTGCCTGTGGTACAAGCACATAGGCCCCGCCAAAATGCGACTGCAGGGAATCGTCGGCAAACATATCCGCTTTATTGGCTGAAATTGGAATTGACGGACTATCTGTTCCGCCTTCGCCCATACCATGAAGCCAAATAATCAGTGGATGTTTTTCGTTGTCTTTCGGCTCGTAGCTTGCATAGCCATAAGACAAGCGGCCAAACATCTTATGTGTATAACTGAATTTATCAACGATTGGGCTCACATTGCCTTTATTATTATCGATTACCAGACCTTTGACAGAACCTATGGCCTTCGTCTGTGTAATCGTATATTCCGGTTTTACCCAATTATTGAAAAAAGTATTCACATCGAAATTCAGTGCTGAACTGATGGCAATATCTGGACCGACCTTGAGCTCGATGGTCACATAGCGCCCCTTGTCAGCAGCTTTGCCATCCGCATCGGATACGTAAGCTTTCGTGACCTCACGATAGCCTTCAAGATCGCTGTCTTTCTGCGCTTCTGAACCTAAAGAAATCTTATTTTTCACCTGCATAGCCTGCTTCGGCGTCGTTGCACCTTCTGCCAGCACACGTTTCGCATAGACTTTAAACGTCCCATTATCCACTGCATTCGCGGATACGTCCTCTCCTAAGTCAACGATAACCTTCGAAACTGCAGCACCCCAGTCGTAGACCTCGGTGACCGTACGATACGATGGTGGTGCTGCTTTGGCAGTCGCTGCAACGGATATACCTGATCCGAACAGCATCCCAGCCAAAAGCACACTAGTTATACCCGCATAAAGAAATTTTCTACAATTCATTTTTCATATCTCCCTTTCATTGATTTTTTCAGCTTCATCGGTATCGCCTACTCTACCGTCAGGATCACCCTTGCATAACGAGTAAGCGGCGGCTGACCGCTATCTGTTACTTCTAAAATAACATGAATGGTCTCACCTTGTATGGCATTAGCAGGCACTGTAAGACTTGCCTCCTGCCCTTTCTCTTTAATTGTAACAGGAGCACGATAGGAACCAGCTTCCTCATATGGATACCACTTATAGTTCAGCTTGTCTCCATCCGGGTCAATGGCCGAGGCATGCAGCGTGACTTTTTCCCCCGACTTCACCTTGATATCCAAACCTTCCTGAATCTTAATATCCTGCGGTGCATGGTTAGCATGCTGATAATCATTCATCGTCCACTTCACACGTGCAGCAAAATCATTCTGAATGGCATCAATCCATCGTGTCTGCGAATAATATTTATCTAATTTTTTCGTATACGGATTATAATCAAAGGAACCTTCGCTATCCTCCCAAAGATTCTTAGTAGAAACCGACGGTGAAAGTCTACCGCTCCAGCCGCCATAAGTCGGACTTTCAGTAGAACGCAGACCATTATTGATAAGATATAAAAAGGATGGAGAATCCCCCTCGGATATCAGGTCATATTTTCCGTAACCATTTTTCGTAGCGTCTTCCATCGAGCCAAACTTATCCTCTGGATCACCTGCGAGCTTATGCCCATCTCCATAGGTCATATAGCCACCAGTAAGTGGTCCTTTCAGGATATTTTCCTTCATCCATTCACCACGGAAGTATTTCTGTTGTGCCTCGGGTACGGTTTTAGGCCATATATAAGCCAAACTGCCAAACTGCCAGCTATTGTAATAAACCTTGATATCCGGCCAGTGAATTGAAATATAGGTTTTATACGTATCATCCTGGTCCATGATATTATACAGAATGGCTTTTTTACTTACCGACTGATAGATACTGTCCCATTTTTCTGTCCCCTTATATTCATCTTCAATTGATTTCAAAGCTCGAGCAAAAGTATTGGAACCACCCCAGGTTTCAAAGTAAATCGGCGTTTCCTCCTCAGAAAGAAGTGCCGCTTTGATGAAATTCGATCCTTCGGTGTCGTAATCCATCTCACCCTCAAAATCAATATTCCCCACACGCACCAGGCTCTGCAGCTTATCCGGAGACGGATAATTTTTATCGTGTTGTAAAAGAGTCGGGTAAACGGTGCGATATTTATCAATATATTCCTTAATCCAGTCCGTTCCACACCAACGAAGATCGGTGTGCCAGCCTGGATGATATAATTTGACAATATCCATATGGGTAGTAAACTGAGTTCCCTTGCCATCCCCCTTGTAATGCCACATGGAACTAGTATAAATGATGCCTCTTACATCTAAATCATTTGTATAGAGCAGAAATCTTAAAAACGAATTCATATCATCGACTTCGCCATCCGTCATGACGATTGTTCTTGGCTTTGCATCAACATTCGGCGCTGCATTTGCAAGACTAACACATGAGCTAAACGCCATCGGTCCCAGAGCCATTATGCAAAATACAATTCTAGTAAGTTTTTTCAGTTTCATGCAAAGCATCTCCCTCTTATATTTTGTATTTCACTGCTTTTATCAGAAGAAGAACTGTACCTGGAAACGATACAGGTCGTCCTTGGCACCAGTGTCAATGTCACTTGCCCACGTATAGAAGGTATTCACGCAGATGTTCTTAGACGGCACCCAGTTTACGCCAAGACGGAAGAAGTGTTCATTGAGCCCGCACCAGTCCGTGACCGTTGGCCAGGTGAGAGCCGGTTCATAGCGATAGTCAGCCGTGATACCATACGTTCCAGGAGATTGAAGATCGGCCCCCTTGTATTGGAGCTGTATCCAGCGTCCCGGCTGTTTCGTCTTTGTGGCTGCAATTGCCGTATCATCTCGTTTTGCATCGCTGTTAATGATACCCGCACGAAGATCCCAATTGTTATCAAAATTATGATGTGCATGGGTATAGTAATACAATACGCGCCCCTGATTAGGGTCCTGGTAGCGGCTAGCCATAGCAGAACTCGAGGAAACACCGAAATTGATGTCATTTTTCTTGTCAAATGGATAGAAGAAGCGCAGACTGGTAACCTGTTCATTATCAAGGTCACCCCCCATGGCATAATCCCAAAGATCCATCTTACCCGTGGTTAAATAGGTTTTGAAATCTTTTTTGCCATAATCAAGCTGTACACCGGAGAAATTACAGTCCATATCCATGCCCCAGCCGTAAATGTTCCATTCATCCCACTTGCCGACTTTAAGACCAAGGGCATTGTTCGCCATACGGCCAGTCACATAGGTATCCATAAGGGTACCCGTCTGATTTTCACCTGGTGTAGTGGATAGCGTGTCATTAAAACCACTGAAGGAATTACGATAGGTAAGATCCGTATGGACCTGCCAATTATCATTTACCTTGTACGCCGTATTGACTTGCACATTAATCATATTTGCGCGAGTTGTCTTGCCCGTATTCTTCAGATAGTGATCATCGCGCAATTCGGCATAACCATCAAGAGAAAACTTATCCGCAAAAGCTGCCGCTTTCTTTAGACCAGCTTTTTCTTCTTCCGTAAAAGTCTTGTCACTTATCTCATTTGTAGCCTTTTCCAAATCCGTATTGTCGAGCTTCGACAGTATCTGTATTTTTTTGATGTCATAGTAATATTCTTTATTCAATTTCTGAATCGTATCCTGCTCAGTCGGCGTGAATGCTTTGAGGTTTTGCATGGCATCATCAACAACCATGGCCATTTCCATGCGGCTCATGATACGACCTTGTGGTATCGATTCGGTGTAGTCATTCACATGCCCTGTTGCAATAAGCCCGTTGACAGCTTCATAAGACCAATCACTCAGTGGTACATCTTGTAAAAACCCCGGTACTGACTGAGCTTGTACGCCGCCACAAAAAATTACGGTAGAAAGTCCTAATACTGCTAATGTTTTTTTCATTATTTTTTCCTCCAACATTGTATTATTCAATTATTTAATAGATTGATATTTCTAAAACATAAAGTGTCTTACCTGTGGAATATTGCTTATTATGCAATAACCGTAATAAGATTTTCCTTGTAATCTATGTTTCCCTTTTCTGTTACAATAATATCCAAATACTGTTGGAAGTTCGTAATCACTACAGGTGTCATCACTGAATACCCTGCTGCTTTTATCTTTTCCAATTCAAATTCAACAAGGACTTGTCCGCATTTTACCGTATCACCTTGTTTGACCTTTGCCTGAAAATACTGCCCATTTAATTTTACGGTATCAATCCCAATATGAATGAGAATTTCTGTACCTTTATCTGTAATCAACCCCAACGCATGACCGGTGGGAAAAATTGTCGTTATGGTTCCATCTGCGGGGGCAGTGACTCTGCCTTCAGAAGGAAGTATAGCGATTCCTTTGCCTAACACCCCTGAAGCAAACGCTTCATCCGGCACTTCATCCAAAGATTTCACTTCACCAATCAATGGACTGGTCAAGATTTCTTTTTCCATAATTTTAGTACCATCTTTATTCACAGCCGAAATCTTATCAGCTTCCTTCTCATCATGATAAAACGGAAATGCTAAACCGAAACCGATAAGAAAAGCTGCTAAAGAAGCAATCATGCCAAATTTCATACCACTGATATCATGCGATACCGGATCAACAAAACATGGATACGCAAAAACACCTAAGCCGCCAAACATATATAGTTTCATGCCAAAAAAAGCAATCAAGCCACCACCGATTGAGCCACCGATACAGCTGATGATAAACATTTTTTTTCGTGGCAGAGTTATCCCATAAATGGCCGGTTCGGTAACACCAAAGATTCCCGAAATAAAGGCCGGCACACAAAGTGATTTGAGTTTCTTATTTTTTGTCTTCAATAAAATAGCCAAAACAACACCAGTTTGGGCAAACGATGCGCCAAAATAGGTAACTACAACCGGGTCAAACCCTTGCACCGAAATATTATTCAACATAATCGGTACAAGACCCCAGTGCATACCAAAAATGACAAAAACCTGCCAAAATGCACCAATAAATAAACCTGCTAAAACTGGGCTTAACTGAAAAATACCATTCGCTGCGAAACCTACCAATTGCCCCGCCCATGTCGATACAGGACCAATGATAACAAACGTCAATGGAATGACAATTAAAATCGTAAAAAATGGCACCATGAAACCCTTAACCATCGTAGGAATCGTTTTCAACAAGAAACGTTCTACTTTAGCGCCAAAATATACAGCTGCGATAATAGGAATAACGCTGGATGCGTAATTCATTAAAATCACTGGAATTCCTAAAAATTCCATTTGTACTGGAGAAACAAACATCGTCCCCGTAAACAAATGATAAAGTGGTTCCCCTTTCATGATTGCACTAAGCGATGGATACACCAGAGCTGCACCAAGTGCCATACCCGAAAACTCACTCATTTTGAATTTTCTGGCAGCTGTTAAACCTAAAAAGATCGGTAAAAAATAAAAGAAGCCATCACCAATTGTTTGCAAGATCTGATAGGTCCCGCTCGTGCCCTCAATAAGATCAAAAGCCACAAACAGAGCAGTGAATCCTTTAATCATCCCGCTGGCCGCCAGCATCCCCAAAACAGGCGTGAAAATGCCGGACACAATATCAATGAAGCGATCAATCACACCCATTTTTTGTTCCGGCTCAGCATTTTCAGCCCCACTGTTTGCACCGGCAATGCCCTGGGATTTTACGATTTCATCATAAACATCCCCCACTTCATTGCCGATAACAACCTGATACTGACCTCCGCTTTGCACGACAGTAACAACGCCCTCTGTATTTTTCAATACTTCCGTCGCTGCTTTTTTTTCGTCACGCAATTTAAAACGAAGTCTCGTATAGCAGTGTGCTAACGATATAACATTGTCTTTTCCACCAACATTTTCAATGATGGATTTTGCTAATTCTGTATACTTTTTCATAAATAATCCCTCCAAAATTTAACTGAATTTCGAAGGTTTGGCCAACTTAATGTCACCATCCAAATAGAACTTTTCCCTATCCTCCTTATGTTATATTAGAAAACAAACTGCTCCAAAGGCTCAGCTTGGAAATCTTACCTTAATTTTTTCTGCTTACCTTAGCAATATGTATCATCAAATAAAATTTCTCATCTCGATTTAACTCATATTGATATTTTTGTTGAAGAAATTCTGCGATTTTCTCGACACAGCGATGTGCCAAAGTATATTTTTTTTGCACGATGCCTTCCATTTCTTCATCTACATCACAAATTGTTTTTTCTTCGGTAAACATGCGCTTGGCAAAAAATTTCAAATGTGTAATAAAACGGTAATATTGCAAAGATTCTATATCATATTCCATCGAGCATGTGTAACGAACAATATTTGTGATTTCCTGAATTAATTGTGTAATATCATCAGCCAAAGGCTGATCATTTTCCATCTGTGCATCAATAATATGTAAAGCAATGAATCCAGCTTCATCAATTGGAAGTTCCAATGAAAATTTTTCATTGATCAGATCCCTTGCTTTTTCACTAACAGCATATTCTTCGGGATAAAAGCGCTGAATCTCCCAAATCATCATATTGCGGATAAAATTGCCCTCACGAAAACGAGAAACCGCCATATGGATATGATCTGTAAGCGTAATATAAATACTTTCATTTAACTTTTTCTTGAGCTCTGCTTCGGCTAATTCAATAATTGCCGTAGACACCTCCATATATTCCATAGAAATATCCGTTAATAAAGTTTTAAACTTTTCCCAAGTATCTTTTTGAGACAGCGTATAGATCTTATCAATCTTCTCTTCCGGAATGTCATCACCACAACGTTTTTTATAAGCGATACCACTGCCCATAGCAACAACTTCCTTATGCTGTTCAGTTTCCGTAAGAACGACATTATTATTTAATATTTTTTTGATGAGCATCTTTTGCAGCTCCTTAAACTTTGATTATTTTTTAGTCTCGATTTTGGGAAATAAAAAAAACGAAAAAGAACAAATTTTCATTGTTTTTTCGTTTTACCACAAACTACTTTTCATTTTTCAACACTCCTTCAAAAATTTTCTTTTCGAAGGTTTAGCCAACTTAATGTCACTATCCAACATTCATTTTACTATGATTATAGTAATATATATTATGGACTTTGTCAAATATTTTGAAAACTTTATTAACTACTAAATGTCACACACTAAAATAACAACAACGATCAAAAGAGGAGCAGAAATTCTTTACGATTTTCTGCTCCTCTTTTTGTCTTATGCTAAAGCCACTTCATCGGTGCTTCTAATACTTGTTTCTTTGATTTTTACGGGAGATCCATTGCTGCTTATAATCGCTTTTTTGTCGATAACAGCCTGCATCGCAGCTTCCACTTCGACTTTTGTCAGACCATCTTTCGGATCAGCCAGACTATACGTCAAAGTTTTACCGGAATCTAACGTAAATACCATCTGCAATTTTTTCGTCATGTCGTTTCACCTCCCCTTTTTTATTTACCTTGCTTAGGCTTGCGCGATTTGTGCTTCATCCTGACGATTCACAGAATCCACAGTATGCGACTGCAATGCCCCTAATGCTGTACCGATTTCCAATAAATCTGTATCGGCGAGAGCTGGATTCACATTAGTGAAAGTTCTTTGACTCAAAGTCATTTCGCCAGCTTTGTTTAAACCAGTCTGCACTTTCAAAATCAACTTACTTGTTTGTCCTTTTTTAGCTGCTGCCATTTATCTCACCCCCTTTCACTCTACTACATGCCCCGAGGAAAGAATTTTACAATCAACGAGCAAGATTTTTCAAAATAAAAAGTGAGCTGTTAAAAAGAAGTACTTCTCCCTTTAACAGCTCACTTACAATATTTATATAGTTTATTGTTTCAGCAAAACGACATCATCGTCTTCCAGATATTCACCATTTTCCACTTCAATCACAACCAGTGACATCTTTCCCGGATTTTGCAGTCCATATTTTGTCGTCATCGGGATAAAGACACTCTCATTACTATGAAGCATCTGCACAGCATCACCGATAGTGACTTCTGCTGTTCCTTGGGTAACGATCCAATGGACACTGCGGTGATAGTGCATCCTTGTAGCCAAGCCTTCGCCAGAATTGATTACAAGACGCTTCATCTTATAGCCGCGACCGCCCCCCAAACTCGTTGCACTCCCCCAAGGGAAGTACATCGTCGTATGCTCGGTTGCTTCCTTACGGCCTCTGGCTTTCAAAATATCCACCAGATCTTTTACCTTCTGCGATTCGCCTTTTTGGGCTACCAAAATCACATCGGATGTTTCCACAACCATGATATTATCCAGACCAATCCCGGCAATCAAGCGGCTTTGTCCCAGCATTAGGCTGTTCGAACAATCGATTGGCAGACAATCTCCCTGTAAAGCATTGCCAAAATCATCCTTGTCCAACACATCATAAATTGCATCCCAGGACCCCACATCATTCCAATACAGATTGAGTGGAATCGTAACCCCCAGTTTTGACTTTTCCGCCACCGCATAATCAATCGAAATATTTGGCATATTCGAAAAATTTGCTGCCGTTTCTGCGTAAGTAGCTTTCAATTCTTTATGAATATCCGGTGCATATTGACGAATTTCATTTTGATACACATCCACCCGAAAAGCAAATAATCCGGAATTCCAATAATAATTTCCTTTTGCCAAATACGCCTTGGCTGTCTCAAGATCCGGTTTTTCCTTAAATGCACTCGTTTTATAAGCACCATGCAGATCTTCACCCGCTTCAATATAGCCAAAACCCGTTTCTGGTTTCGTTGGTTTTACCCCAAAGGTAACAAAATTCCCTTTACTGGCAAACTCCGCCGCCTTTGTCACTGCATTTTGAAACACAACAACTGGACGAATGATATGATCCGAAGTCGAAATAAACATCACTTCATCTTTTGCACAGCCCAGTTCATCCAGACAATACTGCGCAGCTAAGGCGATAGCTGGTGCCGTATTACGAGGTTCTGTTTCCACCACAATATGAGCTTCACTCGCACCACATAAAGCAAGTTCACTTTTTACATGATGAATATATTCCTGGTTCGTAACGATTACAATATCTTCTGGTTTTACCAAGTTCTTGAAACGTTCAATGGTTTCCGCCAAAAGTGTCTTATCTTGATCGATTGCCAAAAACTGCTTTGGCATACATTTACGTGACAGCGGAAAAAGGCGCGTGCCACCACCGCCTGCTAAAATAATTACCTTCATAAAATTTGGCTCCTTCATAACGCTTCATTTACTTTCTAAAGCTTCTCTTCAATCACACGTGTCAAATCACGGATGCTGCTGTCCAGTATATCCAGTTTTTTTTCAATCCGCACCAGCAAAAACGCACTGACTACCATTGGAAAACCATAGCTCGACATATACATCAAAAGTTGATCCATATTTGCCACCCCCTCTCATAGGACTACATGCCCCAAGAAGGAGTTTTTACAATGTAAATTGGATATGAATACACAACTCACTAATCTAATTATATATCGATACGGTATGCGATGCAACAAGCAGTCAAAGTGGTTGCGCTTGTATCGTGGCTCACGCTTCTGGGCTGTGCCTTAATGCCCTTTTAATTACACAAAAATCACCTAAGCTTACGCCGTGAATCCCGATTCATATCGCGAGTCTTTTCCAACAACAAATCATCCCAGGCTGGCTTCCATTGATCATATATATGCGGGTACTTTTTCTGTAAGTAATATAACCCCGCCGCATATTCATCATCATCCTGCTCCATTTCATTGAGCAAATCCTCAGGAATACAGTCATCAATTTCTTCTAGTATATCTTCAAGTATCTGAAATTTTTCATGAATCCAATCCACTGCCTTAAGTAAAATGACAGGGAACATTTTCCGATCCTTCATCATTCGATTTATTTCGCGAATAACGGCTGTTACTTCCTGCACATTTATAGAAAGGCTTTGTATTTTTTTGTTTTGTTTATCGGCAACCAGCGCTAAATCAATAAAGATCTGTGCACTCGTAAAACACTGCTCATCCCAACAAGCTTGATACTGCTCCAATAAATAATTTACAATAACAGCTATGTCTTCAATCTCGTGAAAATTTTTAATAAAACGTTTGGTCGCTGTTTGGGCTTTCACAAAACCTTTTCTATTTGCAAGAGCATCTGCCACCTGGAGCCATACCACATATAATTTCATAGACTGCGTACAGGTTGTTCCAGTCAATTGCTGGTTTTTTTGTTCAAAAATACTAAGCAGCTCTGCTTCGCAGTTAGCCATTGAATAAACATGTACATATACATTCCAGTATTTGTAGATTTTTTCTGGATATGCAGCCGTAAATTCTTTAAGTTCATGCATGGCATCTTCTGTGTATCCCAAATCTAACAATATCATAATTTTATGCGTCCAAGTGTCAATCCAGTCTTCATTGCTAAGGCTATGCTTTAACTCGTAAAATTGCCCCTCAAATTCCAACTGTTTTCCGTTGCCCAGATACTTATAAGCCAACAGAAAGCGAGCTTTCCTGCATTCCGGATCAATTAAAAGGGCACGCTTCAACAAGTTCACAGTTGTTGTGGTGCTAATAAATGGTCTCATAGCATCCGCTAGTAAATCTTCAATGGACTCACCATATTTCCGTATAATATCATACTCTTTACGAAGTTTTTTATCGCGTAACGTTTCATAAGCAGCCCGGATTCTCTGAAATTCATTTGGATGGTTTTCAGGTGGATACTGCCGAACCTTAGCAATATAACTTCTTTTCACCTCGTCTACCGTGGCAAATTCACTTACATCCAGCAACATATAATAATCGTCAACTTGACGTTTGGCTTTTTTACGACGTTTGGGCACACTTGGTTTTCTCGTCTTTGCTGGCTTTTCTTCTATTATAGCCTCTTCCGTAAATAAATTTTTTTGTTTCCACATTTAGGATTCCTCCTGCATTTCTATTGCAATCAAAAAATCAATGATCTCATCCACTATTTCCTGTAATGCAAACGGTTCTGTATTCGATTGCAATACAGCTTTTTTCATTTGCAATGCCAATTTTTTTAATTGTTTCACTTGAGAAGAAGTCGCTGTCTGCATTACTTTTTCAATTTTCCCTTCCAGTGCCGCAACTTCTTTCTCTAATACTACCAAAGGACGCATTTCCGGCTCCAATAATTCATCATCCTCCAGCTCAAATTCATCCGTAAAATGATCCTCGTCCTCAACAACAGCCGCAAAAACTTTTTGTAATTTGTTGAGGCTTTCTTTGAAATCCTGCTCCGAGTTTCTTGCTAATGCATCTTGGACCGTTAAGCTATTCGTCTTTTTATTTTTGATACAGGTAGCCGTTACTTCCAAAATACCATTTAAATTGTAATGATAGGTTACATCAATGGGCTCCACATCAGACCAATTTAGCGGTATCCCATCCAACCTGAAATCCCCCAAAAAATGATTATACTTCACCAATTCATGTTCACCCTGATAAATCTCAACATTTGCGCTAACTTGTCCTGGCTCTGCTGTGTAAAATCGCTCGCTGCGCGTCACCGGAATAGATGAATTGCGTGGAATAATCGCCTGAAAAACACCAGGACGTTCCTGTCCATGATATTCTCCCCAAATAGCTATACCAAGGGAAAAAGGTGCCACATCCGTGACAATCATTCCACTGTCGGAAAGTTCACCGGATTTTAAACCAGCCTGTACTGCAGCCCCCAAAGCCACTACTTCATCGGGATCCACCTCATGACAAGGTTCTTTATGAAAAAATCCAGTAATCAGTTCCTGAACCTTAGGTATTCTAGTAGAACCCCCTACCAGTAAAACTTCTTGAATATCTGCAATATCAACATGTGCATCTGCCAAAACCTGTTTAACACAAGTAATTGTTTCCGCCAGTAAATCATCAATCAGCGCGACAAACTCCGCGCGGCTGATTTCCAAAGATAATCCCACTGGTTTATTTTCTTTCATCGTGATCAAAGGCAATTGAATCACTGTTTTTTCTGCGGAAGATAAGGCAACTTTTATTTTTTCCGCTTCTTCTTTTAGCAAACTTTTAGTTCGAATGTCTTTTCGTGGATCAATATCATGAAGTTGAATCATTTTTTCAGCCAACCAGTCAACAATCCGCCAATCAAAATCCTCTCCGCCCAAATTACTATTACCAGCTGAAGCTTTAACCTCCAAAATGCCGCTCATCATTTCTAATACCGAAACATCAAACGTCCCGCCACCTAAATCATACACCAAAATATGCTGATCCTGCTCAAGTTTCTGTAGCCCAAATGCCATGGCTGCTGCGGTAGGTTCATTGACAATCCGCTCTACCACAAAGCCCGCCAATTCGCCAGCTCGTTTTGTAGCTCGGCGCTGCTCATCTGTAAAGTAAGCAGGAACCGTAATTACAGCCTCTGTTTCGCCTTCGTCAAATTTAGCATCAACAAATGTTTTTAGTTCTTTTAAGATCATCGCAGAAATTTCCTGCGGTAAAAATTTCTGTCCCGCCATATCAACCAGCTCATCGGACCCCATTTTTCGTTTTATAGCCGCAACGACCCGGTCCGGCATAGCCACTTGAGATGCTTTTGCCATATCTCCGGTCAGAACTTTCCCCTTCAGGTCAATCATCACTACCGAGGGAAGCAGCCGTTTTCCCTCTGGTGAAGAAATAATTTCAGGCTGCCCATTAACAATACAAGCTACCGCTGAATTTGTAGTTCCTAAATCAATACCAACAATCCTTCTTTGTTCATTCATCATATCTGATCCTCCTTGTAAGTAATAACTTGTGCTTTTCTAAGCAAAACTCCATCTCTATCAATAAAACCTCGTTTCACTACAGAGGCTACTTCATATGGAATATCAATTTGTTTTGACAATATGCGCGATATTGTCCCCATACTATCCGCCGATTGTGGTTCAAACGTTTTCCCCACGACATCTATTTCTTTAATATCAAGTTCACTAAGTGTCGTAATAATTTTTTCCGACCACTGCTGCAAAAGTGGCAACCATTCATCATCCGTACCTTCTTGCATTCCAGCACAAACCACATCTACATCATCAAGTTGGCTAATAATCGCCCCCACCAAATGTTTACGTTGTCGAAGTAAATCAGACAAAGTTTCTGACTTAACCTGATTTTCAATAGTCTTCTGTTCGAGACTTCTGAGCTCCTCGCTCAACTGCTCCAATGCAGATTGCGTTTCTTGTCTCGATTTATATTGCAATCGCGTCATTTTTGTTAATTGCTGACGAAATTCATCAAACTCAGCTTTAAAATCACCTTTAAATTGTGTTAACTGCTCACGCATGACATCATCTAATTTTTTTTCTTTATCTTTTTTTCCGAATAACCAGCTCAAATTTAACGACAAAACATTTACACCCTTTCTAACTAAAGTAATAAAATAAGTACAGACTTTTTAAATGCATCGAATACTTTTAACAACCAAATTACATAGACCATTTCTTCGTTTGAAAAATTAGTAAGTATCACATGCATCTCTATAAAGTCTCTTTTTAATATATACTATGTATATATACGATGCAAGAATAAAATGAGCTGTAAAAAGCAATCTTTCCTAATCACACTCCTAAGAAAAAAGCAGCCCCTATAAAAATTCGGTGTATAATACATAAAGCAATGCTAGCGAAAAGGGAATTAAAACCAGTATAAATTGTTTATTTTTGATGTTATAATAAAGTCACTAACAAATAAGCAAGGGAGATACAGTCTATGACCAATGAAGAATTTCAGGGATTGGTTCTATCTGAATTAAAAGGTATAAAATTTGATATTTCGGGAATAAAATCTGAAATCACCGATATTAAATCACAGTTGCAAGAAGATACTGACATTATTAAAGCTCTGCTGCACAATCAGGAAATTGCCAATGCAAAGCTTGAAAGCTTAGAACTCAACACAGCGAACAAAGATAGTGTATCTAGTATGAATGCTAAAATTGATACATTAAATACACGTCTTTTTTATCAAGAATCAGAATTGACCAGACTTCGTGCCATCAAATAATTTTTATTTTTTCTATCCTGCACTGCCTTTCTAAAAAGTGGAGCCTGTATCTTTCGATATGGGCTCCACTTTTCGTTTATTTTTACGATAATTTTTCTACGTTCGTATTTTTCTAACAAATTACATGTAAATAATTTCCGTTCCATAATCAAATAAGATTATCTTATCAAACAATAAGATACCAGTATTCGTTTATTAATAAATCATATGCTACGATAAACGCATCACACAGGTCTAAAACTTATTTGTGATATTCCTAGAAACTATCTTATCAACAAAAAACGTAACTATTCAGTAGCCTCAATCCAGATAGCTTTTTCCGCATTGCCAGCTAATGCGAGTTCAATTGCTTTATAGGCATTTACGCCATGTTTTTTCGCACTACTGAGAAGGATCGTATTAAAGCATAATCTTTTGCACCTTCCATTGTGCGTAACCCGACAGTTCGAGAAGAATTCACGGATGAAGAAATTACGTATATGCTCGATCCCCATAATTACGTTGGTCTTGCTCCACAATTTGCCGACCGAGTATTGGAAAAATACGGCGCAAAATAAACGTTTCTGAAGGAAGTGTGTCTATTATGTCCAAACAACAGCGTTCCGGTCTTATTGTGCTGTTTATCGGCTGCATCATTTGGTTTATGCCCATGCCAAATGGGCTGACACCACAGGCTTGGCATTTATTTGCCATCTTTGCCGCTACAGCTCCAATCTTATATGGAGCTGACTATGTTTCCATGAGCGACTGGTGGCGGCTCGGCTTCATCATAACAACAGTCAATGTCATTATTTGGCTGGTTATCGGCGGAGCTTGGTGGAAATTTATCGGTTTATGGTAAAACTTTTAATGTGCTCAGATTCATAAATACCTTATGACACAAATCCATGTATAATAAAAAGCTGTGCAATTTGTAATTTAAATACAAGCTGCACAGCTTCTTACTTTATGACAAAGTTTATCAATTACCAGTGATGATGCCTATAAGGTCCTGGACCATATGGACCATCAGGGAAATTCCACCATCCCCAAAAAGGACTGTCTGCAATAACGATGACAGTACTGGTATCACCCATTTCCATTAAAGTATCGTCCTGGCTGATAGTAAATTTATAATTGTCTGGATGCCATCCCTTACTCCCGATATAAATATTAGCTGGATCAACATTTACATTATCCATAGACAAACTAAACTTTATATAGGTTGCTCTGTGTACATTCAAATCAATACCATCGCTTCCACCCGTCGTCGCAAATTTAAAATCTATCGTATTATGATCTTTATCTAAGCTGAAACTGTTATTCGTTTCTTTTGAACTTTCAAAGACATTTTTGAAAGCACCATCTGTATGGATCGTTCCGGTGAACTCATGTTTTTCACCTGGTGTTGTTGTGCGCAAATGTAGTCCATCTTTATCCTGCCAAATAAAATATCCATTAACATGACCTGGATTAAAAGCAGCTGGTTTTCCATCCAATCTAGATGAGTCTGAATCAGCGGCAAATGCATAACTGCTAAAACAAAACAGCAATCCCAAAATCACAGCAATAATTTTTTTCATATATCTCAAGCTCCTTTCGTTATCACGAATTATATATTTTTAATACTACACTTCAACTGTGAACTCTGCAAGTACAAATTAAAACTGCATAATGGATAAAATAAAGCTGTACAATTCACATGATAAATTGTACAGCTTTTTATATACATAGAGGATACTCTTTACGCCTTATCCATCATAATCTGCAATATTTGCGCATCAGTTTGTACCATACCATTCGAAGCTAAAATTCCAATATTAGCAATCGAATCATCTACATTCTCCGCAACGATCCCCTCATCTCCCGTCACCCGCGTTCCTTCGATTGCCATAAGCACTGCTTTACACGCCGCACCAACCGCGGTTGATACCTTCATGGAGCAGCTGTTTGCCGCTCCATCACAAATCATGCCGCTTACATCACCAATCATATTGGATATAGCCATACTGACAGCCTGAAAATTTCTTGTTAAAAGCCATGTCATTCCTGCTGCTGCCCCCATAGATGCCGTTGTAACGGCACAAAGTGCCGACAATTTCGGCAATTTACTATGAATATAGATTGCCATCATATGTGACAGAGCCAATGCTCGTATCAATGTTTCCTGACTTTTTTTCTGTTTTTTGGCAATCACACAAATAGGTACAGTTGCAGCAATCCCTTGATTGCCTGAACCAGAATTGGTCATAGCCGGTAAAGATGCTCCACCCATGCGTGCATCGGATGCCGCCGTCGTCATCATCACAACCTGCAGCATTAAACTGTCTGCTAACAACCCCGTATGGATCTGCCTATGCAGCATCGCACCAATACGCAGTCCATAGAGACCTCGCATGCCCTCTTCGGCTAATGCCATATTCAAATTTTGCGCTTCGTTAAGAAATTCGATTTTTTCCAATGGAACCTGCGAAGCAAAATCAAATACATCTTTCGCTGTAACCCCGACAAGCGAATAAGGCACCTTATGCTCCTCTATGTCCTCCATTTTATAGACAAGTTCCCCATTTTGTTCAATCCGAACTACCTGGGTATGCTTATCAGCAATGCAGACCTTAACCCAGTCTTGTCCATGAAAAACCTTGGCTTCCGAATATAAAACATGAGGCACGTCGATAACAGCAATCAGCACTTGATGAGCCGCCACCATAGCTTTACCTGCCGCAGCCTGTTTGGGTGTCAAATTTTCCAAGACTTTCAGTTCCCCCTGTGCATCACCACCAATAGCCCCCACAGCAGCGGCTATTGCAAGACCTGCCATATTTGTTCCTGGCACAATAACACCCATACCGTTTTTCATCATATTCGCTGAAACTCTGGCTTCAATTTTATCTACCGATTTCCCCAGACGCTGTGCGGCAATTGCTGCTGCCAATGCCAGAGATACCGGCTCGGTACACCCGATAGCTGGCGTAACTTCCTGCCGGATTGCCTGAATCATTTCTTCCCACAATAAATGAACCTTTGATACAATTTGCTCTTCCATAATATCCATCCCTCACATTTCTTTTGATTATTTTCAAGATGTAAACGCTAAAAACGGAGATATACAAAGTAAAATACCAGTAGCAATAATGATTTTTAAAGCTGTCCCCTTATATTGATGCAGCAAAGGAACCTGATAGACTAAATACGCCGGAATCAAACAACCAACAAAACCAAAAACAGGACTGCAAATAGACGTAAAGCTCAGTACCGGTGCATTAAGTACAATAGCCCCCCAAGACATAAGAATTGTAAAAAGCATAATCCCATAGCCTACCATTTTTTTATTAATTCTATTTTCCGGCATCATCCGACAAAGCAGATTCATCGCCAGCCCCTGGCAAGCTTCCCGAAATCCAAGATACACCCCAAAATAAGCCGTCATCACAGCAAAAATATTAAGAATCAAACTAAATATTTTTACCGATTGCTGACCACCATTTTGTGCAGCCATCGCCAATGCAGAAATATTCGCATGATAAGCCTCAACCGCTTGCTCGTGACCCATCGATAACGTAAAAGACACTGCATAAAAAAAGACGGTCACAAACAAAATGCCAAAAGCAATATTCATCGCCCGCATCGCCTTATAACGTGCAACCTCAATTGATTTTTCGTGAGACCGATAAGAAATGACCATCGGGCTTAAACTCTGAATAAATAAAATAGAAGTCAGAGTAAATGGGAGCATTACAATCGTATCGTGCAAAAACTTACCAAGCGGGGGCATAGGACCCACGTTAGCCAAATCCCAATGCCCAATCATCAAAAAGCCGAGAAAAGCAACCACCAGCAGCTTGGTCAGCACCATGCCCGTAGCAATTTTAAACAACACCTTCTCGCCGCGAGAAGCAAGTGCAACCAACCCGCAAATCAATGCCAGCCCATAAAAGGGATTTTTCGACAGCAACGTATCCGTTACTCCGAACGACTGCAAAAAGGAAGCACTGTCATTATTAATAGCCGTAGAATAAACAAACACCCAGATAATCAACATAATAAAATACAAGGCACCTAAAAACATACCCCAATTTTTCCCCAAGTACCCTTTAATAACACTGGGATAATCTTTACATTCAGGAGAAGCCGCCAATGTATTAATGAATAAACGCTGAAATAAATACATCGCAGGATACCCAATAATCGATGACAGCAAAAATACCCATAGCCCCATCAAACCAACCTGTACCGGTAAAAATACAATACCAGCACCAATCGCCATCCCGATACTCATAATCACCCAGCCCCAATCCGTCCCATCAAAGCGGATCGCAGCAGACCATTCCGCATCCGTCATACCAGAACGTACTGCTAGACGATTGGCTGAAAAATCCTCTACTATATTTTCTTTCCAGGCAAACAAACTCATTTCTTCTACCTCCATCCTTCTATTAAGACTTGAATTTATTACTTGTATCACAAGCAATAAATTCAATTTCAACATAGGCTCCATACGGCAAACTTGACACCACCACACAAGAACGAGCTGGCAAGTTCATTTTAAAATAACGTCCGTAAATTTGATTCAAAACTAGAAAATCATCCATGTTCGTAAGAAAAACAGTCGTTTTAACAACATCTGAAAAATCCAACTTTTCTTCTTGTAAAAGTTGTTTGATATTTTCCATAACCTGTACTACCTGCTCTGACGTTTGCCCCTCAACCAACTTTCCTGTTTTAGAATCAATTGGACTCTGCCCTGAACTAAACAGATAATGTCCCGCCCTCCGCACATTTGAATAAACCCTTGGTATTTTGTTCTGACTTTGCTTCATACTTCATTCCCCTTCCCCATTTATTTATCTTTTGAATGAAAACGCTTTGATTCGGCATCACCACCTTTATTGCTGGATAATAAATCTTTAAAATCCTGCGCGTTTCAACAATATAAGAACTTCTCCGATATCTTTTGCTTGTGCTAATTCATAAACAAGATCATATTCGATAAGATCTAATGCCAGTGACACCATATGCCAATACTGGGGAAGATCCATTGCCGAAAAGCAAAACAAAGCTTTAACCTTTTCTTCCGATCCAGCAAAAGACAAGGGATTTTTTAAAGTAACAAAACTACACCCCATGCGAAATGCACCACATTCATACCGAGCATGTGGAATTGCTAAATCCTTAGAAATAACAACATCGACTCGATGTTTCTTAACTTTTTGAATCATCCCATCAATATAAGATTTCTCCACGCAGCCTTGTTGAACCAATAATTCTCCGCCAATACGTACAGCTTCTTCCCAAGATGTCGCCGTTACTTGCAGTGCTGTATTGCTTTCATCAAATAGAATGTCATCCAATATTTTTGCCCCCTTACAAATTCGTACAAAATGAAAAGTTTTCTCCTAAAATAACGGAATTTTGTGAATATTATTGTTATACTATTAGATAATAAAAAAATGAATCAACTAAAATGATTTTTTCATGATTCATCACTCTGAATGTTTTTCTTTTGCTTCAATTCGAAGCCATCTAAATCAAAAAAAATAGACTCAGGTGATACTTTAAAAAGCGCTGCAATCTTCTTTGCTAAACCATAGTCTGGGTTTCTTGTACCATTTTCAATCAAACTGTAGAAACTTCTAGATATTCCAAGTAAATTAGCCATTTCAATTTGTGTTATTTTTCTACTTTTCCTTGCCTGAACGAGTTCTATCCTCAAACGATTAACCTCCTTCCTCACCGTATAAATCATCTATAACTTTATTATAATGCTTCATATTGTAGCTGTCAATATTTTTTGCAACTTTGGGAAGCATTATATTGAATGCTTCTATTTGTAACATATAATAATTATAGAGGAGTTGATTACATGTCTCTTGGTGCAAAACTTGCCTTTTTGCGTGAACAAAAAACCTTAACACAAAAAGAAATGGCGGCTTTAATAAAAATATCCCGATCACGCTTATCCTTATATGAAATTAATCAACGTGAACCGGATTTAGCTACGCTAAAACAACTTGCCGACTTTTTTAATGTAACCCTAGATTATCTTGCTGAACATCAAAGTGAAACAATATCAAAAAATATTGAAACTGAATCCGTTATTCAACTTGATCAACTTTTAAACAAGCCTTATATTCTTTGGCATGGTATTCCATTAAATTCAGAAGATAAAAACAAAATTAAAGCAACTTTAAATGCTGTATTTTGGGATGAAAAACAAAAAGATGAACAGAAAAAACCACAATGATTTTTTCTGTTCATCTTTTTGCAGTATAGACTATATAGTTAAAGGTTTTAACTTTATCGTTGCGTGCTCCGTTATGATAAAAAGCTGTGCATTTCGTAATTTCACTACGAGCTGCACAGCTTTAACTATATGCGACATATTTTATCAATTTCAATAAAATCTCTTTCTACAATATTTATTACAAAACCGATTTCTTCAATTCATTTATCTTTTCTATTGGCATCCCGCTCATTTTAGCTATGGTCTCTACATCCGTGTTTTTTTTCAATAAATCAATTGCCACAATGGCACAATTCAATCCTTCTACACGACCTTCTACACGACCTTCTAGTCGCCCTTCTGATCGACCTAATAACTTACCTTCTTTTCTTGCCTCTACAGCAAGATTGGAAGTACTCCAATCCAGTTTCATGTCCTCATCTCCCAGCTTTAACCTTTCACGAAATTCCTCTACAATCTCTTCATTTCTTTCTACTCCATTTATCTTTATTATACCATCAATATATAAAAATAAATCTCTTATTTTTTCCTTTTCCCACTTTTTTTCAACAAGCAATTTCACCAATTCTTTTTTAAAACGATATCTCTCAGCTTGGTTTCTTTTGGTCTTTAATGTATAGAGTCCTGCTAATACCACCAATGCAAATGGGTTATCTTGCTTCATCAAATCTGCTTCTTTTTGCTTCACAATCTTATAAACTGGATATTTATAGATAAGCGACATTTTGTAAAAATTCTCCTTATAATGATCCGGATGATTTGTTACAATTTCATGGGTATAAATTACCAATGGGTATATTTTTTCATGATACCGGTCTCGAATTCTATAATAATATTCAAACATTCGTTCAGCAAAATTTTCATCCCGGTAGCCCTGTATTTCTAAATGCACGAATACCCATTTCCCATTTCCACTCTTCATTTTTACTTTTAGTAATTCATCACAACGCCGATCGTGCCCTTCTGAATTTAACAGAATTTCTCCCAACTCTTTATCTAATCGCTCAAACCCATTCGCAAATTCAATATCCTGACTAATATCTCCCGCAAAAAAGTTCATAAAGTCCTCAAAAAAATTTTCAATTAGATTCTTCCATATTTGATCACTAGTTAATTCTTTAAAGTCCCCCAAAGACTCCCCTTCCTTCTTTTTTATGTTAAATAAGATCATATGTTCTATTTTTATTATATAACAGTTCTTTATATTGTTCAAGAACTTTTGTTTTTTTCCGCTTTTCTACCACTTTCTTATTGCTTCTCCATTGCTTTTCGTTTGGCAGCAACTCTTGGATTAGCCAGAAATTTTGACACTTCTTTTTGAATACGGTAACTATCGCGTAAACCTTCTTTATAGGCTACCTCGGCTGAAAGGCTTCGTTCTAGATTAACAAGAGGCTCCAGTTTAGTTACAAGACTGCATAGCTCTTCATTTTTTAGTTTTTCACTCAGTTCTAATAAACGACTTTGCATCCTATAAAACTCCTTATTGTAGTGCATGCAATCTTTATCCAGTTTATCAGCCCTGTCTAAAACATCATCCATTCGTTCAAAAACATAATCATTAAAAGCTTTATACAAACTACTCTTAAACATAATATACCTCCAATTTCATTATTCGCTTAATGATGATCAAATTTAATGTGTCATTTTGTCACTTTTAAATTTAAAAAAATATATCACTTAAAAGATAATGTTTCCCCATTCCCCTCTGCAAATAATGTTCTTTCTCCACTCTCATAGCATTTTTACTATAATGTCTCTTCTTTATTTTTTCTTTCATTATAGTTCCATATTGGCACAATGTCAATATGTCACATTAAAAATATTGCAAAGTTCCTTCTTGGAACATAAACTATAATAAAGAGGTGATATATTTGCTCAAATTAAAAGAAAGTCGAGAAAGTCATACCCTCACACAAGAAAAAATTGCTGACCTATTAGGCGTTTCTCGTTCTACGTATACCCGTTATGAACAAGGAACACGGCAATGTTCCTATTTAACATTAGCAAAACTAGCTGATATTTTAAATGTATCTATCG